>Ga0315282_10000538_pt1 | contig 74452 bp, 57 predicted proteins | sample YL17G07_20_MG_FD_203693 | JGI IMG/M metagenome (GOLD analysis project Ga0315282, IMG submission 203693) | Sediment microbial communities from Yellowstone Lake, YNP, Wyoming, USA - YL17G07_20 | ecosystem: Environmental > Aquatic > Freshwater > Lake > Sediment | place: USA: Wyoming | collected... | reverse complement strand
CGGTCACCCAACAACTCCGCTTGTGCAGGTCCACTCCCAGGTATAACTTTCCCATAGGGGGCTCTCCTTTCGAACGTAAGATTTAGTCTGCAACAACCAAATCCTACTCGAATCGAGCCGCCCCCTTTCATGGCATCATACATTGCGTTCTTTGCAATGTGTGCGGTCAATACAGTTTCCCTGTGCTGCCCGACTTGGCGGCGCGCCAAGAACGCGCACCGCTGGAAGAACCGTCCGTCAGTTGACCGGCCAGAAAGCTGTCCCGGCGCTACGTTTCCTAATCCGCTTCCACCACCAACTCGCCGTTCTCAACCCGCACCGCGGTCACCGCCTCGGGCAATTCCATGTGCATATCGATCTTGCGCTCGAACCAGGCCGCAGGCAGCGCGACTTTTCCGATATGGATTTCGGAGGGCACGAGGTGGACGGAGTGATGGGCGAAGGTCAGCCGCCCGTCCACAGTGAGATAGAGATCGATTCCCCTCACATCGAGCGTGAGCACGGCAATCAAGTGGTCGCCCTCGAGAGCGACGGCGCCATTCTTGACGGCCGTCCCGCCGTCGGGTGGCGGGTTGGATTTCAACCACTCCTGGATCTGCGAGTTGATCTCGGCGGCGGTAAAGTGGACCTCCGACGCCATGCCCAGTTCCTGCGCCCGGGTGAGCCGCGCGAGCTTCTCCGCAAACGACGCGGCGGCCTCGGCGCTCGCTTCCGCTGGCGGCAGAGCGGGCTTGCTGAGCAGCATCCAGAGGAAGACGAGGCTCACAATCAGGCTCGCCAGCGCCAGGTATTTGACCATCCGTTTGACCATGACCGTTATGGGTAGGCGCGGAATACTCGTCACACTGGGCCCCCGCTTGCGCGGGGGCGACAGTGAATCACAGCGCGTTGTCCACCTTCATCGTCATTCCCGCGCAAGCGGGAATCCCCGCTGTGGCTCGTGGATCACCGACTGCGTGGGATCGATGCGCAGCCAGAGCAGGGCGCCGACGAACAGAATGGCGCCCGAAACGACAATCGACACGTCCCAGCGATGGAATCGCTGCACCAGGAAGCCGGTGGCCGTGGGGTAAACGAAGCCGGCCAGGTTACCCCACATGTTCATGGCGCCGGAAACCGTTCCGGAGAGTTCGTGGCCGACGTCCATGCAGACGGCCCAGCACGAGGCGAGGGCCATGTCGGCGAAGAAAGACGCCATGGCGATCGTCACCACGGCGCTCAGGGGGTTCTTGATCGCAACGCTGAGCAGAAGACACAACGCGCCCAGGAAGAATCCCGCGAATCCGATGTAGCGTCGCCGCTTCAAATTCCCGGTTCGCTTGACGAGGTAATCGGTCAGGAAGCCGCCCAGCGCGCAACCCACCGCCCCAAAGGCCAGCGGCAGACCACCAAAGGCCATCGAAACTCCGCGCGACTTGAGGTAGGTTGGCAGCCAGGTGATATAGAAGTACCAGCCGTAGGACATGCAGAAGTACATCCACATGATGGCCCAGAGGTTGCCGCTGCGGAGCAGGATCCCCCAGGGAACGCGCACCTGTTCGCTCTGATCGCGAGAGATTTGGCCGGCCCGGATGACTTGCCGCTCGGCCTCGTTGACGGTTCGCTTCTCGTGCGGATGGTCGCGGAACCAGAACCAGAAGAAGCCGGCCCAGACGAAACCCAGCACCCCGAAAACCGCGAATGTCTCGCGCCAACCCATGAAACCCAGCATGAGGACCACGAGGAGAGGAGAGACCGCCCCCCCGGAGCGCGCGAAGGTCCACATCATGCCGGTGGAGAGTCCGCGCTCGCTCGCCGGCATCCAGCGGGAAAAGACCTTGGCGGAGTTCGGATACATCCCCGCTTCCCCCGCGCCAAAGAGAAACCGCACGGCAATCAGGTTCCACAGGCGGGTCACCAAGCCCGTGAAGGCCGTGAAGGCCGACCACCACACCACAATCCGCGTGATTACCTTGCGCGGGCCGATGTGGTCCCCCAACCATCCCCCCGGGACTTCGAACAGCGCGTACGCCACGGCGAAGGCGCTGAACGCCAGCCCCATCTCCACGGGAGTCAGACCGAGCTCGGCGGTGATGTAAGGCGCGCTCGTGGAGATACAGACGCGGTCGAAATAAGTGATGATGGAGAGCGAGCAAATCCAGGCCAGCACCTGATGGCGCACGTGCGTCGGGCGCGCCGGCGTGGCGCTCGAGAGCTCTGGCGAGTTGTTCGGCGTCGACAATCCGTGCCCCGTCGCTCGTCGCGGCTGGCTGTCGCTCCTGCCTCCAAGGTGCGCGAGCATACTAGCACAGGTGGGCGGCTCGGCATCCGTCCCGGGGTGGGAAGGTGCGTTCACCTCGCCACCTCGGCGCGCATAGCCGCCGCGACATCGTGCCGAGCTTGGTACTGGTACTCTGGCGAATTGACACCCGCCGCGACGGTGTGCTACGAAGGAAGGCGAGGCAAGGGTAATGGGCGCTGAAGAGCTTCAATCCGCCTGGGAACTTCTCAAGGAAGCCTACCAGTATCAGGTGGGGGGCGAATACGACATGGCCGTCGAGCTCTACAAGCGCTCGCTCGACCTGCATCCCACCGCCGAAGCCTACACCTTCCTCGGCTGGACGTACCGCTTCCAGGGCAAGCTCGACGACGCCATCGCCGAGTGCAAGAAAGCCATCCAGCTCGATCCCGAGTTCGGCAACCCCTACAACGATATCGGCGCCTACCTCATCGAGAAGGGCGAGTACGACGAAGCCGAGTCGTGGCTGCTGCGCGCCCTGCAGTCCAAGCGCTACGAGTCCTATCACTACCCGCACTACAACCTGGGGCGCGTCTACATGGCCAAGGAGCACTTCGCCAAGGCTCGCCACCACTTCGAGCAGGCGCTCAAGCTCTCGCCCGAATATGGGCTCGCCAAGGATGCGCTCGAAACCCTGCGCCGCAAGCTGATGTAACTCCCTCCGCATTGCCTCCTTCGCGCCGGTCTGCCCCGAGGCCGTGTGCTATCATGGCGGGGAAAATTCTGAATTATGAATTCTGAATTGTGAATGTAGCGCGGCCAGACTGTTCCCCAATTCATAATTCAAAATTCATCATTTGAGGATTACCCATGCCTAATTCCCAACTGCAATACCTGACCGACGAACTAAACAAGCTGCGCGAGCAGAAGCTCTATCAGAAGCTGCGGATTCTGGAGGGCGAGCAGCGCCCCACAGCGCGCTTCGATGGCCGCGAGGTCATCAACCTCTCCTCCAACAACTACCTCGGCCTCACCACACACCCGAAGCTGAAGCAGAAGGCGCTGCAAGCGATCGAGCAGTGGGGCGTGGGCTCGGGCGCGGTGCGCACTATCGCCGGCACCATGTCGCTCCACATGGAGCTCGAGGAGAAGATCGCCCGCTTCAAGAACGTCGAGGCCTCCGTGGTCTTTCAGTCCGGCTTCACGGCGAACGCCGGAACCGTGCAGGCCATCCTCACTCGCGACGACGTCATCATCTCCGACGAGCTCAACCACGCTTCCATCATCGACGGTTGCCGCCTTTCGCGCGCCGAGATCAAGGTGTTCCCGCACAAGGATCTGGAAGCCTGCGAGAAGGTCCTGAAAGAGCTCGGCGGACGCAAAGGCCGCAAGCTGCTCATCACCGACGGCGTCTTCTCGATGGACGGCGACATCGCACCGCTGCCGGGGCTCGTGGCGCTGGCGGAGAAGTACGGCTGCATCATGATGATTGACGACGCGCACGCTTCCGGCGTCCTGGGCCGCAACGGGCGCGGCACCGTCGACCACTTCCGCCTGCACGGCCGCGTGGACATCCAGGTGGGCACGCTCTCCAAGGCCATCGGCGCGCTGGGCGGCTACGTCTGCTCGACCCGCGACACCATCGAGTTCCTCTATCACCGCGCCCGGCCGTTCCTCTTCTCCACCTCTCATCCGCCTTCCGTCGCCGCCACTTGCATCGCGGCGTTCGAGGTGCTGGAAGAAGAGCCGCAACTCATCGAGGCTCTTTGGACGAACACGCGCTCCTTCAAGGAGGGTCTGAAGAAGCTCGGCTTTAATACCGGCATAAGCGAGACGCCCATCACGCCGGTCATGGTTGGCGACGCGGCGCTGGCCCACCAGTTCTCGCGCGAACTCTTCGCCGAGGGCGTCTTCGCCATGAGCCTGGGCTTTCCCACCGTCCCCGTGGGCAAGGCGCGCATCCGCACCATCGTCACCGCCACGCACACGGAAGACGAACTCCGCCGCGCCCTGGAGGTTCTCGGCACCGTTGGCAAGAAGCTGGGCATCGTGTAGCGCCGGTCTATGACCGGCGGGCCTCCTCCCCGCTTCCGCGCAGTTTGACTTGGCGGAATCGCGGCGATTACCATCCTCTGGTGAACTCCCGCAAGAGACTAGCATTCGTCCTGCTGCTCACGGCGTCAGCGCTGGCGCTCGCGGCGGGCTTGCCGCTCTTCGCGCAGCAGAGCGCTGAGACACTGGCGGAGAAGTCCGGCGCCGCGATCGAGGCGGGCCGGCTCGACGCCGCCATCTCTGACGCGCGCCGCGCGGTCGAGGAGTTCCCGCAGTCCTCGGTGCTCCATCAAATGCTGGGCGCGGCGCTCTTCAAGCGGGGGATGAACGCCGAAGCGCGTCAGGCGTTTCAGCGCGCCATCGAGCTGGATCCCGCGGCGCCGCAGAACCACTTCAACCTGGCGCTCGTCGAGCTGGGCGAGAACCATTACGCCGAGGCGGCCAAGGCCCTGGAAGCGTGCATCAAGCTCCAGCCCGCCAACGCCCAGGCGCGCGTGCTCCTCGGCCGCGCCTATCACAACTTGAACCGCACCCTGCCCGCCATCGAGCAGTTCCGGAAGGCGCTGAAGCTCCAGCCGCAACTCCCCCTCGCCCACTACCATCTCGGCTACGCCTACCAGAGCCAGGGGAATCTCGCCGCGGCGCTGGCTGAGTTCGAGCAGGAAATCCGGCTCAATCCCAGCTTCGTCGAAGCCTACTGGCTGGCGGGGAACATCGAATTGGGGAAAGGGAATCTCGCGAGCGCCGAAGACCACTTCCGCCGCGGCCTACGCTTGCGGCCCGAAGCGGTTCCGGGGCACTATGGGCTGGCGCGCGTGCTGCTCGCGCGCGGCAAGCTGGCGGAGGCCGAGGAAGCCTTCAAGAAGGTCATCGAGCTCCAGCCCGAGCACGTCGAGGCGCACTATGCGCTGGCGCGGCTCTACCAGCAGGCGGGGAAGAAGGAAGCGGCGGCGCGGGAGCTCGAGATCGTGGCGGAGCTCCACGCCCGCAGCGCCCGCCGGAGTTCCGGCATCGCGGGCGCTCGCAATCCCTGAAGGCGCGCGGCGACGCGCCGGAGCGATTGGAACCGGGAGGCCATCATTCGACCTCGACACCACGCGGCTATCATCGCGCTCGTCCTGGCCGTGGCCTCGGCGGCGCTGGTCGCCCAGCATCGCGCTGCTCCTCCCTCGCCGCAACCCCGCGGCACGCCCCGGCTCTCTCAGCGCGCGCTGCCGACGGCGGGCGACCAGTTTGTGGAAGTCTCCGAGAGCGCGGGCATCCGCTTTGCGCTCACCAGCGGCGGCCCCGAGAAGCGCTACATCATCGAGGCCAAGGGTGGCGGCGGCATCGCCTGGACCGATTACGACGGCGACGGCTTCCCCGACCTCTTCCTGGTGAACGGCTCGACCTTCCAGCAGTGGCGGCGCGGCTCCAGTCCGCGCTCGCGCCTGTTCCACAACCGGGGCGACGGAACCTTCACCGACGTCTCCGCGGGCTCGGGGCTCGACCACACCGGCTGGGGCATGGGCGTCTGCGCGGGCGACTACGACAATGACGGCCGCGACGACCTCTACGTCACTTACTACGGCGGGAACGTCCTCTACCGTAACGAGGGGGGCGGGAAGTTCTCCAACCAAACGCAGCGCGGCGGCGTGCGCGGCCACGGCTGGAGCATGGGCTGCGCCTTCGGCGACTATGACAACGACGGCTATCTCGACCTCTACGTCGCGAACTACGTCGACGTGGATATCGAGCATCTGGGCGAGCCGGGCAGCGCTCCCAACTGCACCTATCGCAGCATCGCCACCTTCTGCGGCCCGCGCGGCCTTGCCGGCGGGCGCGACATCCTCTATCACAACAACCGCGACGGCACCTTCACCGACGCGACCGAGCGGGCGGGGATCGATCCCGGATTGTACTTCGGCCTCGGCGTGGTGATGGGCGACTACGACGGCGACGGGCGGCTCGACATCTATGTCTCGAACGATTCCACGCCCAGCTCCCTCTATCATAACAACGGCGACGGCACGTTCACCGACGTGGGCCCCCAGGCGGGCGTCGCCTACAGCGCCGAGGGGCAGGAACAGGCGGGGATGGGCGTTGACTTTGGAGATTACGACAATGATGGAATGCTTGACTTAGTTAAAGGTAACTTCTCTGACGACAGCAAGAACCTTTATCACAACAACGACGACGGCACCTTTACCGACCAGACCTACTTCGCGGGCCTGGGCGACACCGCCTGGCTCTTCACCACCTTCGGCGCCAAGTTCCTTGACTACGACAACGACGGCTGGAAGGACGTCCTGCTCGCCGACGGCCAGACCTTCCCGCAGATGGACCGCTATCCCAGCGGCATCACCTACGCCGAGCGCAACCTGCTCTTCCACAACCTCCACAACGGCAAGTTCGAGGAAGTGGGGCTGCGCGCGGGCCCTGGCCTCGCGCTCAAGAAGGTGAGCCGGGGCCTCGCCACCGCCGACTACGACAACGACGGCGACCTGGAATTCCTGGTCAGCAACATGAATGGCGCGCCCGACCTCATCCGGCACGCGCACAAGACAGTCAATCATTCCGTGCTGCTGAAACTCGCGGGCACGCGCAGCAACCGCGACGCCATCGGCGCGAAAGTGCGCGTCACGGCCGGCGGCCTCACGCAAATTGACGGGGTGCGCAGCGGCAGCAGCTACCTCTCCTCCTCCGATCTCCGCCTGCACTTCGGCCTGGGCGCGGCGGCGAAGATCGACCGGATCGAGATTGCCTGGCCGAGCGGACAGAAGGATGTGGTCGAAGATGCGCCCGCCGACCGCGTCCTGAACCTCCGGGAGGGGGCGGGACTGGCGGGCAGCACGCCCTTTCGCAAGCCCGCCACGACGCCGGGCGCCAAGCCCAAAGGCTGAAAGAATGCAAGCGCTCAACCCACATCGAGACCGCAGTGCTCCTTCCCGCCGTGGGTTGCTCATGTTGGTTTGCATGGGCGTGCTGTGGGGCGCTGCCTTTCCCGCCCTCTTGCGCGCGGATGAATTCACGCGCGTCCAAAACTACTCCGCGGAGCTTTCCTCGCGCGGGTTGTTTGTGATCGACACGCGCATCGGCGATATCCGAATCGAGGGATGGGACCAGCCGCGCGTCGCGATCGAAGCCGAGAAGGTGGTTCAGGCGGGCTCGCAGGCAAAGGCCGAGCGCTTGTTCCCCCAAATCAAGATCCTTCTGAGCGAAGAAAGCGAAGGGCTGCTGCTGCGGACGGTCTACCCGCGGCGGACCCTGTTGCGCCCCTTCCGTGGAGCGACGAAGCTTTCCGCGAACTTCCGCATTCGCGCCCCCGCGGAGGTCAACCTCCGCCTCAAATGCGTGGACGGCGACGTGACCGTGCGCGGCCTGCGCGGCCACGAGCAGATCCGGGTCAGCTACGGCAACGTCGAAGTCAGCATCCCATCCCTGGAGCGGCTCCGTTCTTTGAAGGCGAACGCCTTTCTGGGGTATGTTCAGAGTGACCTGCACGGGGAAGACAGCGCGGGTTTCGGGCGCAAGGTTTCCTTCTGGAATCCCGGCGGCGAGCAGAACGTTGCCGTGAGCGTCCGGCTGGGCGGCGTGTACATCTACCGCGCCGAATAGCCCTCCGGCCGGCCGCGGGAGGACGGGGCGGAGACGACCATCAAGCGCGGAACAGGTCAGTCCGCGGCGCAAGGGAAGGAGAGCGAAATGAGTCCATCGGAGGGTTACCACGAGAATCCTTTCGTGGCGGAGTTCTACGACTACGTGGTGCCGTATCGCGAGCGCGGCGACGTCGATTTCTTCGTCGCGGCGGGCCTGGCCAGCGGCGGCCCGGTGCTCGAAATCGGCTGCGGCACGGGCCGCGTGCTGATTCCCACGGCGCGCGCCGGGGTGGAGATGACCGGCCTCGATTCTTCGCCCTCGATGCTCGCCGTGTGCCGCCGGAAGCTCGCGCAGGAAGCGCCCGCGGTGCAGGCGCGCGTGAAGCTGGAACAAGGCGACATGCGCCACTTCGATCTGGGGCGGACGTTCCGCCTGGTGACGATCCCCTTCCGACCCTTCCAGCATTTGATGACCGTGGACGACCAGCTCACCTGCCTGGGGACGGTAACGCGTCATCTCGCTCCGGGCGGGCAGCTGATCCTCGATCTCTTCAACCCCGCCTTCCCGCACTTCGCCGACGAGCGCTTCTTCGAGGAACTGAACCGCGAGCCGCCCTTCACCGTGCCCGACGGCCGCAAGGTTCTGCGCCGGCATCACATCGTCGCCCGCGACCTCTTCCAGCAGACCCAGGACGTGGAGCTGATCTACCGCGTCACTTACCCCGACGGGCGCGAGGAACGGTTGGTGGACCGCTTCACCATGCGCTACCTCTTCCGCTTCGAGGCGGAGCACCTGCTGGCGCGCGCGGGCTTCGAGGTCGAGAACGTTTACGCCGACTTCGACAAGAGCCCTTACGGCTCCAAGCATCCCGGCGAGCTGGTATTCGTGGCCCACAAGCGCTGACGGTGGCGGCTGGTTTCAGTCGTGGCCGCTCCGCGTGCACTCCCGAAGTTGTTCCAGATCTTCGAGGAGGGCCCGCATCAGTTCCTCCCAGCTTTTCCTGTCGGCCGGCGCGAATTCCTTGCCGTAGCCCTTCATCCGTTCTGGCATGGCATTTTCAAGGACCACCCAGAGGGTGGAAAGTTCTGCGGCCAGTATCTGGCGCGGGTCCGGCTTGCTGAGACGCACGGAGAACCGTCCCAGAGCCGCATGGAGCCGCCGCCGCATTTGCGCCATCTTCTCCCGCGTCTTCTGAATCTGCTCGCTTTTGATGGGCGAGGTGGCGGTGCCGTCTTCCAGCGATTTGAGGACCACTTCCATGCGGCCCAACGCGTCCTCGATGATGCTTGCGACTGTTGCTAGGCGTCGCGCATGAAGCTCATCCAGTGCCATAGTGTTAAAACTCCCGCATCCCCCGCTTGCGGTTTGGAGCCTACTGCGCCGTCCGGGTATCGCGAATCTCGCGTTCCAGATTGTCCAGCCGGTCGAATGCGGCTTGGACAGCTGCGGCTCCCTCGGATCGTACAGCTCGGGCGCGAGTCAAGGCCTGTTCCGCAATCCGCTTCACCTCGTGGAGCAGCTTGCGGATTTCCACTTCCAACCGGCTGCGACTTTCCTGAACGCGGTTGAGAACGTCACTCTGCACCCGGGCGCAGTTCATCTCCAGCAGGTAATTCAGAACCTGCCGCCCTACGGCCTCGACCAGGGTAAGTTTCTCGCCCGCCAGCGGAGGATCCGCTCCCACCACCACCAGCGCCGCATCGATGTGGGGGATGAAAGCCTGAGTGGCGGCGGTGTTCCCGGTGAACACCGATCCCAAACCCGGCGTGTCCACCAGGCACATGCCGGCCGCGAGCAAAGGGCTCGGCACGAATACCTCGACACCCCCGACCTTCTTGGTGTTTTCCGGGTTGTGCTCTTCGGAAACGTACTGCTTCAGATCCGAGACCGCGATATCCCGCCAGGAGCCGTCGCGGGCCTGAATGCGCACTCTAGGCCGCTCACCGAATCGGATCACACTGGGCACTGCGGTGATGGGGATAAAGCCCACCGGGAGAATAGGCTCCCCGATCAGCGCATTGATCAGGGTGGACTTGCCGCGCTTGAACTGCCCGATGCATGCCACGTAGAAGCGGCCTTCCGAAATGGGATCGGCGAGCGCGCGCACTTCCTTGCTGACCGACTCCGCGCCGAGCTCTTCCCCCAATACCGCCAGGCGCAGGAGTCTGCCCGCGCCGTCATCGTCACTCGCGGTCGCCGGCGCCGTGACGCCGCGGTCATCGGGGACCGCGACCACCGTGCGCGTTTTGTGGAATTGGTCGGTCATCACCTTCCACTAGCCTGCACGCTGCTTCTTGCCGGATCGGTAGAGGATGACGTGGACGTTCTCCAGTGTCACGAGCCCTCCGCCCACCATCTCGTCCAGGCGCGGCAGGATCTTCTCGATGCGCTCGCTTTATTCCACCGCCTCGATGACGATGGGCAGGTTCTGCGAGAGGCGCAGGATCTTCTCGGTATGGTAGCGGCTGGTCGAGCCGTAGCCTCCCACGTCGCGCAGCACCGTGACCCCCCTGAAGCCCTCGCGGCGGAACAGCTCCACGATGGCTTCGTGCAGGGGCTGGTGTTCCCGCCGGTCGGACTCGCCGATGTGAATCCGCATGAGCGTGCGCTCCTCCTCGAATCGCTGATGTTCCATTTCGCCTCCTAGATTCGGTCCGCCACGCAAATCCCAGCCAGTGCCGCGAACAGTCCGCCCAGCACGCCGATCAACACGTAGGCGGTGGCCCGCCACTCATCTCCACCCTCAAGCATCTTAACCGTCTCCCAACTGAAGCTCGAAAACGTGGTGAATGCCTCGAAGAATCCGATGGTGATCCCGATTCGCCACTCGGGAGGGACCGAAAGGTGATGCAGGGCGTACTGGGCGATTCCGCCCAGAAGAAAGCAGCCGGCACAATTGACGGCGAGTGTGGCGGTGGGGAATGAAGGGCCGGTGCGGTTCTGGACGAATCCTTGAAGCCAGTAGCGCGCCAGCGTACCGGCGGCGCCAAAGGCAGCCAGCAGGAGAATTCGCATGTCCTCTCCAATTTCCGCACACCCGCTTGCCCAACAAAAAACTCCTGGCGTCACTGGACGGCCAGGAGTCATCAGTCCAACGCGGACGGTTAAAGGCGAACTCCATCGCCTGGGATGCTGCTATTATACCCCCGAGCGCGGCGGCCGCGCTGGCTGTAGCGGTGGTCTCCGACCGCCGAAGTCCTGGAAGCGCCATGAGCGGCGATGAGGACATCGCCGCCACGGCAAGGTCATCACGCAGACTCTTCAGTCCCGCCGCTCGTGCTCGCGAGGAGAGATGCTGGTGAAACAAGGGGGATCGCGCCTGCTGGTTCTGTCGCTCGACGGTGTCCAACCCGACCTCTACCGGCGCGCCGGCGAGCTGGGCCTGAAGATTCCCAACCTCCAGGAGCTGCTTTCCGGCGCGGCCTCGGCGGAGGCGGTGGAGAGCGTCTTCCCCTCGACGACCTATCCCGCCCACGCCACGCTGGTGACGGGCGTCGCGCCGCGCGTGCACGGCATTTACAGTCATCTCGCCTCGCTTGACCCGACGGAGAAGGCGCGGCCCTGGCACTGGTTCGCGGCGGCGATTCGCGTTCCGACGCTCTGGAGCCTGGCGCGCGTCCACGGCCTGAAGACGGCGGCGGTCAGCTGGCCGGTGAGCGCCGGCGCCCCCATCGACTTCAACCTGCCGGAGATCTGGGACCCCGCTGCCCCCGATCCCTATCAGGATTTCCAGACCGTCGCCCAGCACTCCACCCCCGGACTCATCGAGGAGCTGCTGCAGCACTTCAAGTCGGCGCTGCGCGCCGAGCCGGACCGACTGCGCGGCGAGGCGGCGCTCTATATCTGGCGGACCTACCGCCCGGACCTCCTCCTGGTGCATTTCGTGGGCTACGACCAGCAGGCGCACGTGCACGGGCCGCAGTCGCGTCAGGCCTTGAAAGCTCTGGAGGTCGCCGACGTTGAACTCGGCCGCCTGCGCGAGGCCGCCGCCGCGGACGCCCGGGTGACGCTGGTGGTGCTTTCGGATCACGGCTTCCTTCCCGTCGAGAAGGAAGCGGCGCCGCTCGTCGTGCTGGCGGAAGAAGGCCTGTTCGACCTGAGAAGGAAGCATCCCGAACTCAAGCACCTGGGCGCCGTGCATGCCGGCGGCTCGTTTGCCGTCTTCTGGCTGGAGGAGCCTTCGGCGCTGGAGACCCGCGCCCTCGACCGCGCCTTGAAGCGCCTGAAGGATTCCGGGGCCGTCGCCACGGTCCTCGATCGCCGGAAGCTCGAAGCGCTCGGGAGCGATCCCGACGCGGAGTTCATCCTCGACGCGGCGCCCGGCTTCTGCTTCTCCGACCGCTTCACGGGGCCGCTCATCCGCCCCAGCGAGCACGACCGCGGAACGCACGGCCACCTGCCCACCCGCCCGGGGCTGGAAGCGTCGTTCATCGCCATGGGGCCAGGCATTACGCCGGGCAAGAATCTCGGGCGCCTCAAGCTGACCCAGATTGCTCCCACCCTGGCGCAATTGGCCGGCGTCGCCTTCGACGAACTCGCCAGCGAGACGGAGCCTTTGAGATTGAGTGATTGAAGATTGCCGATTGCTGAATGACGTTCCTGTCTTGCAACCCTCTCCCCGCGGAAGAGGGTGTCTCCGTCGGCTGACGGACCGGCGGACGGGTGAGGGGAGGGGCACCAGATGACCAGCACTCTTGTCCTCACCCCCACCACCGTCGAGGAGTATCTGCACTCGCTGCCACGCTGGGTGCGCTGGCGGCAATGGTTCGCCGGGCGGCGCTACCGCATCGTGCGCTTCACCGACCGCCCGCTGCCCCTCGTCGTCATTGCCCACTCGGTGCGCGACGCCGCCGGAGCGCGCCAGGTGGCGCGGAGCGTCGAACAGGATTGGGCGGAGGCGCCGCAGTCGTGCCGCGACGCCTACGACCGCATGCTGTTCGAGGCGCCGGAACTCCTTGTCGTGCAACTGCGCCGCACCAATATCTGCGGCTGCCTCGGCCACCGCCACGTCCTCGTGAAGGAAGCGCCCTTCGCCGAACATCACGAGGCGCTGGGCGGGGCGCGCGTGGGCGAGATGGATATCGCCTGCCGGCGCGTCGAGGAGTGGTCGGCGCTGCCGCTCTCCGATACCGCCCTGGACGTGAAGTTCCTGGAAGGGTCGCGCCTGGAGGAGTTCCACGCCAAGCAGTTCCGCCTGCGCCTGCTGAGCGTCCTGCTCCACGAGACCAACCACCTCGTCGCTCCCCAGGAGCCCGAACCCGCCGTGCGCGAGCGCAGCCTGGGCTTCTACCGCGAGGCGCTGGCCCGCTACGTCGAGGACGCCCTGGCCACCCTCTCCCTCACCATCGACCGCTCCCTCTCGCGCTTGGGCTAGCCCGGCGCGCGCTGCCGGACCGTTCTGCCCCCTTGGCAGGGGCATCCTGCCCGTGCCTCACGGGCGGGGCGCCCGTGCCACATCCCCCTCGGCCGAACCCCCCGCCGCCACCGGAACGCTCTCTCCCTTGTTTTCATCAACATTCTGGCTTCGTTCCTCAGAATTTGAATTATTCGCGGCGGACTCGGGCGGAGCTTCATCCTCAGGGTTGGCCTCTTGCGACGCGGGCGCGGCGGCCTCGTCCTGGGACGTATCGTCCGAGCCGGCCGGCTCGGCGCCGATCGGCAATTCGGCGGAACTGGCGGTGTCCGGGGTTTCGTCCCCGCCTCCGTGCCGCTCTTCCCAGCGGCGCTGACGTTCCTCGGTCTCGCGCAGGCGCAGCAGCAGCCGGATCTTGCGGTCGATGGCGCGGTCCACGGCGTCCAGCAGCTTGAGCACCAGGGCGCCTTCGACTGAAAAGGGTGCATAGTCTTCGTTACCGGTCTTCATTGCCACCTCGCGCGCTTGCGTCCGCCAGCCGTACTCCAGGCGGCTGCGGCGCCAATAAAGGCGCGCCAGGTCTTCGATCTGCAACCCCCAGAGGGGGTCGTCGGAGGGGCCGGCGGCGTCGTGCAGGCCCAGGCGGAGGCGCTCGAACTCCTCCGGGTCTTCTCTCAGGTAGCGCAGCGACTCTTCCGACCAGGCGAGACCGCTAGCCCACTGGCCGTGGCGGAGGGCGTTCCAGCGGCTGCGCGACTTGCCCCGGGCGGTGCGCGGCCCGGTGGAGCGCCGGGCGTTCGAGCGTTGGGCGCGGAGCTTGGCTTCGGTTAATTGTGCGAATTGGCGTAGGGACATGACGGGACTCCTTGGGGGCGGGATCTCCGGGGAAGGGGGCCGGGAGGACCGCCCGCCGGCCCCGGAGGCGGAGACCGTTCTAGGCTATCATGGGCTAGCATGCTTGTCAAGAGGAATCTCGTGTGGCGGCTCCGTGGATCGCCCGCCCGAGGGCGGACTCCCGCTGGTTCTGCGCTCGCCTGAGGGTAGAAGCCGTCGGGGCACGGCGCGCCGTACCCCGACGTTCCTGCGCGGGGATAACGCAGGCACGTCGCATGGACACCTCGGTGCGGCGCTCTCTCAAGGTGAGCGGGCCCACATGGCCGTCCCTACGGGGTGTCGCCATCTATCCCGAAGCCTGATTGTCCTTTGGGGAGCTAAGGGGTTCGAGACTCTGGCACACCCGGGCCTGGGCGGTCAGCCGTGAGCAGCCGGCCGACGGGGTCGTAGCGCGCTCCTTGATGGCCGAGGAGGCGGAGCAGATAGACGAGAAAGGCGGCCTCGGCGTCGCTTCCCACCACGCGGTAAGTCCCGGGGAAGCTGATGTCACTGCGATCGAGATATTCGCGAATCTCAGCGGCGGTGCGCAGTTGCCCGCCGCTGACGGCGCGTTCCCAGTCGAAAACACCTGAGGACGGCTGCGCCAATCCTGCTTGGAGGCGGAGCACGGGGGAGTCCCGCCCGTCATGGACGGCCGTGGCTTCCGCCCCTTCTACGGAAGCATCCGCGCTCGGGACCAAGGGTGTCACCACGGTGGTCACCTGGTTGCCTTCCTCGACCCACCGCCGGAAGCCGCCGTCCAGAATGGCCACGTTGTTGTGCCCGGCGCGAACGACGTCCCACCATAGGTGGGCCGCTCGGGGCGTTAGGGTATCGTCGTAGATCACGATGGCCATCGCGGGCTGGACTGCGAGCAAGCCTAGCTTTTGCGCGACGAGGTCCGGGGTGCGCGGCTGGCGCTCGCTGCCTTCCTCGGCGCCGGGCCAGCGCTGCGCGTTCGGGATGTGCCCTTGGGCATAGGCCGTCTCGTCCCGCAGATCGATCACGCGGTGCTGATTCAGGAGCTCGTACTTCTTGCCGAGCAGTCGGGGCATGTAGAGCAGGCCCGGATCCTCGAATCCCTTCTCCCCCTTGAGACTGAGCAGGAAGGCGGTCAGATCGCGCGCGTTCGCCCCTTCATAGGCGACGCCCCTTAGGAAATAGGACGGCGACAAGACCCGCCCCACGAGGTCTACAGGCGGCCGCCGGCCCAGGCCGGCCAGGGGTGTCATGTCCCCGGAACAGGTAATATCGTCGCCGTTCGAGCCGTGGCAACGCTGGCAGTGCGCCGCATACAGTTGTCGGCCGTGTTCAAGATTGGCGTCGCCGTAGTGGGTCGGCCCCGCCTCCTGGGCAAGCACGGCAAGCGCAAGCACGCTCCCGGCCAGGACGCTCGCTAGGCCCAGCTTACTGTCTGCCCAACGCGGTGCATTCATCGCTCCCGGCCTCTTGTCCGCTTACCTCTCGCGATACTACACCACCAGCATGCAGCCTCGCAACCACACCGCAGCCGCCCTAATGCCCATGTCTGCGAATCGGAGGGCAGTTTTTGCTCGACGGAAGACACCTCCTTCCTTACAATGGGGTCTTCATGTTCGCGGAGGGAAGCACAATCATCAGACTCCGAAAACTCGCCATGGTAGGTGCGGCGCTGCTTCTGGCCGGCCTTTCATTCTCCTGCGGGGGGGTGAAGACGCGGCCCGTCACGACGCAGGTGGTGGTACTGGGCTTTGACGGCGCCGACCCGGACCTGGCCGCGAAGTGGATGAAGGAAGGGAAGCTGCCGAACTTGCAGCGCCTGGCGGAGTTGGGAACCTTCCGCCCCTTGGGCACGACGAATCCGCCCGAATCGCCGGTGGCCTGGGCAGCCTTTGCCACCGGGCTCAATCCCGGCGGCACGGGCATTTTTGATTTCCTCAAGCGCGACCCGCAGACCTATCTCCCCGAGATCGCCCTGGTTTCGCGCGAGAAGGCGGAGTTCCTCTGGGGCCTGATCCCCATCAAGCGCCCCAAGGCCATCAACCTGAGGAGTGGCATCCCGTTCTACCAGGCCGTCGCCGCGGCGGGCTACAAGACCGCGGCGGTGCGCGTGCCCTTGGAGTTTCCGCCCACCCCCATGCCGTCCTCCGGCAAGCTGCTGGCGGGCCTGGGTGTGCCCGACCTGCGCGGCACCTGGGGGACGTTCTTCTACTTCGGCAGCGACCTCACGCAGTGGGACGTAGGCGACACGGAGTTCGGTGGCAAGCTCGTGCGCCTCGAGATCAACGGCACGACGGCGAAGGCGGAAGTCGAGGGCCCGGTCGACCCGACGGTGAAAGCCTACAAACGGCTTTCCGTGCCCATCGAATTCCACGTGACGCCGGAGGGCAACGCCGTCGCCATCGAGCTCTCGGGCCGCACGGAGACCGTGGCCGAGCGCCACTGGAGCGACTGGTACCACGTCAAGTATCGCGTCACGCCGTTTCTTTCCGTCTCGGCGATCAGCCGCTTTTACGTCCTCCAGGTCGCGCCCGACCTGCGGATTTACATGTCGCCGCTTGATCTCGATCCGGAATCGCCGCCCCTGCCGGTCTCTTCGCCGCCCGGCTATATCGGCGAACTGGTGAAGAAGCACGGCCTGATCAAAACCCTGGGCTGGTGGCACGACACGTGGGCGCTGAATGAAGAGAAGATCGACGAGGGAGTCTTCCTGGAGGACGCCTTCCGCACCATGGACAAGCAGGCGGAGATTACGCTCGACGAGCTGAAGAATGATCCGCCGAGCCTGCTGGTTTCTGTTTTTCTGGCCACCGACCACGTCTCGCACATGTTCTTCCGGCTGATCGACCCCGAACACCCGCGCTACGATGCGGAGCTCGCCGCGAAATATGGCAACGCCATCCAGCTGACCTACGAACGAATGGATCGAATCGTGGGCGACGTCGTCGCCGCCATGAAGCCCGGCGGCACGCTCATCATCGTTTCCGACCACGGCTTCCACACCTGGCGCAAGGGATTCAACACCAACACCTGGCTGGTCCAGAACGGCTACATGGCGCTCAAGAATCCCGGCGCCGAAGACAAGACCTACAACCTCGACAATCTCTTCGGGCAGGGCAGCTTCTTCCCCAATGTCGATTGGAGCCGCACCAAGGCCTACGCACTCGGCCTTGGTCAGATATACCTCAACCTTCGGGGACGCGAGAAGTTCGGCATTGTTGATCGCGGTCCGGACACTGACAAGCTGCTCGAGGAGATTCGACAGAAGCTGCTCGCAGTAAAGGATCCCGACAATCAGAAGCCGGTCATTCAAGGCGTTTACTTCGGACGCGAGATTTTTCACGGCCCGCGCATGGCCGAGGCGCCGGACCTGCAAGTGGATTTCTACGATGGCTACCGCACCTCCTGGCAGACCTCGCTGGGCGCGATTCCCTCCGGCATCGTGGTCGCCAACATGAAGAAGTGGAGCGGTGACCACTGCGCCTCCGACCCCAGCGACACGCAGGGAATCTTCTTCTCCAACCAGAAAGTTTCCACTCTCAACCCCTCGATCTTCGACATTGCCCCCACGGTTCTGAAGATCCTGGACGTCCCGCCTCCGCCCAATTTGGATGGCACCGCACTGCCGATGAACGAACGCGCGAAATGAATTCGCGCTAAAACCGCTGCTCCCTCGGTTGCGAGTTCGACTGCTCCCGCGCCGCCAAAGCTCTTAGAACCTGTCGACCCATCGACCTGCTTCTGTTGTAGAATTCCATATTTTGAAGAGTGTTCCTATGGCATTTTGTAGTTCCAGGGCGCGCTTAGCCTGCTTTCTGAGGTGCTTTCGCCAAATTATTCAATAAGATGCAGGTGATTCTCGTCGTGGTCCGTTTGGCCAACGTTTTGCTTGACATACTATCGGGAAGCGGCGTATCTTTCTGCCCTATTTTTGCGGTTCTGTCCAGGGCCGCAGTGGGGAAGCTGCTGAATGCGGCCCCTGAATCAAATGGATTTTTGAGTGTCGCGTCTGGGTTGTTGGCACTACGATGTGCCTTAATGCTTGCCCGCGAGTCAGGATTCCAACTATTGGTCTGCCCTCTTGCCGGTTCAAGGCATTGAATGAATGCCATAAGGAGGCAGTATCTGATTGAAACTAGCTCATAAGCTTTCGATCTGTGCGGTGCCTCTCGCTTTTATCACCGTCATCCCGACGAAGCCCATTGAGCTTTCCGGAAGAATCCGCGGGGTTGTGAGCGGCCTTTCGGGCGCAGTAATCGCCGGTGCGACTGTTTCGGTCATGGAACAGCGTACAGGCATTTTGTCACCCTTCGTCGAACTGCAACCGGTACGTTTTTCAACATTAGGCATATGAATTTTGGGATTCCTCATCAACACAAATGGAGTTGCCTATTCTAACCACTTTGATTTCCAACTAATTGCAGGTGGGCTTTGGTTTGGACGGCGAATTGCCAAGATAATCTGCCTGATGTCTTAGCTCCCGGTCGGGGGAGGGGGTGTTATCGGGCATAGGCTCGGACCCCCAAGGACTTTTGCGGGTTCTATCTTCGGATGCCTTCGAAACTGGGGAGCGACTCTTTCCCGATGTCTCAATAAGGTTTCTACTTTGGCTTTCATGTGATTGTTTTCAGGATCTGGCAATTAGTCCGGGTGCGCAATACAAATACAGTTTACAGGAGTGAGGTATAACCATGCGAAGACTTCTTTACTTTGTCTTTTGGGCTCTTCTCGCCACATGTCTCGGTCTAACTACCCTCCTTGCTCAGACTCAGTTTGGGCAGGTTGCTGGGCGGGTAACCGATCCCTCACAAGCGGTGGTTCCCGATGCAAAAGTCACCCTGACCAATCTCGCAACAAACGTTCAAAGATCCGCTACGACCAGCGTAGAGGGCCGCTACCTTTTTGCCAACGTGCCCGCCGGGGAATACAACCTGGCAGTCGTGAAGCAGGGCTTCCGCAGGATTGAGCAGCGTGCCGTCCTCGCGGTGGCCCAACGCCTGGATTTGGATTTTACCCTGGAAGTCGGCAGCGTGACTCAGGTCGTGGTCGTAACGGAAGCGGCCGTGGCAGTCAACACGGAGACGGGTGACCTTTCTAACACGATTACCCCGAGCCAAGTCATGGACCTGCCGCTGCTGACCCGTAACCCTTACGCCTTGCTTAGCTTGGCGGCGGGCGCCGCCGATACCGGGTCGGTAACAGGCGATACTCGCGGCCTGGGGTTGGCCGTGAACGGCGCGCGCACTTCGGCCGTCAACTTCATGCTCGACGGCGGCGAGAACAACGATACCTTCGTGGCCGGCGTAGGGCAGACCGTGCCGCTGGACGCGGTTCAGGAGATGCGCATACAAACTAACAACATGACCGCGGAATTCGGGCGCAATGCCATCGCGGTCAACGCTATCACCAAGAGTGGCAGCAACGCCTTTCATGGCAGCGCTTGGGAATACTACCGAGGCGCAGCCTTGTCTTCCACCCCCTTTGATGACAATGCCAGCGGCACCGCGAAAAGCAATTTCGTGCGCAATCAGTTCGGCTTTACCGCGGGTGGGCCGATTGTGAAGGACAAGACCTTTTACTTTGGCTCCCTCGAAGCGATCCGGGTCCGCAGCTCAGGTTCGGCACACTACTTTGTGCCTACGCAGGCTTTCCTCGACGCCAGCTCCGACTACACCAAGAACTTCATCACTGCGTTTGGTGGGCTGCCCTCGAGCGGCACTGACGTGTGCATGAATGCGGACTACTTTGTGGGGTTAGAGGAAATGACCGGGCCGCTCATTAACCCCAACACCGGCTTGCCTATCCCCGGAGATACGAACTTCTTCTGCCGGACCTCGCTTAAGGCGCCGATTGACGCCGGGGCGGGACCGGCGCAGAACAACTGGAACTTTACGGGGCGCATTGACCACCACTTCACCGACAACACGACCTTGATGGGGCGCTTTGCCTTTTCGCAGATCCGTTATCAGGAGGGATATGTCAGCCTTAGCCCCTATGCTGGCTTCAACACGAGTGAAGACGATCGCAACCAGAATCTGAACCTGACCCTCACGCACAGCTTCACGCCCAATTTCTATAGCGAGACCCGGGCGGTTTACAACCGCATTTATGCCCTGCAACCGCTCGGCAAGGCGCCTGGCAACGTGCCCTGCTGGCAGTATGACCTGTTCAATTCGACGCCCACGGGCGATGGCATCACCTTCCCCGGTTACGTGCCTGATTCCTGCTCCTATGCGGGCATTCCTTTCGGTGGCCCGCAAAACATCTACCAAGGTTACCAGGGATTCACCTGGTCCCGCGGCAAGCACACCTTTAAGTGGGGTGGCCAGTACATTCACATGCGCGACAATCGCAGCTTTGGCGCCTTTGAGAACGGCTACATGGACACCTTCACCATGCAGGGCGTGCTCGATGGCCAGACGGACTTCATCTACATCGCCATTGACCCCAAGGGAAAGGTGCCGGGCGACACTTACGATGCGGCGATGGACGGCCCGTTCGGCCCACCCAGCTTCACGCGGCACTTCCACTACAACGAAGTGGCCTGGTACTTCGAGGATTCCATCAAGGTCACCCCGCGGTTCACCCTGACAGCCGGTCTGCGTTGGGAGTACGATGGCGTACTCCACAGCCCCGCCAATGAGAAATACCTCGATGCTAACTTTTACCTGAACGCCGTCGGGGCTCCGGATGTCAACAAGAGCATCTTCGAGCAGGTCCGAGACGCTCGCTTCCGGCGCACGAACCACATCTACCGCTCCGACTACAACAACTTTGCGCCGCGTGTCGGATTTGCCTACGACCTGTTCGGCAAGGGCCGCACGGTCCTGCGGGGTGGGTACGGGATCTTCTACGACCGCAACTTCGGGAACGCGCTTTTCAACGTTATCCAGAACCCCCCGAATTACATGGTCGTGTCGCAGACACCTGAGGCACCAGATTTCGCTCCGATCATGACCAACCAGTTCGACACCCTGGCGGCGCTGCCCGGCGCTTCAGCGAGCCTGTCGAGCTCCGCCCGCATGATGAATCCCGACATGGATACAGCTTACAGCCCGCAGTGGAACCTCACATTCGAGCACAACATCCTCGGCAAGGGCGTCATCGGTTCTATTTCTTACGTGGGCGCGAACGGCATCAAGCTTTACTCGCTGAATAACCTCAACCAGCGGGGAAGCTGCCTGCTGGCGCCCGACATCAACGCGGTGTGCAACCCCGCCGCTGGCAGGACCAGCCGCCTGAACCAGACGGGGTTGACCGGAATGAACCGGCGCGGCAATGAGGGGCTGTCGCGGTACAATGGCATGTCGCTCAACCTGCGTGCGCCGAGTATTGGCAATACGGGGCTGTCCCTAGGTACGGGCTACACCTGGTCGCACAGCATCGACAACGAGAGCTCGTTCTTCGCGGACTCGCCCTTTGAAGGGAACTGGGGGTTTGGCTTCCGCAATGGCTTCACTCCCGCGATGGACCGGGCCAGCTCAACCAACGACGTCCGGCATCGGTTCTCGGTGGGTTGGGATTGGAAGATTCCCGCGGGCCGACATGCGGGCGGTGCGGAAGGACAAGTCCTCGGCGGATGGAGTGTGAGCGGAACCTTCGCAGCCCAGACCGGCGGCGCCATCAGCGTCTATGACGGGAGTTCGGACAGCCAGTGCAACTACGACGGCACGAACTTCTGCTATCCCTTGCTGATTGGTTCGGTTCCCCAGATGACGGCCACGCCGGTTGCCGGCGCGCCCAACAGCTTCACCCTGTACAACATCGGCTCTACCTTCCAGACCCAGGAGGACTACTGTGGTGGTGACCTCGCTTGCACGGCGGAACTGAACATCCTGCATCCCAACCTGCTCTCGCCTCGTAACCTGTTTCGCACGCCGGGCATCTACAATTGGGATTTGGGGCTACTCAAGGACTTCAAGCTGCCGCGGGAAGGGATGAAGCTGCAGTTCCGAGGGGAGTTCTTCAACATCCTGAACCACGCTAACCTGTATGCTTGGCCGGGCACAAACGTGTTCTCCGGGAGCGACAGTGTTGTGGTTGGCAAGCGCGGTCTGCCGGCGGGTGGTGGCAAAGAGCGCCGCAACATCCAACTGGCGGTGCGCTTCGTTTGGTAGTCTGAAAAAACCAGGCTAGAATACCGGGGATGGGCCGCACAGGCCTATCCCCGGCGCTTTTTTGCGGGCAAGTGTTCGGTGACGGGCGAGCGCCGCTGGCGCCCCCTCCGAGGGCCGACGCAGCAACGTTTCTCAGGGTGGTAGGTTTGAAACAGGCAAGAGCCAACCTTTCTCCCCTCCGCACACGAATCCTCACCGCGCAATCCCGACTCCCTCACGCATTCGCCGGCTGTCGCTGCACGTCTGCGAATCTGGGCGGCCCTACTTGGCTCATCGCTTTGGCGCTCATCCTTCCAGTGACAGTGGTTGCCGCTGGCAAGCGGGCACAGCAAAAGCTATTACCGAGCGGCGGGGAGATTCTGCGGCAGGTGCAGGCCGATGTCCTGGCGAAGCGTTGGGAGCAGGCGGAGGCCAGACTCGCCGCCGCCGCATCGCGGCTGGAAACGAACTCCGAGTACCACTTTCTACGTGCGGCAGTGCTGCTTCATGGGCAGAAGCTGGCCTCCGGTCTGCGGGAAGTTGACCATGCCATCGCCATCGCTCCGCAGCACGCACGCTACTACCTGTTGCGGGGCCAGCTGTACGAGGCGATCAGGGACATCGCCGCCGCGCAGCGCGATTATCAGAAGAACATCGACCTGGCCCCCACCAGCGCTGCGGGAGTTCTTTTGCTGGAGCGACTCCTGATCCAGGAGCGACGCACCGAGGAGGCACTTCCGGTGCTCGATGGAGCAGTCAAGCGCATGCCGAAAGATCCCGCGCTGTACTTCGAGCTCGGGCGAGTGCAGGAGATCCTGCGGCGTCCGAACCAAGCCCTCGGCAGCTATACGCGGGCCGTAGAACTGGATCCAAAGCTCGCGGCTGCGCACGTGGGGCTCGGCCGCTTGTACCGCGACAATCCTCAAACCCTCGTTGAGTCTGCCAAGCATCTGCGCCAGGCCGTCACACTCGATCCGCGTCGCGCCCTTTGGCACCATGAACTAGGCCTCACGTACCTGCGACAAGGCAAGTTAGAGGGGGCCCGAGTGGAACTCGAAAAGGCCGCTGGGCTGAACCCGAAAGACCGGAATGTCTTTGCCGCCCTAGGAACGGCTTATACACGGCTGAAGATGCCGGAGAAAGCCGCGGAAGCGCAGCGGCGCTCCTTTAGGCTTACTCAGGAAGCAGAGGCGGATCTCCAACAAGTGGCCCAGCTCGAAGTAGATTTCAAGCGGGCGCAAGAACTGGAATTCTCCGGACGAGGCGAGGAGGCCGCGTCCTTATACGAGAAGATACTCAAGACCTCTCCCCGTGAGCCGCAAGTGTACTTTGCCCTGGCGCGCCTCCGTCTGAACGCGCGCCAACCCGAGAAGGCCGTGGAGTACATCCGTCGTGCGCTGGAAGACCGACCCACCAAGGCCGATTACCACGAGCTGTACTCGATGACGCTGCTGGAACTGGGCCAACTCTCGGAGGCGGAGGAAGAGCTCCATACAGCGATTGTGCTCGAGCCGACCGATGCCGCATCCCATAAGGCGCTAGGTAACCTGCTGCTGAAACAAGGGCGCGTGGACGAGGCGGTCAAAGCACTTGACCAAGCCGTGCGACTGGCGCCAGACGAGGCCAGCTACCGGCTCGACCTATCCAGTGCTTATCGACAGAAGGGAGACATGATCGCCGCCGACCGCGAGTACGTCGCCTACCAACGCCTGCTTCGCCCGAAGCAGCCCGGGCCTGAGTAGCTTCTCCAGGAGGGGACAGGCGATCAGGAGACCAGAAAAGGTAGTCCGCCAAGGCAGTGGAGGCGGCACGCAGTCGTACACTCTGCAAGCGTCCCGAAGGCTTCTCCAGATTGGCCCAGACTGCTTCCCGCGGCGTGGATTCGCCATGCCTCCTGATGGCACTCGGCGCGGGCCTCTGGTAGCATGTTAAGGCATTGGCAGCCAACATTGAGCGGCCTTGCGGGCAGGTCACGGGGGGCTGCAGACCTACCAGAAAGGAACGATCTCATGTGGGGCCATTCCAAATGGGCAACGATTAAGGTAACCGTCCCGTGAACCTTTCAATTACCCACAAATCTGGCTTGCTGGTTCATGACCTCTTCAACTTCGTTCGCGGCGTGGAACGGGATGTCCACGGCGCGTTGGCGAGAGCTTCCCGTAGAAGTGTCTGAATGTCTCTCTGAAGTCTGCGGTAATTGCTGATGCTCCGTAGGCATTCCTGCGCCACTTCCTTGCTGACGGTCTTCGTTGTTCTTTTTCCTCCGATGAACCCTGTCCAGCGATAGTAGATGCCGTGCAGGCGGGGCGACCTGAGCTTGCACGCGCAAGGGGCTTTCCCGCAGCGGCTTCTTGCTGTGGAGTTACCTATGGAAGGTATAAGCGAGGTTGCAGGGAAGAGGAAGAAGAAGACCCGCCTCCCGAGGGGGGCTGCGCGGCGTTCCCCGGCATCAACCCGGGGGTTGGGGAGAACCAGATGCTCTTCCCCATCGGCCGCTCGACATACAACGCCCTGCAAGTCTCACTGCGCCCCAACAAGGCCAATCCCTTCCGGCGCGTGAAGAATATGAGGATGCAGATTTCCTACTCTCTATCGCCCTATGCCAGCATGGCCGCGGACCAGGACTTCGCTGGAATTGCTGAGGACTTTGCACACCTCAACCGCTGCACTGGCCCCACCAGCCTGGATCGCACTCACCAACTGGCCTTTGACAGAGTCTTCGACTTGCCGGCTGCCTTGCGCCTCGCTTACAGCGCCAGTATTGCCACCACCTTTCCGGCGACCTTGCGGCCACCCACGACCGGGGACCCGGGCGAGATCTACCGCACCGACTTCACCGGAGACGGCGCGACGGCTCGGATATCTTCGCGTACGGTGCCCCGCGAACATTCGAGTGGGGATTAGGTTTACTTTCTGGAGATCTCTAGTCGGTGTTAAGGAAAAGGGCAGAAGAAGGTGAAGCCAACCTGAACCTGCCCTTCTTCCTTCGCCGCGTGGCGCATCCTTCCGACCCTTGGCTCGGGCGGAAGGGGAAAACACAAGATTCTCGATTGCTCGACGATTCTTATACGTTTTCCTGTAATCTACGCATGAACTCTAAACACCCTGACTTTCAACCTATTCAAAAAAAGATTGTTGCATCGCCACTTGACGCAAGACAATTTGGCCCATGTTTTGCTTGACATACTATCGGGAAGCGACGTATCTTTCTGCCCTATTTTTGCGGCTCTGTCCGGGGCCGCATCTAGAGCGCGTTGATTCTGCAAAAGCTCGATCCCTAGGGGAGGGAACCTACGCATCTTTTAGGGACTTCTGGAATCACGAATCGCTTCCGGAATTCAGGAGGGGAGGGTGTACCTCTCGCCTGCAACTTTGCCATCATTCCGTCCGCGTGTGAAAGAACTCAGTTTTTCAGCAGAAGGGGGCGCAATGCTCAAGTCTAAATTTAGGACCTCTCATAGTCGGATGATGCTCGTTCTGGGGATGACGCTGGTGCTGGGTGCGCCTGCCTACGCCCAGCTTGCAGGCGGGTCCTTTACCGGAGTTGTCGAGGACCCGACGGGCGCCGTCGTCCCGGGCGCGACAGTAACGCTCACCAATCAGGGCACTAATATCAGTTCCACGTTCCGAACCGACACCTCGGGTGTATTCCGGTTTGTAAACCTGAATCCCGGCTTGTACACCGTCAAGGTGGAAGTCAAAGGGTTCAAAGTGTATGTCAACCGGGACCTGGAAGTGACGGTGGGCGCCACGCAGCGCGTCAATGTCAGGCTGGAACTCGGCCAGGAAACGCAGACCGTGACCGTGGAGGCGGCAGCGCCTCTTGTGAACACCGAAGAAGGGCGGCTTTCGCATCTGATCAGCTCCTCGGAGGTGGCCAACCTGCCCCTGAACGGTCGCAACATTTACCAGTTGATGCAGTTGGCGCCGGGGGCCGTCAACGTGGAAGATGTGATGTATGACACCGCCGGCACGAAGGGCGACACCGTGATCAACGGCGTGCGCGAAAACTTTAATGGGTTCTGGATTGACGGGATCGCGAACAAACAGTTGAGCGGGGGATTCAACATCCAGCCCAACCAGGACATCGTCGAGGAGTTCCGTGTCAACACCCTGAACATGTCGGCCGAGTACGGCAACAGCGCTGGTTCAGTCACGACCGTGGTGACCAAGGCCGGGACTAATCAGTTTCATGGCACGGCTTTCGAGTACCTGCGCAACGACGCCTTCGATGCCAATGAGTTCTTCCGCAATCAGGCGGGTTGCGAACTGGGTGGCGAACCGCTCTGCAATGGCCCGATACGTGGGGACGGCAAAGGCAACCTTGCCAAGACACCGCTTCGGTTCAACCAATTCGGCGTGACGGCGGGCGGACCCATTAAGAAGGATAAGACCTTCTTTTTTGTCTCTTATCAGGGCAGCCGGGCGAACACTTTTAATCCTGCTGTGCCTATTACCTTCGAGTCACCACAATGGCGGCAGGCAGTGATCAACACTGCCCCCAACTCTGTCGCGGCCTTGCTCTACAAGAACTTCCCTGCCCCCGCGGGCTCTCCGATTCTGGACGGTAACGGCCACCCATTAACCGTCGCCAACTACGTCGGCGATTTCGGGTCGCTCGTCTGCCCTGCCAACCTCGATCCTGACGGGCTTGATCCCGTCAACTCCGCTCGAATCGCATCGAATTTCCAGACGTTGTTTGGGGTGACACCTGAAGAAGCGGCCGCCTGCCCAGGCTTAGTAGGGGGCCAAACAGGACAGCAGAGCGACAACCGAAATCTCCCGTTTTGGTCGAAAGGCGTGGCTTTGTCCGGCACCCAGACGGTGGGGAATCTCTTCAACGCGGATGAATGGTCCGCCCGCATCGACCACAACTTCAGCGAGAACGACCGTCTCTTCGGCCGATTCTACTGGACGAAGCAGACTGATCGATTTGGCCCCCAGAACAGTAGTTCTCTCCGGGGTTTCCTGCAGCCCCAGATCATTAAGACCCCCCACTTCTCTCTCTTGTGGACGCACGTGTTCAGCCCCACGGTTGTCAATGAACTCCGGGTAGGTTTCAGCCGCAACGCGAATGATATCGATGTGCCGGCGAGTCAGGCCGGAGTGCCCTATGTGAAGTTCGACCTCGGCGACGCGCGTTTCGGGTCTTATAACGGCTATCCGCAGTTCTTCCACGAGAACGTTTACAACTACTCGGACTTGCTCTCTATCAATAAAGGTAAGCACGGCCTGAAGATGGGAGTGGAGTTTCGCCGCAATATCGAGAACAGCCAGTTCAGCGTTGCGCGGCCCAGTTACTACTTCCTCGATCCGATCTTTTTCGGTGCAGATGCGGCCGAGGCGGAGATTGCCGGGGTTGACCCTGGTATCTTGACCAACACTCCCTCGGAACTGGCTTCCAACAACCGCGCCTGGCGTAACCTGGAGGCAGGGGCATTCATCCAGGACGACTGGAAGGTAACGCCGCGCCTCACCTTGAACTTGGGTATAAGGTACGACCTCTACACGCGTCACACCGAGAAGTTCAATCGTGTGACGCAGTTCATCTTGGGAGATGGCGCAAACATTACCGAGAAAGTGCGAAACGCCAACATTCCGGCAGGTGACCCCGGCTGTGAAACGCCAGAGCAAATTGCGCAAGCGCAGATCGCCGGCGTGTGCGGCAAAGGGGGCTTCGCGGCGGCCAAAGTACTCGGGCCCGGCGACCACAACAACTTCGGACCGCGCTTTGGCTTCGCCTGGGATCCGCGGGGAGGTGGCAAGACTTCGATTCGCGGCGGCTTCGGGGTTGCGTTTGAGGGGACGTTCTACAACTCTCTTTCGAACTCGCGCTGGAACCTTCCCTACTACTCGTTTAACGAAGCGGATGGCTTCCTGTGGGGCGACGTAGCCAATGTGGTCTATGGCCCGCACATGGTGGATGGCACTGGCAACGTCGTTTTTGACCCCAACACCGCCCCATCCTACACGGGTTCACCGACCAACCCCGGCCAGGGTCTGGGGGCGCAGGCGGTCGGGAATCTGGTGGGCTGGGATTCTGCTACGGCGAACCTGGCCTTTCTCACCGGGATCGTTCCGCCCGATAGCTTCCGGGATCCCTACGTCTACAACTACTTCTTGGGGGTCCAGCACGAAGTCGTGCCCAACCTCGTACTCGAGGTGAATTACGTGGGGACGACCGCTCACAAGCTCTTTCGCTCCCAGCAAGTCAACCGGCAGCGCGGCGGGCGCCTGCCTGCGGGGTACTGCCAAAGCGACCTCCTCGCCGGTGGCGATCCCAAGATCTGTGGCGATGGAACCGGGCGGGCCAATGTCAATTACGGGACCCTGCGCTTCTGGGATAATGCGGTGAACTCGATTTACAACTCCCTCCAGTTGCAGGTCACTCGGAAGATGACTCGTGGCTTCGCCTTTACCGGAGCGTACACCTGGAGCCACGCCATCGACGGCGGTTCCGATTGGCACAGCAGTTCCACTTCTGCTAACGGTGCGGCGGCGGGCGACGGCTACAGCTTCGACATTTCCAATCCGGGCCTCGATCGCGGGCATTCTACGTTCGATTTTCGCCACCGCCTTACTTTCAACCAGGTCTGGGAACTCCCCTGGCACAAGGGGCAGCAGGGATTCGTAGGCCACCTCCTGGGCGGCTGGCAGTTCAATAGCATTTGGGTTTTCCAGAGCGGCGCCCACTGGACTCCTTATGATCCGAACCCGCGATCGTTGGAGTGTTCGGGCGGCACCGCGGACGGCGAATCAGCCAATAGCGCGGGCGGGGCTTCCGACTGCTTGGCGGGTGGCGGCAGCGTCATCAACACCGGCGGCGACTTCAATCTCGACCGCGTGCTCAACGACCGCCCCGATCCAGTTGCTTCTAATACGGTGGCGGCCACGAAGGACCAGTACGCGAACGGATACTTCGGCACCGATGCTTACTCGGCGGGCTTCGTGAAAACGCCCTGTCTGGCCTGCAACGGCTCGCTGGGGCGCAATACGATGGTCGGTCCGGGACGTTTTCAGACCGACTTTTCCCTCTTCAAGAACACTAAGATTAAGGAAAGCGTTAACCTCCAGTTTCGAGCGGAGTTCTTCAATGCTTTCAACCGAGCCAATTTCAAGTTGCCCAACTCCTCAACCGGCGGCAATTACACCAATGAGGTCACCAGCCCAATTTTCGGAGCAGCGAACGGAACATTCGAGCCTCGCCAGATCCAGTTCGCGCTCAAGCTGATCTGGTAGGTTCGCCCGCACGGTTCGGAAATTTCCAAGGGGATTCGCGCTAGCGAATCCCCTTTTTGTTTTGACCGCAGCGGTGGTTTGTGGCTGCCGATTTGCGCCTGTCTTTCTGAGCGCCTGCGAAGAATCTGCATTTCGGATTGGTTCCTGGACAACTGCGGACCCTTGGTCCGCCAACTGGCGGACTCAGGGTGACAACCCCCGGCGGTCATAGACCGCCGTTACAGCGGGAGGACAAAGCCCTCCCCTACTCAAACCGGCTGCGGTACTGCTGGCACAGGGCCGGGCTTTGCTGGCAGAGGGTTTGGAACTCGCGCTGGGCGCTGGCGTGGTCACCGAGTTTCAGGTAGGCAAAGGCGAGATTCAGCCGCGCCGCGGCGTAATCCTTCTTCAAGCGCAAGGCCTTCTGGTAGGACTCCACCGCTTCCTTCAGCCGGCCCGTGTTGGAGTAAGCGACGCCCAGATAGTTCGCCACCACAGCGTTATCTCCGTCCATCTCCGCCGCGCGCCGGAGCGGCCCGAGCGCTTCCGAATAGCGTTGCATCTCCACCAACACAATTCCGAGTTCCTGTTGTGACGGAGCGTAGTCCGGCTTCAGCTCGGTGGCTTTCAAGAGAAACCGTCGCGCCTCCTCGAGGTTTCTTTGCTGGTGCGCGACCAGCCCCAGGCCGTGATAGGCGAGAAAATTCTGCGGGTTTTCGTGGGCGGCGAGCTCCAGCCATGGGCGCGCCTGCTCCGGCTTGCTCTGGGCGATGTAAGTGCGTGCCAGCCCCATGACCGCCTGCTGGAAGGAGGGATTGAGCTTCAGGCAGGAGAGGAACTGTTTTTCCGCTGCTTCCCAGTCGCGCGCGCGGCTGGCATTTTCCGCGAGCATGAAGGGAATCAGATAGAGCCTCGGTTCGTCCTTCTGAACACTCGCGAGGAGCGCGCTCGATTCCTCGAGCCTGCCGAGCGAGGCCAGGTCGGTCGAGCGCAGCACGGCCTTGAAGACCTTCAGCCGGTCCTTGGGGTCGGGGAGACCGCCGGCGGGGATCGAGGCCGCGGGCGCGGAGTAGGCGACGTAGCCAAGCGATTTCAATTTCTCGAGGGTTTCCGGCGGGAGCGCCGGGCCTTTGGCCGCCGCAAGCTGCGCGCTGTAACGCCGCTCGAAGTCCTGCAACTCGGCGCGCAGGGCCGCGGCGTCGGCGCGCCGCTGGTCGATGAGGTTGCGCGTCTCGACCGCGTCCGTCGACAAATCATAAATCTCCGCCCGCGGCGCTGCGATGTAGCGCAGCCGCCGTGTGGCAAGCGTGCGCAGCGGCGCCCAGCCGAACGAGTCGCGCGGGTAATAGCTCTCGGAATAGACTGGCCGCTCGCCGGGCGTGCCCTTGCCCAGCACCAGCGAGGCGAGACTGCTCCCCTGAAACTGCCGGCTGATGGGATCGCGCAGGCGCAGCAATTCGAGCAGTGTCGGCGCCAGGTCGATCGTCCCCACCGGCGCGGCGACGCTGCGCGGTGGCGCCTCGCCGCGCGGCAGCTTCAAGATCATGGGCACGTGCAGCGTGGAGTTATAAACGAAGAAGCCGTGCTCGTCCTCGCCGTGCTCGCCCAGCGATTCGCCGTGGTCGCTGACGAGAGCGATGAGCGCGCGGTCGTAGAGCCCGGCCTGGCGCAAATGTTTGAAGAGGCGCGCGAGTTGGCTGTCCGCGTAGGCGACTTCACCGTCGTAGAGGCGCCCGGCATAGCGCGAGTGGAAGGGCTCGGGCGGGTTGTAATCGCTGTGCGGGTCGTAGAGATGCAGCCAGATGAAAAACGGCCGTCGCCCCGCCGGACGCGATTCGTAGGCGCGCAGCCAGGCGAGCAGGCGGTCGATCGTCTCTCCGGCGCGGCGCTGGATGTTGCCGGGATTCTGCGTCTCGAACTGGCGGGGATCGAAGTGGTCGTCGTAGGTCTCAAATCCCCGGCCGAAGCCCCACGTCCGGTCGAGCACGAAGGCGCTGACGAAGGCCGCCGTCTGGTAGCCCTGCCGCTGGAAGGCCTCGCCGAGCAGGCCCACGCCGGGGGGAATGCCGCTGCTCGTGAAGTCCCGCACGCCGTTGTACATCGGATACGTGCCGGAAAGGATGACCGCGTGGGAAGGCAGCGTGATGGGCACCTGCGCGTAGGCGCGCTCGAAGCGGACGCCCTCAGCGGTCAGCGCGTCCATGGCGGGAGTCTCGATGCGCCGCGCCCCGTAGCAGCCCAGGCGGTCGGCGCGCAGCGTGTCGACAGTGATCAGCAGGACGGGGGTCCTGGAGGCCGGAACCAACTGAGCTTCTCCGCGGAAGCCGGCCGCCAGGAACAACACGACGAAGGTCAGGGCACGACGACTGGGCGCGACCATATTCTGACTTCTGACTCTTGAGGCCAGGCTACCCTCTCGTCACTTGTCACTTGTCATTCGCCTGGCCCGCTCGAGCTCGCGCTGGGCGTCGGCGGTGCGGCCCAGCGCCTCGTAGGCCCGCGCCAGATTCTCATGAGCCTTGGCCATGCGGGGCGCCAGTTCCACGGCGCGCTCCAGCGCGCGCGCCGCGTCTTCCGGGCGCTTCAGGTAGAGATACATCTCGCCCAGCGCTTCCTGTCCCGGCGCATAGTTGGGATTGATCTCGACCGAGCGCTGGAACTTCTGCAGAGCCTCTTCCGTCTGCCCCTTCCTCAGGTACGCCGCGCCCAGGTTGAACGCGGCGTTGAAGTTCGTGGGATCCAGGTCGAAGGCGCGCTCAAAGGAAATGACGGCGCCGTCCAAGTCGTTCAGTTGCACTTGGGCGAGGCCGAGATAGTACGCGGCCAACGCGAACTTGGGATCGATGCGCAGCGTGGCCTGAAGGCGCTCGACCGAACGGCGATAATCGCGCAGGCGAAAGTAGTTCAGCGCAACCAGATAGTTGATCGTCAGGGACGCGGGCTCGCTCCTCTCGGCCTGCTGAAGCTTGGCCAGGGATTCCTGATAGCGTCCGTGTTGGCTGTCGGCAAGCGCTTCCGAAATCAGTTCATAGATCTGGATGCGATCCTTGGGATCGGGCAGCGACTTGCCTCCCGCTTCCGCAAATGTGCCGGCGGAGACCGCCACGTAGCCGAGCGATTTGAGCCGCTCGAACAGCGCCGGGTCGGTGAATTCGCGCTCGGCTCCCGCTGCCCCGGCAGCGGGCGTCAGACGGCGGACGAGCCCGTTCAACCGGTCGCGCATTTCGTGGCCCAGCGCCTGGCGGGAGGCGTAGAGATTCGTCAGCTCGCGGGGGTCGGTGCGCGTGTTGTAGATCTCCGGAGTTGGCGCGTCGATGTACTTCATTCCCCGCGATTGCAGACTGCGCAACTGGTTCCAGCGGAAGTGCAGAAGCGGCAGATACGTCTCCGCATAGAGGCTGGAAGGCGCCGCGCCCGGCCGCCCCGCGATCTGGCTCAGCAGGCTGCGCCCTTGCACGGTGGCGGGGATGGGCGCTTTCAGCGCTTGCAGGACGGTCGGCATGACATCGACGAGCGAGACCTCGTCCTCCACCACCCGCGGCGCCTCGCCCGGCACTTTGAAAATCAAAGGCACGTGCAGAGTCGAGTTGTAGATGAAAAAGCCGTGCGTCTTCTCGCCGTGCTCGCCCAGGCCCTCGCCGTGATCTCCGGCCAGGACGATCAGCGCCTGGTCGTAGATCCGCTGATCTTTCAGCGCCGCCATCAGCCGTCCCAACTGCGCATCGGCAAACGCGATCTCGCCGTCATAGGGGCGGGCGCGAAATCGGCTCGCATAAGGTTCGGGCGGCGTGTAGGGGAAGTGGGGGTCGTAAAGGTGCACCCAGAGAAAGAAGGGCCGGTGGGGCGGGCGCTTCAGCCAGCTCAGCGCTTCGTCCACCACCACGTCGCCGCGGCGCTCGATCAGGTCGAGGCTGGTTTCATCCAGCCGGCTGAAATCGAAATAGTCGAAGTAGGTTTCGAAGCCCTGGTTGAGGCCGAAGCGCGAATCGAGCACGGCGGCGCCGATGAACGCCGCGGTGGTGTAACCCTGACCGCGCAGCGCCTTGGCGAGCGTCACGGAGGAAGCGGGCAGTTTGTTGCCGCCGAAGTCGTGCATGCCCGTGGCCATCGGAAAACTTCCGGTGAAGAGAGCCGAGTGCGAGGGCAGGGTGATGGGCACGGGCGTGTAGGCGTGCGCAAAGCGGACCCCGGCGCGCGCCAGAGCGTCGATGGTGGGCGTTTGGGCGCCCGCGTACCCGTAGCAGCCGAGGTGGTCGGCGCGCAGGGTATCGATCGTCACCACGACGACGTTCGGTTTCTCGTCCGGGGCCGCCGCCGGTTTCGAGCTCAGGCGTGCGGACCAGAGCGCCAGCGCTCCCGCCATGCTCAGGGCCGCGAGCAGCAGGCCAACTGGCCGTCGAAGAGCGCTCATGGATGCACCTCGCTTGCCCGCAGCGCTTCCTCGACGCGCCCAAGAATGATGGCGGGCATGTGCGGATGCCCTTCCAACGACTTCCCGGCCTCGATGCGGATCTGCGGATATCTTCTCTTGAGCGGCGCAATGAGATGGGGAAGATCGCGCCGCAGGTGGACGCCTAGCGTCAGGAAATAAGGAATGACGATGAGGCGGTTGAGGCGCGCGGCGGCTGCCAGGGCCACCGCTTCCGCCAAGTCCGGGTGGGCCGATTCCAAAAAGGCGGCGCGGACGAAAGCATAAGGTCCGCCCTCCTGAACTTGGCGCGCCAGATCGTGGACGCCCTGGTTGGCCTCCTCCACGCTGCTGCCGTGGGCAAAGAGGATGACGCCGGTTGTGCGAAGATCTCCGCTCATGCGTTCCCTGAAACGAGATTTCATTCTATAGCGGAAGCAGCGGGATGTGTAGGGCCGCGCAGAAGGGGAAACGGGAACGACTCGGACGTCATTCGCGGAACGTCCAGCGCAACTTGACCGCCACAAATTCGCTGTCGGGGCGGAGCGCCAGGTCGGGCGTGTAAAGCAGGTGCCGCCAGCCGCGATTCCAGACGATAAACAGGTCCTTGCCGGGCTTGAAGGTCCAGCGCAGGCGGGTGTTGGCGCCCAGGTTCTGTGATTCGGTGTCGTATTGGACAAAGCTGGTGAGGATGATATTCGGCCCCCAGGCATGGGCAAACTCCAACTGCCAGAGCCGCTGGACAAAGTTTCCCTGCCGCAGGCGGCCGAAATTGTTGGTGGCTTCCAGCCCCAGTTGCCACGCTCCCTTAGGTGAAGTCCAGTTGGCGCGATTGAACCACTGCGCCAGGGTGCCGCTGTAGAAAGTTCCGAATCCGGCGGTGGTTTCAAACCGCCAGCGGCGATGGTGGCTGGTTTCGGCGTCCACTCGCCAGCGATTGAAGCGATACGGGCCCGCCGGGATGAAGAGGCCCGGCGCGATTTCGAAGGGCGCAGGAAGAAGCTCGAACTGAGGTTCAAAAGTAAACGCCATGTGCTCGCCGGAATCGAGCTCGATCTCCAACGGGGCGACCGAATAAAGCCAGGATTCGTTCATTCCCTTCAGGTCGTCCACGCGGTTGTAGTAGCTGCGGAAGAAGTACTGGCGGACCCAGCCGAAGCGGCCCGACTTCGTGGGGCGGGGCTTGAATGAACATCCTCCGTGGTACTGGCGTGTGCCGGGACGCGGCAGAAAACCGAGCGCCGGCGCCAGTGCGTCCCCGAACTCGTTGACGTTCGTGAAGCAATCGATCCGGTCATTAGGAAAGTCCAGGGCGGTGCCCCACCCGTGGCGCTGGCCTTGGGGAAGGTCGCCCGAGCTGAAAGCCGTCCATCCTCCCAGGGAAAGGTTCTTGTTCCCCGCGAAAGTGGAAGTCCGCCAGACGGCATCGAATCCGCCGAGTGAGTTGGACTGCAATCCTGCCGGATCTCCGTGAGTGAAAATCGTCCCGATGCGGAACTTCGGAGTGAGGTCGAAAGAAATGCGGCCCGCAAAAAGATTGGTGCCGGGCGCCGCCTCCGAATCCCGGGTCTGAACATCCAGGATACCCAGATTCCAGCGACCCGCGCGCCCATTCAGCTTGACGCCTCCATTGATGGGAATCTGCTGGTCTCCTAGCAATCCCACCCGCCGCGTGAAGAAGGGGATGAAGTTTTCAGAAAGCCCCAGGCCGAATTCGTACTGGTTGGCGCCCTCCAGAAAAAAGCCCCGCTTCTCCGGAAAGAACAGCGGGAAACGCGTAAGGTTGATCTGACGCGCGTCCACTTCGGTCTCCGCGAAATCGGTGTTTTCGGTGAAGACGGCGGTGAGTTGCGGCGTGATCTTCCAGGTGAAATCGGCGCCCCCTGTTCCTCGCCAGCTCCGGGGTTGCTGGCCGAAGTTATCGATGCTCTTGCCGATCACGTATGGACTGAACTCGAGTCCCCGCCCCTGTCTCAGTCCTTCGAGCCCAGCGAGCGAACCCGCCCGGCTCAGGTCCACCAGGAAGGAGTCCAGGGTCGGTGAGGCCCACCGCAGCGTGATCCGCTCGCGGGCGACGAACCGCTCCAGGTTGAGTCCCCACTTGGACAGGCCTTTCTTGAAGCTGAGGGTCTTGGCGGGAATGGCGATTTCCGCCGACCATGAATCCTTCGACCACGCCGTGCGGGCGTCCCAGATGCCGTCCCAGTCGTAGGATGGGTGCTCGGGATCGGCAATCAGCCCGTCGATGCGCGCGCCGGCGGCGTTGATCTGGAAGAGATAGCCCGTTCGCCGGTCGCCGTAGGTATCGAGGACGATGCTCACGGTGTCGTCGCCGAGAACGAATCCATCGCGCTGCATGGTATGGACAGCGATCTTGTCGGGGTCAGGATCGTGGCAGAGGAATCCGAAGTAAAGCGTGTCGTCCAGGATGAGGACTCGAACCTCGGTCTTGTAAGCAGTGGGCTCACCGGGTCGTGGCGATTGCTGCGTGAGCTCCGCCACCAGTCCGGCCTGCTGCCAGACGGCCTCGTCGAGCCGCCCGTCGAGTTGAATGGCTCCGTCGGGATGGGCGGCGGCGACACTGGGGGAGTTCTCGGAAGGCCTGCCTGCCCCGCGCAGATTCAGCGCGACGAGCGAGGCAGCGACAAGAAGGATGCAAGTCCGTCGGCTCGGCATTTTACCTGCGGCCGTGTTCGCGTCATTCCCCCCGGGTCTGCTCAACGGCTCAAAACCAGGATGGCGAACGAGCCAGGCTTTATGCTCGGCCGGCGTTCGCCGGCGGCGGGAGGTCCTAATTCGGCCGCGGAAAGAAAAATGTTGTGCTTTTTGGGGTCCAGTGCCATTGTCCGGGCGCTCCGTTGCGTGGGGACGTTCTCCACCACGGTGAATTGGCTGGGCGAATCCTCATGCACGACGGTGAGCGCCCCCTCGCCATTGGAAGCAAAGGCATAGAGCGTGGCCGGATCGAAGGCGTCGGCGTCAACGCCTTGGCCGATGGCCGGCGTGGCGAGCACTTTTCCGCTGTCTGCGTCCACCACCGCCATCATTTTGTTTCCACAACCCGAGAAGAGGCGCCGGTTTTTCAAATCCATCGACAGACCGGACGGTTCCTCACAGGGCGCGAGCGCCCAGCGATGGAGAACCGGGAGCTTGCGGGCGTCGAACTGCACGAGCTCCGAGGTGTCCTCCATGTTCACGTAAATGCTGCCCCGTCCGTCCGCCACCGCAAATTCCGGCTTGCCGCCCAGCGTCAGCGTGCCGGCGACACTCCCGTCGGCGGCGTTGATGGCGGTCGCGTCGTGGCTGCGCCCATTCATGGTGAAGACGCGCTGGCTGACGCTGTCGTAGACGATGGCGTCGGGGTTGGTCCCGGCGTTCACGGTCGCCAGCGTCTTGAGGGTCTTCAGGTCGAAGACAGTGACGGTATTGGCGCGCCCATTGCTCGTGTATCCACGGCCCAGTTCCGGCGCGAGGGCGATGCCGTGCACGCCTTGGGTATCCGCAATCTCTCCCACCAGGGTGTAGCTATCGATGTCCATGACCTGGACGTGGGTCGAGTGCGAAATGTAGAGCCGCCGCGCTTCACTATCGACCGTGAGGTAGTCCCCAAAGCCGTCGCCGCTGACGGGGACGGTCTTCACAAGGCGATAGCCGGAGGGCCCCGGCGCCGCATTCGCCGCGAGCATCAATGATCCCGCGAGAAGCAGCCCGAGCAGTGCGATTCTGACCAGGGAGGCGAAATACGTGAACAGTTCTCGCTTCATGGCGCACCTCGCTTGCTTGAAAATGCTGCGCTTCCTGACGCAGGAAAGGGTCTCGACCTTTTGTTGCCCCGCGGCTAATTCCCCTGGGGCAGAAACACGCTCGCTGCCCCGAAGACGCCGACGTTGGTCTGGAGTTTCGCCGCGAGCAGCGGCGTCTTGCGGGCGAAAAGACGATTGATCGTGTAATGCGGAATCGTTTCGCGAATCTTGTCGAAGAGAGGCTTGCCGATTTTCGCCACGCCCCCGCCAATGACGATTGCTTCCGGATCGAAGAGGGTAATCATTCCCGCCAGCCACACGCCCAGGTAGAAGCCCGTCTCATCAAGAATTTCCTTGGCGACCTGGTCCTCCCGGCGCGCCGCCTCCTCGATCATCTTGGGAGTGATCCGGCTGAGATGGCCCTGGGTGAGCTCGCGCAGCAGGCTGGGCACGGAGTGCTCCTGCTCCAGCCGGACGCGCGCGCGACGCGCGATCGCCGGCCCCGCCGCCAGCGCTTCGATACAGCCCCGCGTGCCGCAGCCACAGCGGTAGGGGCTGCGAAAATCAATCGAGACGTGGCCGCCCTCGCCCGCCACACCGTTCTTGCCGTGATAGATTTTCTTGTTGATGATGATTCCGGTGCCGATGCCCGTGCTCACGGTCACGTAGAAGATGTCCCGATAGCCCACCGCGGCGCCGAACAAAACCTCGGCCAGTCCGGCGGCGTTCGCGTCGTTCTCCACCTTCGTGGGGATCTTGAATTCCTTCTCAATCCGGCGAGCGAGCTGGATGTTTCTCCAGCCCGGCAGGTTGGGTGGATTGATGACCAGACCCGTCTTGGGATTGAGCGGTCCGGGCGCGCAGATGCCGATGCCCAGAACATGGTCCTTGCCTCCGGCATGGCCGACGAGGCTGGCGATGAGCCCCCGGATCTGTCCCAGGCTGGTTTCGAAACCCTCTTCGGCGCGCGTCGGCACAACCTCTGATTTCACCAGCCGCGCCTTCAGGTTGAGCAGCCCTCCCGCGACCTTGGTGCCTCCCACATCGATTCCAATAATGTACCGTTGCATGAATTTCTCCGGATGAAAGGGATTACTCGTACTTCGCCCGGCCGAGCATCGCCAGCCCAAAGACATAACTGAAGCAGAGGGCAGGTACAAGCATGGCCACACGCAGTCCGAAATGGTCCCCGACCAGGCCGACGATCGGCGGAATAATAGCGCCCCCCACGCAGGCCGTGCATAGGAGTCCCGAAATTGCTCCCTGATTCTCTGCGAAGCTGTTAATCGTGCCGCTGAAGACCAGGGTGAAGAGGACCGAGGTGAAGAATCCGCAGGCAATGAAGCCGGCGGCAGAGAGCTCCTTCGCCGGGGCCAGCGTGGCCAGCAGCAGGCAGGCGAGGGCCAGGAAGGAATAGACGCGCAGAATCCTCCGACTGCCGAAGCGGTTCAACACCGCGCCGCTCACCAGCCGCCCCACGCCCTGCAATCCCCAGTAGAGGGCCACCACGAGGGCCGGCAAAGAGGGGAGAACTCTGGCGACGAAGCTGGCGGCCTCGGCGTTGGATACCTCCCCGCTCACCCCGTGCACACGCTCGAAGAACTTCACGATCCAGGAAGCGGTTCCCACTTCCGCGCCCACGTAACAGAAGATACCCAGGCAATACGTAATTACGATGGGGTGAAGCAGCAGCGCCCCGTAGGACGGCGCGGCGCGCTCCGTCGCGGCCTTCCCAAAGGCCGGGAAGCGAGAGAGAACGAGCAGCAGGAGCAGCAGTCCCGAGAGCCCTGCAAAGAAGAGATAGAGCGTCTGCCACGGCCGCCCCGCCCCGCGAAAGAAAGCCAGGATGAAAGGACCGATGAAGGCGCCGATGCCGCAGAATCCGATGGTGAGGGTCAGGTTGCGATGATAGTTCTCCGCCCGGTCGAGGTGCTGGATGAGCGGGTTGCCGGCGGTCTGCAACACCGTCACCCCCACGCCCACCGCAAAGATCATCGCCACGATCAGCGGGTAATTCCTCGCCCAGGAGACCACCAGGCAGCCGAGCCCCATGAGGGCCACCCCTAGCAGAACCAGGGGGCGCGGCCCGAAGCGGTCCATGAGCAGGCCGGTGGGGATGGAACACAATCCGTAGGCCAGGAAAAATGCAAAGGCAAGAATCCCCGCCGCGAAGAGGCTGAGTTGATAGTCTTTGATGACTTCCGGGATCACCACGCCCAAGACGTTGGTGATCATTCCAAAGGTGAAGTAGGCCAGGAACAAAACCCACAGCAGCGGTGACGGCCGGCCGGCCATAAGAAACCTCTCTATGCGCAGAGGCGGCGAGAGTCCTCAGCATTCCTTTTCAAGAGCCGCAAGTATACATTACCAAGGCGAGATTGCGTGTCGAGTTTGCGCGGGCGAGCGGCGCCCTGGTCTCCAGCGGAGCAGGGCCTTTCCGGGGGGCGCTTGCCGGACTGAATCCGAGCGACACTTCCGTTACGATTCCCCTTTGGGGCCCGCCGCTGCGGTCAATGCTTGACGCTCCCGCCGAGGTTTTCTAAGATGGCCGTAAGCCGATTGGGCTTGAACAGTCCTATGCCGCGAGGCCGCGCGTCAAAAGCCGCTCAACAACACCAGGGCCCCCAGGCCGAGGTGAGCATCCCCGAGAAACTTCATTTCCGCATCGGCGAAGTCAGCGAGCTGGCGCAGACCAAATCCTACGTCCTGCGCTTTTGGGAAACCGAATTCCCCATGCTCAAGCCGGTCAAGAGCCGCACCGGCCAGCGCCTCTACCGGCGCGAAGACGTCCAGACCGTCCTGGAGATCAAGCGCCTGCTCTACGAAAAGGGGTTCACGATCGAGGGCGCGCGCAAACAACTCTCCAAGAACTCGAAGGGCGGCGAGGAACAGAAAGAGCTCTTCCAGGCAGCGGATCCGGCGCCGCTCGGCCTCATCCGGCGTGAGCTGCAGAGCATCTTGACAATACTTTCCCGCAAGTGCTAGCGTGGAAAATTGCCCTTGCGGCAGAATCCCGAGTGTCTGCCACAGGGAATGTCATGACGGGACGTAGCGCAGCCTGGTAGCGCACTTGCTTGGGGTGCAAGGGGTCGCCAGTTCAAATCTGGCCGTCCCGACCAGTTTAGGTTGCAGGTTAAAGGTGACAGGGGACAGTGTGGAGAAGACCCCGACCGAAGCCCATGCCTCTCCCCTGTCCCCTGTGACCTGTTCCCAGCTTTTTCGGGGCGTAGCGTAGCCTGGTAGCGCGCTTGGTTCGGGACCAAGAGGTCCCCAGTTCAAATCTGGGCGCCCCGACCATCTATCCCTTTTTCTTATGACGGCAGGGAAAGCCAGTCTATGAATTTCGGGCGTTTGTAGTCCTTTTTGAAGCGCTTCGGCCCTTGGCCGGTTTTGGCACGGTCAACTTCGCTCATTCAACTCCTTCGCAGGGCGCTGGGGTGGTTACTGACGCCGCAGGAACTGGCCTCTTTCTGGGCCGCCGTCCCCTCCACTTCTCGGAGAGGTCGGCTAACGCGACACAAATGCGAAAGCCTACCCAACCTGGAAGGCTGGGGCGGAATTCAAAGCGACGAGGGAACGCTGCTGAAGGCCGGCAAAGCAGAAATGAGCTAAATCTGTCCCTTATCGGGAGAACGTGGCCCGAACATTGGCCTGAACGCCCTGTTCGATTGCCTTGAGTTCCTTCGCGCCGATCTGCTTCCACTTCAGCGTGCGCAGCACGGTGGGGCGGTCGCGGCGGAAGGTCACACAGGAACCGATCAGGGACAAGGCCCGCACTTGAGTAGCAGGCGAGCTCGTGGATTCTCCAGTAAGCCGGGCGATGGCTTCGGCCAGCGTGTCCCGCAGCGGTGCGAACCTTCGATCCAGCAGGCGGAAGACACGGGGCGGTCCGGAGGCCGCCTGGTTGACGAACTTCCCATAATAGTCGGGCAGAGGGTCGCCCAGGAGAACGCGGAGAAAGCCGCCCAGCATCGTGCAGAGGATCTCGACCAACTCAGGGTGCGTGATTCCGGGGCGAGCCATTGACGTCCGAGCCTGCTGGATCAGGGGTTTCACATGGCGAGCCCAGCCACCAGCCACGTGCCGGGCCGCGGCGTCGTAAAGTCCCTGTTTGTTCCCGAAATAGTACGCAATCGAGACGAGATTCGTCTTCGCAGCCTCGGCGATGTCCCGGGTGCGAGCGCCATCAAAGCCGTGCGCTGCGAAGACCTGAACAGCCACCTCGAGGAGACGTTGCCGCGTGGCCTCCCCGCGGTCACTGCTCGGCCGGGTTCTGGTGGATATTAGTCGGTTCGGTTTCACGGGGCTCCGTTGCCGCACGTCGCCGATTATAAAACTGGTGTTGAAATCTTTCAATCAAATGATTTATAAATACAGCTTCGGCCGAAACGCTCCTGGGCGGCAGTGAGACCACTGGACACCAGTGGGCAGGCGCATGCCGGCACGGTAAGGGCAGTCAAGGTGTCGGATGTCCCAGGTGTTGTCGAGAAAGGGTGCGGAATTTGATGAGCATAGACTTTGTTTTTTGGCGCCAGCCAGAAGAATCGAGTTCTCGTGTGTTGCCACCGGACTTTTACCCGGCAGGGCCCAGGGCCTTCGGTAGGCTGTCTGCCGGGATACGCGTTGGCCTGACTCTGGCCGCGCTGACGGCCGTGGTGTTGACGGGCCCGAGTTGCGGCAGTCCGAAGCCGCAGGCTGCCGCCTCAGGTCCACCCATGTCGGTAGGGGTGGTGAAGGCAATCCAAATGGACGTGCCCGTCCACGCCGAATGGGTTGCAACCCTGGAGGGCTACGTCAACGCCCAGATTCAGCCCCAGGTGAGCGGGTATCTCATCAGCCAGAACTACAAGGAAGGCTCTTACGTCCACAAGGGTGATGTGCTGTTTGAAATCGACCCACGGCCGTTCCAGGCGGCGCTCGACCAGGCAAAAGGGCAACTGGCCCAGGCACGGGCGCAACTCTATTTGGCCGACGTCAATGTGAAGCGCGATACGCCTCTGGTCAAGGAGCGGGCCGTCGCCCAGAGCCAGCTTGACGCCGAAACGGCAGCGCAAATGCAGGCTCAAGCCGCTATTCAGGCTGCGGAGGCCGCGGTCGAGCAGGCGCAACTCAACCTCGGATTCACCAGCGTTCGCTCCCTGGTGGACGGAATCGCGGGAATCGCCACCACCCAAATGGGCAACTTGGTTTCGGCAGCCACCGTCCTGACAACGGTTTCCAAGCTCGACCCCATCAAAGTCTATTTCCCTATCAGCGAGCAGGAGTACCTCCAATTCACTTCCAGGCTGCTGAAGAAGAATTCGGCCAGCGATTTACTGCGTGCCTCAGATTCCAAGGCGCTTGATCTGATCCTCTCGGATGGTTCGACTTATCCGCGCAAGGGGGAGGTCATCTTCACCGACCGGGAGGTGGACCCGCAGACCGGAACGATCCGGGTAGTCGGAGCATTTCCCAATCCTGGGAACATTCTCCGCCCCGGGCAGTTCGGGCGCGTTCGGGCGCTGGTTGGCGTGCGCCAGGGAGCGGTTCTCGTTCCCCAACGCTGCGTGACGGAACTGCAGGGAACCTACGAAGTGGCCGTCGTGACTGCGCAGAACAGCATTTCCATCCGGAAGGTGAAGGTTGGAGATCGCGTGGGTCCATTGTGGCTCATCGACAAGGGCCTGGCTCCGGGCGAAGAAGTCGTTTCGGACGGCACCTCGAAAGTGCGCGACGGCATGCTGGTAAAGCCCACGGTCGAGACCCCGCGCCCGGAAGGAAACCGATGATTTCCAAGTTCTTCATCAACCGCCCTATCGTCGCGATGGTGATTTCCATCGTGATGGTGATCGTCGGAGCCGTGGCCATGGCCACCCTTCCGATTGCGCAGTTCCCCGAGATCATTCCACCCGAAATCCAGGTGCGCGCCACCTATCCGGGGGCCGACGCGAGGACCATGCAGGAGTCTGTGGCCACTCCCATCGAAAGCCTCATGAGCGGCGTGGACTACATGAACTACATGTATTCCACCAACGACAATTACGGCAACACCAGTTTGACCGTGAACTTCGATGTCGCGACCAGCCCCAATACCGACCAGATCTTGACCCAGCTTCGCGTCTCGCAGGCTGCCCCGCAGTTGCCGGCCATGGTGAATACGACCGGCGTCATCGTGCAGAAGTCCCGGGCGGCCGCGATGATGGTCATCTCGTTCTATTCACCCCACGGGACCTACGACCGAAACTTCCTGACCAATTACGCGTACATCAACTACGTGGACGAACTTTCGCGCGTTCCGGGCGTGGGGCGCGTGCAGGTGTTCGGCGGCCAGTACGCGATGCGCATCTGGGTGCGGCCTGATCAACTGGCAAAACTAGGCGTAACCGTTCCACAGATTGTCTCCGCGCTGGAAGCGCAGAACACCGTCAACCCGGCGGGACAAGTCGGCGGAGAACCGGCGCCCAAGGGTCAGGAGTTCACTTACACCGTTCGTTCGCAAGGACGCCTGGTGATGCCAGAGGAATTTGGCGAGATCGTGGTGCGCTCCAACCCGGACGGATCAACCCTGCGGCTCAAAGATGTGGCGCGTATCGAGCTGGGAGCCCAAAGCTACAGCTTCGACGTGCGATCCAATGGCGTACCTGCCGCGGCCATCGGCATCTACCAACTGCCCGGTTCGAACGCGATTTCCGCCGCGGCTGGAGTCCGCGAGAAGCTGGAGGAATTGGGGCGGCGGCTTCCGAAAGATATGGAGTACGAAATCGCCGTGGACACGACGAAAGCCGTCACGGCAGGGATTCATGAAATCCTGCTTACTCTGTTTGAGGCCCTGCTGCTGGTTATTCTCGTCGTTTACATCTTTCTCCAGGGCTGGCGCCCTACGCTGATCCCCATGCTGGCGGTGCCGGTTTCCCTGATTGGGACGTTCGTCGTCTTCCCGCTGCTGGGGTTTTCGATCAATACGCTCTCGCTGTTCGGGTTGGTCCTGGCCATTGGCCTGGTGGTGGATGACGCCATTGTGGTGGTCGAAGCGGTTGAGCACCATATTGAGGAGGGGATGACGCCGCGTGATGCCACTCTCCTGGCGATGCAACAGGTCTCAGGACCGGTGATCGCCATTGCGCTGATCCTCGCTGCGGTCTTTATCCCGACGGCGTTCATTCCGGGGATCACCGGCAGGCTCTACCAGCAGTTTGCCGTCACCATCGCAATTTCAGTGATCTTCTCGGCCTTCAACGCGCTCACGTTGAGCCCCGCGCTCTGCGCGCTGATTCTGAAGCCCCGCCAGCGCTTCCACGGGCCGCTCGGCTGGTTCTTCGGCTGGTTTAACCGGGTGTTCGGCCGCTCCAGGAATGAGTACATCAATTTCTCCCGCGTGCTCATCCACAAGTCCGGTTTCAGCCTGATTTTCCTGGCTCTCGTCGCCGTTCTCGCCGTGGGCCTGGGAAGGAAGCTGCCCACTTCCTTCCTTCCCGAAGAAGACCAGGGCTACGTGATGGTCATTCTGACCTTGCCCCAAGGCGCGTCGTTGCAGCGCACGTCGGCGGCCGCACGCAAGGTCGAAGAGATCGTCCAGAAGGTGCCGGGAGTGGAAGCCATTACTTCGATCATGGGGTTCAGCATCCTGAGCGGAACCCAGAGTTCCTATGGCGCACTCTTCTTCATTCGGTTCAAGGACTGGGACGAGCGCCGCTCTCCGGAACAGCAGGCGCAGGCAATACAGATGCGCCTCAATCGGGATCTCTCGCAGGTAAACGAGGGCATCTGCTTTGCCTTCTCGCCGCCCGCCATCCCTGGCGTCGGCGCTGCCGGTGGCGTGAACTTTGTGCTGGAAGACCGGTCCGGGACGGGAGGGGATTTTTTTGCCAACAACCTTGACCGGTTTGTAGCCGCGGCTCAGCAGCGGCCGGAACTGGCACGAGTCATCGCCACCTACGCTGCGCATGTTCCGCAAATCTACGTGGACGTGGACCGTGAAAAAGTGATGCACCAGAAGGTTGACATTGCGGAAGTGTACCAAACCCTGCAGACGTTCATGGGTGGCTATCTGGTGAATTACTTTAACCGCTTCGGACGCCAATGGCAGGTCTACCTGGAAGCGGAAGGTGACTACCGCGCTAATGCGAGTGACATCGGCCAGTTTTATGTGACCAATCCCAACGGGGATAGGGTGCCGCTGAGCACCTTGAGCACCATTCGAAGCATCAGCGGTCCCGAGTTCCTGATGCGCTACAACGAATACACGGCGGCGCAGGTCAACGCCACCGCCGCTCCGGGGATCAGCTCGGGACAGGCCATGAAGGCCATGGAAGAAGTGTTCGCTCAGACCATGCCGCGCGAGATGGGCTTTGACTACATGGGCATGTCGTTTCAGGAACAGAAAGCCGCTCAGGGTGTTCCGGCAGCAGCGGTCTTCGGGCTTTCGCTCCTGTTTGTCTTCCTGATCCTTGCCGCCTTGTACGAGAGCTGGTCCCTGCCTTTCAGCGTCTTGCTGGGTACGCCCATCGCCGTTGCCGGAGCGTTTCTGGCGCTCATGTCGCGGCACTTTGAGAACGATGTCTACGCGCAGATCGGCCTGGTGATGTTGATTGGCCTGTCAGCCAAGAATGCCATCCTCATTGTGGAGTTCGCCAAGAACGAGCATGAACGAGGAAAGAGCATTGTTGAGGCCGCGCTGGCCGGGGCTTGGCTCCGCCTGCGTCCCATCCTGATGACGTCTTTCGCCTTCATCCTGGGCTGCGTCCCGCTCTGGACTGCGAAAGGGTCCGGGGCGGCGGGGCGCCGCATTCTAGGGACCGTGGTCATCGGTGGCATGTCGGCAGCCTCCTTGATCGCAATTTTCCTGATTCCGGTTACTTTTGCCGTGGTTGAGGGCCTCTCTTCCCGGCTGCGCCGCCACCCCGAACTGCAACCTGAAGCCGGTGACCCAAAGGGAGGACAGCTCGCGTGATGCGCTTGCTAAGGTGCTTTTCTATCTCGCTTCCGCTCTTTCTGTTGGTTGCCTGCACGGTGGGGCCGAAGTACCAGCGTCCCAAGGCTGACGTCCCGGGGGAATATCGGGGACTGCCGACCGTCGCCCCGGCAGCGGCTTCCTCCGAATCGCTGGGGGATGCCAAATGGTGGACTGTTCTCCAGGATGAGCAGCTTCAGTCACTCATTCGGACGGCACTCAAACAGAACTACGACTTGCGCATTGCCGCGGAACGCGTGCTGGCGGCGCAAGCGCTGCTCCGAATCGCACGTTCCAATCAGTACCCGTCCGCCGGGGTGGGGATCGGCGGCACGACCGAACGCCAAGCCGCCAATCCCGGGTCCTCTCCCTTTCGTTGGGATTACATGCAGGTGGGGGGAAGCGCGTCGTGGGACATCGACTTCTGGGGGAAGTACCGAAGGGCCACCGAGGCTGCTCGCGCCAATCTGGCCCAGACCGAGTGGGGACAGCGCGCCGTGGTGAGCACCCTCGTGGCCAATGTTGCCAGCGCCTACTTCCGGCTCAGGGCACTTGACCTGGAACTCGAAATCACCCAGCGCACCCTCACCTCCCGGCAGGAATCCTTGCGGCTGACGAAGCTCCTCGCGGATCAAGGGGCCGCTTCGATGGTGGACGTACGGCAGGCGGAGCAGCTTGTCTATGTGGCCTCTGCCACCCTCCCGGATCTGCAACGGCAGATCGAACAGGAGGAGAACTACCTCAGCTTCCTGCTTGCTCAAAACCCCGGCCCCATCACTCGGGGGCGCCGCCTGACCGAACAGGCGAGGCCGCCCGCGGTTCCCGCGGGGCTGCCCTCTCAGTTGCTCGAACGCCGTCCGGACATTCACGAGGCCGAGGAGCAATTGATCGCGGCCAATGCCCAGATCGGTGTGGCGCGGGCCGCCTACTTCCCTTCTATTTCCCTGACGGGAACCGCTGGATTCGTGAGTTCTGCTTTGACCAACCTGTTCACGAAGCCTGCCGGGGCTTGGAATGTCGCTGCTTCCGTCGCCCAGCCGGCCTTCACCGGCGGCAAATTGCAGGCCAACGTCCGGCTGGCGGAAAGGCAGCAGCAGCAGGCGTTACTGGCATACCGCCAGACCATTCAGAATGCGTTCCGGGATGTTTCGGACGCTTTGGTGGCCTATCAGAAGAGCCGCGAGGTGCGTGAGCAACAGGAACTGCTGGCCGCCGCCGCACAGGACTCCGCCCGGCTGGCGCACGTCCGCTACGATGGTGGCTCGACCGCTTACCTCGAAGTCCTGACCAATGAGACCAATTACCTTGCCGCCGAGCTGAATCTCTCCCAGGCGAGGTTGAATGAGATGCTCTCCCTGGTGCAGATTTACAGTGCCCTGGGTGGCGGCTGGCAGCAATAGCCGCCCCGCCGCGCCCTTGCAGGCATGCAGGCGGCGAGTCATTGCTCCATGGGGTGATTGAGGCAGCGAGGAGCTCCCCTTTCCGACGATCAGTCACTCAATCGTCAAATGGCCGAATGCTTACAACTGGGGATCAGACAAGCTCCAGACGAAGCCGACAGCCCACGGCTCCCGCCGCTCTGTGCCGGGTGTTGAGCGTTACGGAGTCATTTTGAGGATCGAGCAATTGGTCCGGAGCAGCGCGGCTGATGTGCATTCGCCTCACCCAGAAAACACACTCGTTGGTGGGAAGATTGACGCCGTCGAGTTGAGGTCCGGCGGCAAGATCAGATTGATCCAACGCAAGCCAGAGCGCCACGAGTCGAGCGAGCACCAGGGGCTTCCGTGTGCCCGCCCTGTACCTCAGTTCGGTGTTTCTGACGGTTCCTGAGAATATAGCATCCCAACGTCGACAAGATGTTGGGCCGCGTGATCGGGGAAAACATCGAGTTGAGTGCGGTCCTCGAGCCGGAATTGGGACGGGTGAAAGCCGACCCGGGACAGATCGAGCAGGTCATTCTGAACTTAGCCCTCAATGCGCGCGATGCCGTGCCCCAGGGCGGCCAACTGACCCTTGAAACGGCGAACGTGGAACTCAACGAAGGCGACACGCGTACCCGCGTGAGCGTGTTGCCGGGTCGCTATGTGATGCTCGCAGCGAGCGATTCCGGCATTGGGATGGATGCTGAAACGCAAGCTCACATCTTCGAGCCCTTCTTCACCACCAAGGAAAAGGGCAAAGGAACCGGTTTGCGTCCAATTTCTTCAGAAGCCCTTCACACCGGATTCGCTGACCCACAAAGTTCGCGAGGTGCTGGATGCGCCACAACAAGCAGCGGTGTGGCCCTTGGCCAGCTCCACCTCGGCCTCGCGTAATTGGATAATGATCTGTTCGCTGCTGTAGCGCTTCCTGGGCATCCTTCCCGCCTTCTTTAGTCCAGTCAAAGCCTTCATACCCTAAATCACCAGCTGGGCCCAATTAAGGGGGCACCTCAGAAATCCCGGTTGTCAGATTTCGGAACTCGCAGCCCACGGCTTGCGTAATACAGGCTAAGGACAACCCGGTCTTCCCGGCACCCTCGCGCTTTGCACAGAGAGGCGCTATCGCGGGCAAGATTATGGCAGTCACCTCCCAGGCAGAGCTCGTCAAGACTCCGGAACTCGAAAAGCCGGAAGGTACTTTCCGCCCGCGGCTTCTGGGCACGCTGGTGATGAAAGAGGTGCACGACCTCGCGCTGACGATGCGCTTTTCGGTGGGAACCGTGATTGCCGTGGCGCTGGCGATTCTCGCGGCGTATGTGGGAAGCCTCGACTACAACGCGCGTCTGGAGAGTTACCAGACCAAGATCCGTCTCAACAAACACGATGTCGAAAGGACTACTGTCTATTCCTTTCTTGCGCCGACGCTGGTCCGCCCGCCGGAGCCTTTGAGCATTCTGAATCACGGCCTGGAAGGACGTGTGGGGACGGACTTCGGGATCAGCGTGGACACGGAAAACACCGAGGCCGTGGGCGAGAACCGGGGCAACGAGTATCTGGCGGTTTTCTCCGAGGTCGATCTTTCGGTAATCGTCGGGGTGATCCTGGGACTGCTCGCGCTGCTGTTTACGTTCGACGCGGTGTGCGGCGAGCGCGAAGGAGGCACGCTGAAACTGGCCATGTCCTATGCGCTGCCGCGCTGGCAACTCTTGCTGGGGAAGTACCTGGGGGCATGGATCACGCTGATGCTGCCGACGGTGCTGGCGTGCCTGCTGTCGTTGGCGGTGGTCGGATGGGCCGCGCGCGTGAACTTGGGCGTCGCGGAGTTCGGACGCATCGCCCTGCTCTTCCTCGGCTACGGCCTTTACCTTTCCCTGATGTTGCTGGTGGGGCTGGTGATTTCGTGCTTCGCGCAACGGTCGTCGCTCGCGCTGGTCTTCGCGGCCTTCTTCTGGTTCTTCTTCGTCGTCATTGTTCCCAACCTGGCGACGATGGTCCCTGACTTCGTGGGCGACCGGGCAAGCGTTTACCAGCGCGCAAGACAGGGGTTGCGAGACACCGATCGAGAGCAGGAGGGTCTGGTCAAGGAGATCAAAGACCCCCGCCTAGACATGTCGGTGGGCTTCTACCTCGCCATTAACAACAGCAGTGGAAGCTACACACAGTATGAATGCCGCTGGGGGGACCGGAAGTATTACGAAATGCTCGTCGCGTCCTTTTCGAAGATCATTCCCTTGTCGCTCCGGATGGCCTCCAAGCGCGCAGAGATCTGGCGGGAATACATCCGCTACCGCGAGCGCCAGGCGTCTCAGGCCCGCGTGCTCTCGTTCTTCTCGCCCACGTCAGTCCTGGTGAATACGGACGGCTATCTGAGCGGGACCTCCCCGGCCGATTACCAGCGCTACATCGCCCTTGCGAGCCAATACCGCAAGACGTTCCTGGATTATCTTGCACGCAAGAATGCCTTCAGTTCTTACCGGTGGTTCACGGAGGACCCGCCGGACGAGGACCGCTGCTGGACCACGCTGCTCCTGGGCAAGACCGCCGACGAAATGACGGCGAGCGGGGCCAAGTTAGAGGAGACAATCAATGGTGTGTTGAATGACCCTGAGACCTTCAAGAAGGCGGCACAATTCGATACCGAAGCCCAGAAGAGCCCCGGCTGGACGCTGTCACTCAACGACGTGCCGCAGTTCACGTACACACGGATGAGGGCCGGGCAGGTGCTGGTGACGGCGGCGCCCGAAATCTTGTACCTGCTCGTTCTAAACCTGGTTCTGTTCCTGGTGGCGTTTGTGCGGTTTGTGCGGTACGACGTGCGGTAATTGTCCGTAATCAGCTGTCAGTTGTCAGGATCGCGCCGGCAACGAACTACCGGCAAAGGACGATGGTCATGTTCTACATTTTTCGACGCGAACTATTGGACCAACTGACGAGCTTTAAGTTCTCCGCCGGGCTGCTCATGGTGCTGCTGCTCTTCGGTCTGAGCGGTGTCGTGTTCTCGCTGCGCTACAAGAGCGAGGTGGTGGAATACCGGCAGGTGCAGCAAATGTGGGGAGAGGAATTGAACCGGCGGAAGAACCTGGACAACCTTCCCAACCAGACCTGGATCAGCCTCAAGACGCCGCTGCGCACGGCGTTCCTGGCCTCGGGCGGACAGTTCCGTCTGCCCAATGCCTACAACTTTGCCATCAATATCTGGGGCGATCGCCCCACAGCGACCCGCGCCTTCAGCCAGAACGCGCTGGTAGAGTCGTTCCAGGCGGTGGACTGGGCGTTTCTGGTCGGAACGGCTTTTTCGCTCCTGGCGCTCGTCTTTGCCTACGATTCGGTAAGCGGCGAAAAGGCCCGCGGCACCTTGAAGCTGCTTCAGACGTACAACCTTTCGCGCAACAGCGTTCTCGTGGGAAAGCTCCTCGCCAACCTGGCGACGCTGCTGGTGGCGCTTTCCGCCGGGGTCCTCGTTTCCCTCCTCCTGCTCCTGCTGGTAGGGCAGATCGAGTTCACCGCACAAGACTGGGCGCGCATCGGACTGTTCCTTCTGCTTTCCACGTTTTACATCACCCTCTTCCTGGCGCTGGGACTTCTGCTCTCGACCCTTACCCATCGGCCGACAGCATCCATGGTCCTGGCCGTTATGGTATGGGTCATCTCCATTGTAGTCATTCCCGGGGTTGGAACGCTTCTCATCCAGCGGCTCCGCAAAATCCCCACGCCCAATGAAGTGGGCCAGCAGACCAGCGCGGTGTGGGAGCAGATCGAAAAGGAGTTCAAGAGCCAGGGTTCCGTGTGGCGCGGGCGCGAGATGGGCAAGGGCGACAACTACCAGTTCGAGAAAGTTTCTACCACTGCGCAGAACAAGCGAAAGCGTTTGCAAGAGGCCATCTGGGAGGACTACCTTCGGCAAAAGTTCGAGCAGGCCCGGCTGGTGCGCAGCATCGCGTCAATCTCACCGAGCGGGCTCTACCAATTCGGCGCGGAATCGGTGAACGGGACAGGTGTGCTCTGCGACGAGTCGCTGGTCGAGCAGGCCCACCAGTACCGGCGCACCGTGGAGGAATGGATCCGGCAGCGCGACATGGCTGACCCGGAGAGCCCCCACCTTTACTTCCAACCGGGCTACCTCTCGCAGAAGCCCTTCGAGCCGACAAGTGTCCCGCGGTTTGAGTACCGCTCGCCGTTCGTCAGCCAGGGCCTGCGCGACGCCTTGTGGCGAATCTCGCTGCTGTCGGTTGAGGCGCTTCTGATGCTGTTTGCGACCGTGCTGGCGTTTCAGCGCTACGACGTGAGGTAGGGGCGGACGGCGGCCGTCCCCAGGCAGAACAAAGGACGGTCCAGGGCGCGCGCCGTGCGCCCCTACGACGCGGTTAATTGCGGTGTAGATCCTGAGAGGAGGCAGCTACCTTTTCCCGTATTGGGCCGTCCAAAGAAGGGCCCGGCCGCAAGGAGAATCCTATGCCACAGACCCTGGGGGCAGAACGGCTGGAGGAACCCGTCCAGAAAAACGGGGGCAAAGTGTCGTTCCCCCACCGCTCCCCCTCCCCGCGCTCTGTCCTCGGGACGCTGGTTTTCAAGGAACTACATGATCTGGTTCTAACCCTGCGCTTCACGGCGGGGACGACCCTGACGCTGGCGCTGGCCGTGCTCGCCGCCTACATTGGAAGTCTGGACTACAACGCCCGGCTGGACAGCTATCAGACCAAGCTGAAACTGAACCGCGACGGGCTAAGCAAGACGGCAGTCTATTCCCAGTTGCAGCCCACGCTGGTGCGTCCTCCGGAGCCGCTCAGCGTCCTGAACCACGGACTGGAAGGCAAGCTGGGGACAGATATCAATATCAGCGTGGAGCAGGAGGAAACTGAAGCCCGGGGCGAGAACCGCGGCAACGAATACCTCTCGATCTTTTCAGAAGTTGATCTGACGGTGATTGTCGCCGTTATTCTGGGACTACTGGCCCTGCTTTTCACCTTCGACGCGGTCTCGGGCGAGCGCGAAGCGGGGATGTTGAAGCTGATGATGTCCTATCCGCTGTCGCGCTCGCAGTTTCTGCTCGGCAAATACCTGGGCGCATGGCTGGCGCTCATGCTTCCGGCAGGCGTCGCCTGCCTGCTGTCGCTCCTAGTGATGGGGGTGGCGGCGCAAGTCCACTTCGGCCCCCAGGAGACGGTGCGTATCGGGCTCATCTTCCTTGCCTACGGGATGTATCTTTCCCTGATGCTCCTGGTGGGACTCCTCATCTCCAGCTTCGTCCAGCGCTCGACGATCGCCCTAGTCTTTGCCACCTTCCTCTGGTTCTTCTTCGTGGCCATCGTTCCCAACCTGGCCGTCATGATCCCCGACTTTGTCGGAAACCGCGCGGGGGTGTTCGACGCTGCCAACGAGCGGCTGACGCAACTCGAAAAGGAGCAGGACACAGCGATCAAGCAGCTCAAGGATCCGCGCAACTTCGACGAAAAGAAAGACCCCATGTTCCTCTACCATTACGCGATTAACAACAGTTGGAACGGGCTGACGTCCTTCGAATGCCACTTCGGCGACAAGAAATACTACGATCTGGTCAGCAGCTTCTTTGGCCGGATGGTTCCCCTGGCGATGAAAAACGCCTCCAAGCGCGCCGACGTCTGGAGGGAGTACCTGCGCTATCGCGCCCGGCAGGCGGCGTGGGCGCGCGAACTGGCGTTCCTCTCGCCTACGGCGGCCTTCGAGAACACGGTGCGCTACCTCAGCGCGACGTCGGACACCGACTACAATCACTTCATCGCCCTGGCCACGCAATACCGCAGCACGTTCGTTGGATACCACGAGCGCAAGGGGGCATTCACCTCCTGGCGCTGGTTTACCACCGACCCCGACGATGGCGACCCACCGTGGACGGTCCTGGCCACGGGCAAGACTCCCGATGAGATGGAAGCCAGCGGCCAGAACCCCCAGGACGTTATCAACACCTGGAGCCGGGACAAGGATTCCTGGGCCAAGTTCATCCAGATGGAGATGGACCGCGACAAGAACCTGAGCCGCTACCTCTCGTTGCTGGACCTGCCGGCGTTCAACTATTCGCGGCTGGGCACGGCCGCTGTGCTCGTGCACACGGCCCCGGAAATCGCCTATTTGCTCGTGCTCAACCTGATCCTTTTCCTGGTGGCCTATGTGCGATTCATCAAGTATGACGTGCGTTGACAAGAGAAGACGTCCGTTATCCATGGCCTGCGGTCAGTTGTTCAGAGCAGGCGACGGACTGCCAACCACAGACTCCGGACGCAGCTTATGATTCACATCTTCAAACGCGAACTCCTGGAACAATTCTCGAGCTTCAAATTCGCCGCGGGGTTACTGCTGGTGGTCACCCTGTTCGCGGTCAACGGGGCCGTCTTCTCTCTTCGCTACAAGAACGAGGTTACGGAATACCGCCAATTCGAGCGCCGCTGGGAGAGGCAACTGGCGGAACGCAAGACCCTGGATGATTTTCCCCAGCAGGACTTCGACGTCGTCAAGGCGCCGCTGAAATCCGCGTTCCTCGCCTCCGGCGGGCAGGACCGGCTCCCCAACGACTTCCATTTCATTCTCCGCATCTGGGGCCCCATGATCTATGTCACCCGGGCGTTCAGCCAGAACGCGTTCGTCGAATCTTTTCAGGCGCTCGACTGGTCGTTCCTAGTGGGCACGGCCTTTTCGCTTCTGGCCCTCGTCTTCGTGTATGACTCCATCAGCGGGGAGAAAGCGCGCGGGACCCTCAAGCTGGTCCAGACGTACAGCCTCTCTCGCAACGTGATCCTGATGGGCAAACTCCTGGCCAACCTCTTCGCCTTGCTGCTCATGCTCCTGCTCGGCATGCTGACGTCACTGCTGCTGCTCCTGCTGATGGGGCAAATCGAACTGGGCGCTGCGGAACTGGCCCGCATCGGCCTCTTCACCTTGCTGGCGGTGGTCTATATCATCCTGTTCTTGTGCATCGGGTTGTTTCTCTCATCGCTTACGCACCGCCCCATCTCCTCGATGGTGCTCGGCGCCTTCGTGTGGGTTGTCTCCATCGTCGTGCTGCCCGGTGTAGGAACCCTGATTATCCAGGAGGTTCAGAAGATTCCCACCTACAACGAAGTGGCCGAAAGGTCGGATAAGGTTTGGCAGGCCATCCAGGAGGAATTCAAGGGGAATGCCTCCAACTGGCGCGGCCGCGACATGGGCAGGTCGGACAATTACGCGTGGGAGAAAGTCTCGATTGTGGCCCAGAACAAGCGGCGCCACTTGCAGGAGCAGATCTGGGAGGACCACCTGCGGCAGAAGTTGACGCAGGCTCGGCTGGTGCGGAAGATCTCCTCGATCTCCCCCACCGGCCTGTTCGAATACGGGGTCGAATCCGTGAACGGGACGGGCGTTTTGCGCGACGAATTGCTCGTACAGGAAGCTCACGAGTATCGCGCGGTGCTCGAGAGCTGGTTTCGCGAGCGCGATATGGCAGATCCCGAGAGCGTCCACCTCTTCTTTCAGTCGGGGTACCTCTCACAGAAGCCCCTGAATCTGGCCAGCGTTCCTCGTCATCAATTCCGCGAGCCCACAGTGGCAGCGGGATTGCGCGACGCCCTCTGGAAGGTTACATTCCTGCTCGCAGAAACGCTGGTGATGATTCTTGGCGCGGTCCTGGCTTTCCAGGGCTACGATGTGCGGTAGGACAGGAGTAAGGAAGGCATCAGAAGACGGAAGAAGAACCAACACGTGAAGCAGTGGAAGGGGATTCCGGGAGGGCCGGATGCTCGCACTGACGGAATGTCGTCTGTGGGCCCGGATGTACGTGTTAATGCTTGGGTTAATATGAACTTTCGGCCAAGATGGTGCGTAATAGACTGATGAAGGCGGGGGACTGCTCCTGCCGTATGGAAGCGGAGATGTGACCGTGCGTGGTTTCGTCAACATAGTGCTCTTCTTCTTGCTCATTCCCACAGGATCCGCGGGACAGGCGCAGGCCCCGGCGCCTGGAGTCACCGGGCCGTCGGCAAACACGGAAGCGCAGCGGTTGTTGGAACTCAAGCGCCTGGACCTGGCCCTGAAAGACGCGAAGGCGAAACGGGATCGGGCCAAGATCCTCTACGACCAGGGCCTAGGGTCGCAGGTGGCTTCCGAGGCTGCAGAAATCAGCTATCGCCAGGCTCAGGTGGACTTCCAGCAGGCGTTCCTGCGCCTGTTCGCAGAGGCGCCGCGCCTGGACGTGGTCTCCGCCATCAAATATCAGAAGCCCGACGGGACCCGATACGTCCGTGTCACGGTGAAGAACAATTCGGGGGTGGTGCTCGACTACAAGTTGTTCGGGATTTCCGGGACCGATGTCCAGCTTCCCGACCAGATGAAGATGCGCGAATTGACGGACATACGCGTCTCGTTGAAGGAGGCGGCGGTCCTGCAAAACACCCCAGCGCCCGCGACTCCCGCCCAGGCCGGCGGGATCATCCCCGGCGCGATTATTTCCGACCCTTATTCCTTGGTCATTCCCCGTCTGGAAGTCGGCGAGCAGAGGACGCTGGACTTCGGCCTTCTCAAGGACGTGGACGCGCTGGTCGTGGGGCTCTATTACAACGGGCGCGAGGAGGACCGCCAGATCTACTTGGAGAAGGACCCCTCGGCCAACATTGTCAGCATGAGTTCCGAGGAAGTCTCGCTTGAGTCGGACCTGGGCGGTCAGGCGACCTACAATTTGCACCTTGAACAATTCACGAAGTCTTCCAATCCCTTCGCGTTGGTGACGGCCGACCTGCCGCAGCAGATTTCGCGCGACTTCCTCGAACCCACGTCGGGCTCGCGCCTCTACCAGGTGCGCTTCCCGGAGGGAGTGACCAGCCAGAGGCTTCAGCTCCGGCTCTCCCTCCCCGACAAGGTGGATGAGCGTGTGCAACTCGACAAGCCGCTGACATTCTGGGCGCTGGTCATGGATCCCACCCAAGCCAATCAACTGGACCCCTCGAAGACTTACACTGATGCCCAGGTCGAAGGGCTGAAATGCGGCAAGGTACGCCTGCAACTGATCCCGCGTGGCGTCGGCCGGATTGAGGTTTCCGCCCCCAGCCTCTACCAGGAAGTGCGCGTGGGCGAGTCCGTGGAGTTGAACCTCACGGTAAAGAACACCGGAACGCGCGTGGTACACAACGTTCATATCTCAACGGAGAACCCGCTGAACTGGCGGACCTTCGTCAACCCGGAGACGGTCGCCCAGCTCGAACCCAACCAGGAGGAAATCATCAAGCTGAAGGCGCTGCCCCCGCCCGATGTCGGCGTGGGCGATTACGAGATCAAGGTCAAGACCGACGCGATCTCCAATAACCGCAAGGTGCCCACGCTGGACCAGTCGGACCGCATCCACGTGATGGCCCCGCCCAACGTCAAGGCCACGGCGGCGCTCATCGGCCTGCTGCTGGCGCTGGTGGGAGGGATCGTGGTGTTTGGGATCAAATTAACGCGACGATAGGGAGTGAGAAGTCAGAAGCAGGCCGTTGCAGCCGCATTTGGAATCAAGGAGACACTATGGACCGAGCGATGATTCAAGCCATCAACCTAACGAAACGCTATGAGGACGGGCTGCTCGCCCTCGACCACGTGAGCTTCGAGATTCTTCCGGGCGAGGTTTTCTGCCTGCTGGGCGCGAACGGCGCGGGGAAGACAACCACCATTAACCTCTTCCTCGATTTTATTCCGCCCACCGAGGGCGAGGCGCGCATCAACGACACCGACTGCCACCTGAATCCTCTCGAGGCCAAAAAGTACGTTGCCTATGTTTCCGAGAACGTCATGCTTTACGGAAACTTCACGGCGCGCCAGAACCTGGACTTCTTCGCCAAGCTGGGCGGAAAGCGCCACCTCTCCAAGAAAGACTACTACCGGGTGATGGCCGAGGTTGGCCTGGAGGGGAAAGCCTTTGAGCAGCGGGTGAAGGAGTTTTCTAAAGGTATGCGACAGAAGCTGGGCATCGCCATCGCCATGGTGAAAGATGCTCCCGCCATCCTGCTGGACGAACCGACCTCAGGGCTCGATCCCAAGGCGGGCGCGGAATTTCTGGACCTGCTGACCCGGCTAAAGGCGCAGGGCAAGGCCATCCTCATGTCCACCCACGACATCTTCCGCTCGAAGGAAATCGCCGACCGCGTGGGTATCATGAAGGAAGGAAAGTTGGTGATGCAGCGGACCCGCGAAGAGCTGGGCCACGAAGACCTTCAGAAGCTTTATCTCGATTACATGGAGGCCGGAGTCATGACCGCCGCGTAGGGGCGGTCGGCGTCCGGCCGAAACCGAGCACCACTCGGCCCTACAACCTATTCCGCACGTGTCCATCGTTTCTGAATGATGTCACGAATATCTCAGGATACTGGTTCCACGTCCGACCACCTCATCGGCGTCATTGCCCGCAAGGAACTCCTCGATCATCTGCTCAGTCTCAAGTATCACGTCTGCATTCTGGCGATGGCGGTGCTGCTGGGCCTCTCCGTGTTCGTGATGTACCGCGACTACCTTCTGCGGATGGAGATCTATGCTTCGATGCGCGAACGCGCCCGGCCGCGCTCGGGCGAGGCGGGCGTCATGGCTGTGGTGGAGCCGCGGCGGCTGTTGGTCTTCGCGGAAGGCCTGGACGAAGTCCTCACGCGCGGCTACGCGGTTACGGCCTACGGTGGCATCCAGCCGCATGAATGGCAGACGCCAGTGGCACGCATCTTCGCGCTCTTCGCGCCGCCCGACCTTCTCTACATCGTCAAAGCGCTGCTGGCGCTGATTGCGCTGCTCTTTGCTTACGACGCGGTGAGCGGCGAGAAGGAGAGCGGTACGCTCAAGCTGGTGCTGGGCTCGGCGATCTCCCGCGGGCAGTTCGCGGCGAGAAAGCTGATGGGCGGACTGGCGACGGTGCTGCTGCCTTTCTTTACTCTCTGGGTCGCGGTGCTGCTCGTGCTGGTGACGCGTCCCTCGCTGGCTTTTGCCCACGAGGATCTCGCCCGTCTGTCGCTGATGTTCCTGGCGACGCTGCTTTACATCACGGCCTTCTATTCTCTGGGCGTGCTGGTTTCGGCGTTGTCGCGATCTTCCGCCGCGGCGTTGGTGTTGCTGCTCTTCCTCTGGGCGGCGCTGGTCTTCGCCGTGCCGAACGCCAGCTTGCGCTCTTTGAGATGGTACGCTTGGTAGGTTCGAAGCTCATCTCGTCCGAGCTTGCCGGGAGACTTGCCGAAGTGCTGGGCGAGGTTCGTCACGACCTGTAGGTACTTGCGAGTGGTAATTTCGGGGGTAATTGCGACGCTGGGGTTGCTCCAGCATCATGCGACGCAGTTGGGTCATAGAAGTCTCCTTGTAACCCAAGACTACCCCTCACATGAATGGGGGGCCGACCGCATGGGCACACTCGAAGCGTCCGCCCCACCAGCGGCATCGTTCTGGTCGCCCACTCGGACGCAATCGAAGAGTCCTGGCGCCAAGCCCTGCATGCCGGCGACACTCTCCGGCCTCCGTAGGTCGGCATTCCTCGCCACAACATGTCGCGGTCCACAAACGGTGTTCGGGTCCTCGAAGCGGACTTTGGGACAAGAATGCGGCGAGCCGCGCGTATGATGCTGCTGGGCAATCCCAAACACTGCGCCGTTCATGGAGGGAAGTTCGCCCGCGGCTCCCACGGGCGTGCAGAAAACGGGTCGGCGCGTTTCTGGCAAAGGGCTAGGTCGTTCTGCAACAGGCACTTGGGCTGCGATACTGCGGGGTGTGCGCGAACTAGAGTATATCGTGCTCTGAGCATCCGGAATTAGCGCGAAAAGCCGAAGGAAAACCGGACGGATCGGCCCGGGACGCCCGCCAAATGACGCAGTCTTCAGAAAAGACTTCTCGGACGAAGACAAAATGCCCCGCCTCGTCAGTAGTCTGAGCGCGGGTTCGACCAGCGCATGTGAGGGAGACCCTGGCGCCCACAATTACGCCCTGCTGGGGATCGACGACTGTGCCTGACAAAGTTTGCGCTTGTGCAGAAAATCCTGATGCCAAGAATACCCCGACGACCCCCAAGCAGTCGAAAACGAGAGTTGACTTTAAACTACATCTGAGCAGACGGACCCCACTATGGGCAGGAGACGCCCGCACCTAGATCGTGTCCGCTTGGGAACCCCATGCATCGGCAATGGGTTCCAAGTGCATTGACGAAGGGCTGTCCGGATAGACAACCCGGAGGCCCAGGTGAAAGCGCGTTGCAATGCACCGGGACTTGGCAGCTCTGGCTACTACTCTGGTTCTTCATGGCCACCCCGACAGCGTAAGCGGCAACACCCGCGGCCGCTCCTCCACCAACAAGTAATATCAGCCCGGTGTGTCCGCCACCCCCCTTGACCTGCTTCGCAGGCGTCGGGGGAGGCTCCGTCTGCGCGGTGCCAAGTGTCGTTGCCTTCTGTAGCAGGTTTCCAGATTCACCAGGCTCTTTTCGCACCAGCAATGTCATGTCACAGGCTAGAAGCGGTTGCAGTTGCAATGAGACTTTCTTGAGGTCCGAGACGTCTTTCTCCATCCGCTTCTGCTGAATCTTGAGGAGCCGGAGCTGGTCCTCTGTCATTTGTGTAAGCGCCTCGATCCTGTGTTTAGAAACCTGCCCTGTCGCAGCGTCCATTACATTGAAAGTCGTCCATTCAATTTCTTCACGCAAAAGGGCAATCGCCGGCCCTTCTCTCACGGTCGCGATGGCGATGCGCCCCGGCCTTAGAGCGTCTAACACGGCCTCGCGTGCTTCTTTAAAGCTATCGTATTTCTGAGTAAAGTCTGCCCACCAATCGATCTTGCCGACGTTCGTCTGAAAATCTGCCTGCGCCCAGGCCATTTGCTTATAGTCGGAATCCACGGCGCTTCTTAGACTGTCATACTGTCGTGTAAGCTCGGCACGCTTGTTACATATCGCCGCCATCTCGTCCGGCGAGATCGAAGCGGGAGGTGGTGCACCGGCGGGCGGACCCTGAACTCCAGACGTGCTGGCCTGCGGCGCCGCGCAAAGCATTGCTCCCCGGTCGGGCAGGAGTGCGCCGCCTGCAAACGGGAGAGTTACAATGGGGACGATGAATAACCCTTTTCTTTTTGCCATAAAGCCTCCTTTTCAGCAGCAAGGTAGCGCAGACCTCCGTTTTTGAGGTCTGCGGCTTGTCCGCGATGAATCAGGTCTCTGCCTCTACTACGGCGATAACCGTGACATTTGGCGAGACTCTAACTCTTGTCAATTCCCGCCGCAGTTTGGGAAACTGCACAGGAGAACGCATCCTGTGACTCTGCAAATGGAATTTGACCTCCCGATGGTTATCCGAAAGGCGAAGCGATGGCCGGCTCAGCCGAGCAGTTGACGCTTAATTATAGGAGGGCCGAGTAATCCTCGGCGAGACGGCGGCAGCATACGCTCGCCCCGGGCTCTGTCAAGCCGAAAAGTGATCAGCGTCCCTATTTTATGAGAAAGAATTACTCAGAATTGGATCTCACGTTTATACACCCCGCAGTTATGGCTCCCCGCGGAGGACCACCGGGTGTCGGGAGTCCAGGCAAGACCCGTTGGCGAAACCAGCGTGATTCCCCGAGCGCCGGTGGCGTGCAGCCCCTCGGCACGGCTTTCTGACCGGCGTCAAACGTGGGGTGCGGAGAGCCGCGCGACAGCAACCTGACGCACTCCTAAGCGCCTGCCGGTGCAGTCAACGGGTTTCGCGGAGCTCTGATTCAAAATGCTAGCGCTCTACTTTGAAGCCGATCTTGATCGTCACCTGGAATTCCGCCACCTTATCGTCGGCGATGCGGCCGCGTTCTTCGACGACTTCGAACCAGTCCATCTTTCGAATTGTCTTCGCGGCTTCAGCGACTCCCGCCTTCACCGCCTCAGCAAAACTCACCGGCGACGTACCAACGATTTCTGTGATCTTGTAGACACCCGGCATAAGATTCAGGCTCCTTCTGTGAGATTCGTACCTCCGGCGAGAGTTATTCTAACCTTGTTCCGTTTCCCCGGCATCAAAGGGGCTGAAATTTTGCCCCGAAAGCCCTATATTGACGGGTTGTATTGGCGTGACTTGTTTAATCTGTGGAGGCAGTCATGTTTGATGTGGTGACGTTTGGGGAAGCGATGATAAGGCTCGTGCCGCCAAACTTTCAGCGGCTGGAGCAGACCTCGACACTCGACGTGCAGGTGGGCGGGGGCGAATTAAATGTGGCCGTGGGCGTCTCACGCCTGGGGCTGAAAAGCGCATGGGTTTCGCGCTTGCCCAAGAACGCACTGGGGCGGCTGATGCTGAACCGCGTGCGCCAGGCGGGCGTGGACGGCTCGCACATTGTCTGGTCGGACGGCGACCGCATGGGCCTGTACTTCGTTGAATTCGGCGCCGCACCGCGCGCCAGTTCCGTGCTCTACGACCGCGCGCACTCGGCGATCAGCGCCATCCAGCCGGGCGAAGTCGACTGGAAGCGGGTCTGCGAAGGCGCGAAGTGGGTCCACACCAGCGGCATCACGCCCGCACTCTCCGATTCCGCCGCGGCGGTCACGCGCGAGGCGCTGGTCGCGGCCAAGCAGGCAGGCGCGACGGTGAGCTACGACCTCAACTATCGCGGCAAGCTCTGGCCGCCCGACAAGGCGCAGGCAGTGCAGGAGCCGCTGATGGAATTCGTGGATGTGCTCATCACCACGGAAGAAGACACCAGCGTGGTTTTCAAGATCAAGGCCGAGGGGAAGACGGACGAGAAGGGGTTCCGTGAAGTTTCGGCCGACTCCTACAAGGAGGTTGCCAAGAAGCTTGCCGACAAGTTCAAGTTCAAGGCCGTGGCGATTACGCTGCGCGAGAACCCCCTGGTGTGGCGCAATTCCTGGACGGCCATCGCCTACGCCGAAGGCAAGTACTACGACGACGTGAAGTATGAGCTTGAGATTGTGGACCGCGTCGGCGGCGGCGATTCCTTCAGCGCAGGGTTCATCTACGGACGCCTGGTGAAGAATTCTTATGAGGCCGCTGTACGCTACGGCAACGCCTTCAGCGCCCTCAAGCACACCAATCCCGGCGATTTCAATTGGGCGACGCTCCAGGAAGTGGAAGGATTGTTGAAGGGAGCGAGTTTGAGAGTGGCGAGATAGAAAGGGACTGGGGGACAGGGAGGTCGCATGAGGCTGAACCCCAGCCCCCGGCACCTAGTCCCTAGCCCCAAGGAGATGAACATGGCTTGGACAAAAGAAAAGGCACTAACGAAAATCCGCGAAGTGGGACTGGTGCCCATCGTGCGCGCGCCGTCGCCGGAAGACGCCATGCGCGCGGCGGAAGCGATCGTCGCGGGCGGAATCGGCATCGCGGAAATCACCATGACCGTGCCGGGCGCGCTGAAGGTGATGGAAGCGGTCGCCGAGCGTTACGGCGATAAGGTGCTTCTGGGCGCGGGAACGATTCTCGATACGGAGACCTGCCGTGCGGCGATGCTGGCGGGTGCGGAGTTCATCGTGACGCCCGCGCTCGACGTGCGCGTCATCGAAATGGCGCGGCGTTACTCGAAGCCCATCTTCCCCGGCGCGCTGACGCCCACCGAAGTCCTGACCGCCTGGCAAGCGGGTGCCGACATGGTGAAGATATTCCCCTGTGGTCCCGTCGGCGGTCCCAAGTACATCAAAGCGCTCAAAGGCCCGCTGCCGCACATCGAAATGGTTCCCACCGGCGGTGTGAATCTGGAGACCGCAGCCGACTTCATCAAGGCGGGCGCCTCCGCCGTTGCCGTGGGCGGCGAACTGGTAGATGTGAAGGCTCTGAAAGAAGGCAAGCTCGACCAGATCACCGAGACGGCGAAGAAGTTTGTGGAAGCGGTGCGTGCCGGCCGCGCCGCGCTCGGGAGATGAAAGGATCTTTCCTCTGCCCAGGGAACCGAGACCCAACCGGGGGCAGCCTCGCTGTAGCGCCCGCGCGTGCAGACCGCGGGGCATAAAAGCTATGACAGGAGTTTCCGGAAGTGGTCGTACCCAGCGGGAAGGAGGTCTTCGGGTCTGGCGCCCGCGCGGAGGAGCAGGGTCTTCTTGGACTGTTGGATCTCGCCGATCTGGAACAAGGGGACGCCGTGGAAGTGAGAGGGGACCCGCGAGACCTTGGCCGTCGGGACGGTGAAGAGCAACTGGTAGTCTTCGCCACCATGGAGAGCCAGTTGCAGCGGGTCCCACAGGTGGGCGTCGCGCGCACGGCCAATGGGGGGGACGGGAATCCGCTCCGGCCAAATCCGGGCGCCGACTCCGCTCGCGCGGCACAGGCGGCCGAGGTCCGAGGAGAGACCGTCGCTCAGGTCGATGAGCGCGCTCGCCAATTGTTGGCGGGAAAGAAACTGGCCCAAACGAATCTGGGGCTCGGGGTAGCAATGTGCGCGAAGAGCGCTCGTGGCCCAAGCTGCCCGGCTTCTGCTGCCCGCCTTGAGCAGGCACAGGCCGAGTGCCGAAAGGCCGAGTCTTCCACTCACGAAGATCAGGTCGCCCGGATGGGCGCCCGAGCGCCGAAGCGCTTCCCCTTTCCGTGCCTCTCCGGCAGCGACCACATCGATGACTGTGGGTCCTGGAACGATCGCGGTGTCACCTCCGATTACGGCCACGTGGCAGCGCCGGGCGAGACGGGAAATACCTCCGAACAGGCCTTGGAGCCAGCTTCGAGGTGCCTCCTGGGAGAGAGCCAATGACACGAGCGCGAATCGTGGCACCCCGCCCATCGCTGCGACGTCGCTCAGCGCCCGCGCCAGGGCACGATGGCCCACCGATGCCGCAGGGTGAAGGTTGTGCAGGTAATGTATGCCTTCGATGGAAAGGTCGGTGGTCAGTATCCAGTCGCGGTCGTGGGTCACCCGGACGAGAGCGGCGTCATCACCAATTCCGAGCGTCAACCCCCGCCCCCGCGCCGGCACCAGTCGGCTCAGCCATTCAACGAATTGAGTTTCGCTGGCGAACATACTTGAAGAGTGCCTTTTGTACGGCCAACATGATAGCGCAGTTCCCCCCTTGGCGCGCCGCGCACTTGATGCTAACATCGCCGGCTCGATGCGACGGAAACAGTTCGTTTCCCCGACTGGGGGATGGATTCAGAAAATGAAGATGAGATTCATGGTTCTTCTCGCCCTGACGCTGGCTGTCGCGGGGTTTTCACGCCCTGTCGCGGCGCAGGTCCCGAACACGAGTCCGGGCAAGGTGTATGTGATCCTCTGGTTCGACACCGAGGACTACATTCTTCCCCAGAGCGACGATGCTGCAAAACGGCTGGCGGCTTTTCTGACGCAGCAGGGAATCAGGGCAACGTTCAAGGTCGTGGGGGAGAAAGCTCGCACGCTCGAGAGGCGTGGCCGTCGCGATGTGATCGGGGCGCTGGCGCAGCACGAAATTGGTTATCACTCGAACACGCACAGCCAGCATCCCACTCCGGCGGAGTACGAATCGCCGCTCGACTGGCAGGACGGCGCGGACGAGTTCAACCGACGCGAGCGGGCGGGCTTCGACGACGTGAAGCGGATTTTCGGCCAGACCCCGATCTGTTACGGCCAGCCGGGCAGTTCGTGGTCGCCGCAATCGTTTAACGCGCTCAAGAAATGGGGTGTCCGGATTTATCTGGACGAAGGCGAGCAGGTCGGGCTGAATGGCAAGCCGTTCTATTACGGCGGGCTGCTCAACATTTTCAACACTGTGGAGGGCTCGAAGCTGCGGGCCGGCGGTGGGGGCAATGAGTGGGATCTCGCCGGGGCCCGCGCCCGGTTCCAGGAGATGTACCTCCAGATGACTTCGCGGCGCGAGGGTGGAGTGATCAGCCTCTATTTCCATCCCTGCGAGTTTATCCACCAGGAGTTCTGGGATGGCGTCAACTTCGCACACGGTGCCAACCCTCCGCGCGAGGAATGGAAGATCCCGGCGATCAAATCGCCGGAAGATAGCGAGAAGGCCTTCAAGTATTTCGAAGAACTCGTCACCTACATGAAGTCGTTTCCGCGCGTCGAGTTTCTTACCGCTTCGGATGCGCTGCGCGTCTTCAAAGATAACGCCCAGCGACGAACCTTCCCTGCGGAGGAGATCGGCGCGATCGCCCGTCAAGTGGATGCTGAGGTTTCATTCCAGGTCCACGATGACTATATTCTGACGGCCAGCGAGGTCTTCTCGCTTTTGAATCGCTTTGTAGCGGGAGTGGTCGCAAAAGCGCCCAAAGCCAGTCTGCTCGATGGGACGCCCTATGGCCCTTCTACCGCTGCTGAGACGCTGAATGAAAGCATCGAGGTGCCCTGGAACCAGTTCTCACGCACCGTCGTGGATGTCGAAGGGTTCCTGGAAAAGAACGACCAGATTCCGGGTGTCATCTGGTTGGGGAGTCGGCCTGTCCCGCCGGAAAGCTACCTTGTCGCGCTGGCCCAAGTCACTACGCGCCTGCTCGTGCGGGCAGAGCCTCCGGAGAATGTCACGTTGTCACCAGCACGTCTTGCGGCGGCCCAATATGTGGCGAATGACTCACCGGAACTCTGGGGATGGGTCATCTTTCCCCAAGGTTTCCACGCCCCTAAAATGATGGGACTCGCGAAGCTCCAAGCCTGGACCTTGAAGACAACGAGACCTGCAGTGTTACGCTAGGGGGCGCGAGAGAGCACTGCTTTGACTCCTTGCCTACGGCTCGGGAATCCGTTGCAACAACATTTGAAGCAATTACTCGTCGGGGCAGCCTTATCCCTATGCCCCATGGCATCAATCGCTTGTCTCCCACTGGCCGCGAAGCTCCTTTGGATTCAACTGAGTATATCGGGCGTTTTGAGCCACCTGTGGCTCCAAACTCCTCAGTTGGTCCCGGACTTCGTGTCCTAATCCATTCAATTTTCTGAATGCGTCTTCCGAATTCGGAATTTCCCTTGGCGCATGCGCCCAAGCGGTGTGCGGAAAAGGTGTCATTCTGTTGAAAAAGTCCGGTTGGGGTCTGGAAGGGGGCCTCTTTGGCTCTTTGCTCCGTGGATCTTATATGTTAGCATACACACAGAAGGCATATGCGCCACTCGCAACCGCAACGGGCCCGATTCCGCCAGCCGCTTCAAGCGTTAGCTAAACCCTTTCCCCTGCTGGCCGGCTCACTGGTTAAACAGTATGTCATCTGCGGCAAGCCTAGCTGCCGCTGCCAGCGTGGTGCGAAGCACGGGCCTCTGTACTACCTGTATTGGAAGGAACAGGGCCGGAGCCACTCCCTCTACGTGCCCCGGGCGAAGGTTGCGGAACTGCGCCGGCAGATTCAGAACTACCGCCATCTGCAGAAGGAACTGGCCAGGCGGGTGCGACGCCAGTTGCGGGAGTGGCAACATCGTCTTCAGAAGGAGTCCCGCCGATGATGGGTGAACAGCCCCGCACCGAACCCTTGTTCTATTACTTTCGCCTGGAAGATCAGATCCCTGAGCATCACTTGCTGAAGCGCCTCGATCGCTACGTGGATTTCAGCTTCGTGCGGGAAAGGCTGCACGATGCCTACAGTCCGATGGGACGTCCCGCGATTGACCCGGAGATCCTCCTGCGCATGTTGCTGGTGGGCTACCTCTAGGGGATCACCAGTGAAAGGCGGCTGGTGGAAGAGATCCGCATGCACCTGGCGTATCGCTGGTTCACCCGGCTAGGGTTGGAGCAGGAAGTCCCCGATCATTCCCCCTTCTCGAAGAACCGACATGGGCGGTTCCGGCAATCGGGCATCTTTCTGGAGATCTTCGAAGAGATTGTCCGTCGCTGCATAGGCGCAGGGCTGGTGGAAGGCCAGCGACTGACAGTGGATGGGACGATGGTAGCAGCTAACGCCAGTCCTCCGCGCGGCGTGAAGCGGGAGCAACTGCCCGAGATGGCGAAGGTTTCGCAGACCGTGCGGGAATATCTGGCGGAAGTGGCGCAACAAAACCCGATGTCGGAGCCCGAAGAGCACCCACCCGCTCGCAATTCCGTGGCGGCCCGTTGCGTGTCCCCCACCGATCCCGACGCGTGTTGGGCCAGCAAGCGGGGACCGGCCGTGCCCTCCTACTATGACCACTATCTGATCGACAACCCCAGTTGCATCATCCTGGGTGTGGAGGCCACGCCCGCGCGCTTTCGGCAGGAGACCTTGGCCGCCCGGCGGATGCTCCAGCAGGTGAAGGAGAAGTTCGGCATCTCACCGGAAAGCTTGGGGGCCGACAAAGCCTATGGCAGTGGGGAGTTTCTGGCCTGGCTGCTGGAACAGAGCATCCAGCCCCACATCCCGGTGATCGATCGTCGCCACCAGACGCACCGGCGCTTCACCCGCGACCAGTTCCAGTACGACCCCGGCGAAGATGTTTTTCGCTGTCCCCAAGGCCAGCCGCTGCGCTATCACAGCATGAACCGCCGGAACCAAGGTTCCATTTATCGCACGACGGGGTCGCAGTGCCGAGGTTGCCCGGTGAAGAAGCGTTGCACTCCGGCGCCCTTCCGCAAGATCTTTGTGCACTGGTATGAACGGGCCCGTCAAGTGGCCCGCGACTTGGTGCCGACTCCCGCTTACGCCCAGTCGCGGCGCGATCGGAACAAGATCGAGGCCCTGTTCTCGGAACTGAAGCTGCGGGTAGGGTTGCGGCGGGTGCGCTTACGGCGGCTCTGGAACGTCGCGGAACAGTTCTACTTGGCGGCCACGGCCCAGAACTTGAAACGGCTAGTGCGATTCCTCGCTCAGCGGCAGTTACGCCCTGAACTCAGCACCGCCTGAAGGGTCGTGACGGAAGGAACGGAAGAAAAGAGGCAAAGGAAAGAAGCAAGATGAATAGCCAGATGGAAATGTAAACACGCCTACGTAAAACACTCAGGTGCTCCCAAGGACCTTCCGTCCACCTTCTTTTTCAACAGCCTCATATACTTCTAGGACGGCACAGCAAAGCCGCGTTACAGAACCCCGCAGCATCGCAAGGTGCTGCGGGGTTTGTTTTTGGAAGGGTGCTATCAGGCTCGTTCCTGCTTGCGCATGACCTGGTCACCAGGCACCAGGACCTGTAGCCTGCCCTTGCGTGGTTGTGGTAGCATATTGAGGCATTAGCAGCCAACATTGAGCGGCCTTGCGGGCAGGTCACGGGGGGCTGCAGACCTACCAGAAAGGAACGATCTCATGTCGGGCCATTCCAAATGGGCAACCATTAAGCACAAGAAGGGCGCGGCGGACGCTCGGCGCGGCAAGATTTTCACCAAGTACATCAAGGAAATCACCGTCGCCGCGCGCATCGGCGGGGGCGACGTGGATTCAAACCCGCGCTTGCGCACCGCGGTGGCCGCCGCCAAGGCCGAGAACATGCCGGCGGACAACATCAAGCGCGCTATTCAGAAAGGCACGGGGGAGTTGCCGGGCGCAACCTACGAAGAGGTGACGTTTGAAGGTTACGGCCCGGGCGGCGTCGCCATCATCCTGGAACTGGCGACGGACAACCGCAACCGGACGATCTCTGAAATCCGCCACGTTTTTTCCAAAAATGGCGGCAACCTGGGTGAGCACGGCTGCGTGGCCTGGATGTTCAGCAAGAAAGGCTACATCGTGATTCCCAAGGAGAGTGTGGATGAGGACGCGTTGCTGACACTTGCCACGGACGCGGGGGCCGAGGACATGCGCGACGACGGCAGCCATTGGGAAGTCATCACCCCGCCCGAGGTATTCCATCAGGTTGCCGACAAGTTGAAAGGCGCGGGAATCAATCCCGTCTCAGCGGAAGTGGCGATGGTGCCGCAATCGAACATCAAACTCACCGGCAAGGCGGCGCAACAGATGGTACGTTTGATGGAGGAACTGGAAGACCACGAGGATGTCCAGCACGTGCACGCCAATTTCGAGATCGAGGAAGCCGAACTGCACGCGCTGGCCAAAACGGCCTAGGAACGGCGCCGGGCCGCTCCGAATCAACGGGATATGATTTTTCAGGAGGTGTCCAGCACCCGCGGGCGCTCCTCGTGGTGCAGTGGGGCCGCGCAGGCGTCTACAAGGCGGCTTCAGCGCGTCGAATAGCATCCAACGATCCGGGGTCGTCTCGCGCCTGCGAAGCGGGGTCGTGGGAAGGCCCGCCGCTCATAATGATGGGTAGTCCTGGCTGCACAAGAGTTAAACTGCTCACCCTTTTTGTTGTCGTATTCGCTTCGGCCTTGCTTGCGTCTACGGGCATCGGGGGTGACCAGCCTTCCGCCGCAGCGGCACGGCTGACTTACACCAAGCTGCTCAAAGGCAGCACGCCCGAGTACCTCGCGATCACGGTCACCACCAACGGCGAGGCTACTTTTGAGGGCCGCAAGGCTGATGAACCCTCCACACCCCACCCTTTCCGCCTTTCAGAGAGCACCACGCGGCGGGTCTTCCAGCTTGCCGAAGCCCTGGGCTACTTCCGATCCATCGACCTGGAGAGTCATCGCAAGGTCGCCAATCTGGGCTTGAAGACCTTTATCTACGAGGCGGATGGAAGAAGAAACCAGGCTCAGTTCAACTATACCCTGCTGCGAGACGCGCAAGATCTGGCCGAGCTCTTCGAGCGCGTGGCAAGCGTCGAACAGTACATCCTCACTCTCGAGCACGCGATCAAGTATGACCACTTGAGCCTACCCGACACGCTCCGCCAAATTCAGATTGACCTCGGGAAGCGCGACCTTGCCGACCCGGAACTGATGGCTCCGACACTCGAGAAGATCGCCTCCAACCCCCGCTTTCTGCACTTGGCGCAATCACGCGCCCAGCAGATTCTTCAGCGCCTGCAGAACCATGATTGAAGAGTTGTCACGAAATGCTCAGGCGCGTCCTGTTACTTACGGACGTGTCGTTCCGAACTTGCACCGCCCGGTGATTGCTCCTGCTCTCCCCGTCGACGCAATGCGCCGCGATGTGCGAGGCAGTTTCTGTTGGGGCAGCTAACATATACATAATGAACCAGTTGAGGCTCCGCTCTGACAAATTGCGTCACTCCTGCGGAGTTGGCCGGATCGGCTTCGAAATTGCTGCGCACATGCATGGTGGCTGAGGAGTCCGCCCTTATCGGTCAAAGTGGGCTTGCCTCCGCAACCCCCGGGCTGGTTGTTACGTCTAGCTAGGTGTAGGATGGTGAGGTCACCAGTCCCGAATGCTTGGTAAGGAGGTCCGCCATGAACACGACGGTTCGCCTCGCAAGGTGGGGAGCCGGGCTCCTCGTGCTAGCGGCAATTGCGACCATTGTGGCGTGGGCGCAGGAACCCTCCCACGTCCGCATCGTCCGCCTGAGTTTCACTGAGGGGACGGTTACCGTGCAGCGGCCAGACGTGGACGAGTGGTCCACGGCGCCTGTCAACACGCCTATCCAGGAGGGCTTCTTGGTGGCCACGGCGGAGAGCGCCTTCGCCGAAGTGGAGTTTGAGAATGCCTCCACCGCCCGCCTCGGCCAGAATTCACTTCTCGAGTTTACGCAGCTAGCCCTCGCCGCCAACGGGGCTAAGCTGAACCGCCTGAACCTGCGTCAAGGATACGGCACGTTCAATGTGATTCCTGAAGGTGATGACTTCTACGAAGTCACGGCGGGTACGGCGACGCTGACGGCCCAAGGCAAGACACGTTTCCGGGTGGATGCCGAAGATGGCCTGATTCAGGTCAAAGTATTCAAGGGTTCGGTGGATGTGATGAGCCCGGAGGGGAACGGCACGCTGAGCAAGAATACTGTGCTGGAGATCCGCCCCGGCGCCGACGAGCCCTTCCTGACCTCGCAAGGAATTACGAAGGACGACTGGGACTCCTGGGTGGAGGAACGCGAGAATCGCGTGGAATTGGCAAGGAGCCAGGGCGCTCCTTCCGTCTATTCCAATAATGTTTCTGATTTGATGTACGGGGTCATGGATCTAATGAGCTACGGCAACTGGGTCTCGCTGCCCGGTTACGGAGGCGGCTGGGCACCCAACGTCGGCATGGGCTGGGCACCGTTCACGATGGGACGATGGAGCTGGTATCCGACGATGGGTTACACCTGGATCTCTAATGAGCCTTGGGGCTGGCTGCCCTATCACTACGGCGCGTGGATCTTTGATCCTACTTTTGGCTGGTGCTGGATCCCGATGGGCGGCTTCGCGAACTGGTCGGCAGCTCCGGTGAACTGGTACCGGGGCCCCGGGTGGGTCGGCTGGTCGCCCATGTCGCCGATGATTGGAGGTAGTTCCTCCAACTGCCCGCGCTCGCAGGGGTGCGTGGCCATTGCTTCCGAAGATGCGTTGCGGCATGGCCAGCCCATCAGACCTGGAGGCATTCGGTGGGGGACCTCCGACATCGGCCGTCCCGTGAGTCAGATTGACCTTCAACCCGAGAGGGGAGCCAGGTTCGTGGGCGAGGTGCCCGCCGACGTCGGCGCGTTCCGGCGCGGACCCGGCGGAGAAATCAGTCGGCCCGTAGCACCTCAGGCTCCCGCTGGTTCGGCCCTGGTCGGCACGACGGGCAAGCCCGCCTCGGCCGGGACACAGATCGTGTTCGATTCCGAACGGCGCCAGTACGTTAACAATCCGGCGGCGCGGACTGCCGCGCCTGGAGCGCGAACTGCCGGCCCGGCCAGTAGCCTGATATCAGGCGGAACGGCCACCGTCGATCAGGTTTCGCGCCCAGCTCCTCACAGCAACTATCCAAATTCCGCCGCTCGCGACATGAACCGCTCTGGCTTTGATTCGGACAGGGCGTTGGGTCTGCGCGGGGCCGCTCCACGTTCAGCCGATGGGGGTTCCAATGACAACGGGGACCGCGGCGGCTTCACCGTAGGGTCTCGCAGCGCTCCGGCGCGATCGAGCGAGGGGGCGTCGCCTTCGCGCAGCGCTCGTTCTTCCGTTGGCAGTAGTTCTTCGAGCTCATCCGGAGGCGGGCGAAGCAGTAGCGGCCCCAGCAGTTCTTCCAGCAGCTCGAGCAGCAGTAGCAGCAGTCATTCCAGTGGTTGGAGTGGTGGCTCGAGCGGTGGAGGTCACAGCGGTGGCGGCATGATCGGTGGCGGGTCCAGCGGCGGCCACAGTGGCGGAGGAGGCGGTGGAGGCGGCGGATCGCATTCCAGCGGCAGCTCTCGGCACTGAATCGCAGACTGTAATTGCACGAGGCTGGGTGAGCGCACTTGGTGCGCGGGCCCAGCCTCATTGCTTTAATGCCTCTTGATAGCGACCGGGACGCCCGCACGAATCGGCAGCCAGCTTCTTCTTGTTCCGGGAACTGATCCACCCTGTCTCTAAGAGACGATGATACCGGCGTAGCCGACGACCGCCGACTTGTCGCCGCTGGTGTCCGCGGAAGTGGCGTACTTCACCAGTTCCGCCCGGGTCCCACCCATCTCCCGCGCGAAGGTCAGCATGGCGATGGTGGGGCCGTAGCCACACATGGAGATGTCTTCCTTGCGGATCACTTGGTACAGCCCCGCCGGGTCGAGAGCCAGAATCCTGTCGATGGCCTTGCGATCCTTGATGCGCGTAATCCCATCAGGCTCGTAGTGGTTCATGTCGCTCGACGCAATCACCATGAACGGCTCCTTCGCCTGACGGGCGGCTTGCACCAGGCCGTGCCCGAGCGACTCCAGGCTTGCGTACCCCCCCACGCCGATGGCGATGGGAACGAAGCTGAAATCCTTGACGGCCCGCTGCAAAAAGGGGAGTTGAACTTCCAGCGAATGCTCCTCTTGGTGCGCCTGGGCGTCGTCGGTGACCAGATGGCAGCCGTGGCGCACAGCCTTGGCGAGTGAGCTGTCGACGGCGACTGCGCCCAGCGGAGTCAGCCAGCTTCCCCCCGACATCATGGCCAGCGGCGCCCCGCGTCCAGTGTGATTGGGGCAGAGGATGACATAGCTGGCGCGGCGGGGGAGGCGGCGGTAGACTGCGCCCGCGACGTGGCCGGAGTATATGTAGCCGGCATGCGGTACCACGCACCCGAGCGCCGCTTCGACCTTTTCTGCGCCTTCCGGGTCAGGCCCGAGATACTTTTCGAGGTCGCGGAGCAGCGCTTCGGCGCGTCCGGGATAGAACCGTCCGGCAACGGCGGGGAGACGAACGGCTTGGGGTTGCATAGGCGAATGCTAGTCCCGCCTGCAATGCGAGTCAAGCGGACGGGCGGAGTGGGCTGTCGGGGCAGGTCCGGATGACCGAAGGATGGCTAGGGATGGGGATTGGGCGCGTTTTCGTCCACGCTGATGCGTAAGGCGCGGAGGAATTGTTCGTCCTGGTTGGTCAGTTGGAATTCCGCCTCGCGGTGTTCGTCGGCGCTCAGTTTCTGGCGGTGGACAAGGTTCGCTTCGCCGCGCTTGTTGAAGCCGATCGTCACCTCAAGCACCAGGAAAAGGTCATAACCCGCGGCGCGGATGCGCCCCATGACCTCTGCAATGCGCTCTGAGTCCGCCAGCGATTCGTTGATGGCGTGCCCCAGTTCCTTGACCAAGCGTTTGAACTGCTCGTCTAATTCCAGATGTCACCTGAGGTGCGCGCAAATCTTCTCGCCCTAAGATTCTAAGTTTCCGCCGAAAACGCTGTCAAGGCAAAAGGCCGGGCGGGTGGCGTCAAGTTCTTTGTGTAAAAAGTTCGAGGGTGCGGGTGCGCCAGTCTTCATTAAAGCGGTGGAAGATGGCATAGATGATCCGGTCGACGCTCTGGACATTGGTAAAGACCACCATGGG
>Ga0315282_10000537_pt1 | contig 74589 bp, 71 predicted proteins | sample YL17G07_20_MG_FD_203693 | JGI IMG/M metagenome (GOLD analysis project Ga0315282, IMG submission 203693) | Sediment microbial communities from Yellowstone Lake, YNP, Wyoming, USA - YL17G07_20 | ecosystem: Environmental > Aquatic > Freshwater > Lake > Sediment | place: USA: Wyoming | collected... | reverse complement strand
TACAGCGCGTTCGCGACCAGTCGATATGTCAGCATCGGATGAGCTCGGAAAGTAGGGTCTATCCCCATGAGGACCACGTTCGAGTCGCCCGTCGTTTTCCACAAGATGACCGGGTGGCCCGCTGCAGGATTCCGGTGGGGCCAATAGCCTGCCACGAAGAAGTCATCCTCTGACAGGGTGGCGCTTACCTTCATGTCCTTCCCAAACTTCGTGAACCACACTGGATACGCGACGAAAGCGTAGCTTTGCGCAGGATATTGAGCCGAGATGAGATCGCCAGCAGCGTAGTCTATGCGCACAATCCCATTGTCATACCAACCACCCGCCTTGAAGGAAACATCCGCGATCCCGGCCTGCACAGCAAGATCGATGCCGCCCCAACCGATTCCAACGAAGTTCCCGCCTTCTTCGACGAATCTCTCAAGGGTGGCCTTGCCAAAGTCGGTGAGATAATCCCATGGACTCCACCAGTTCTGGAACACATACACATCATACGCGGAAAGATCGAACGCGTAATTATCCAGTTGCCACCACGGCACCACATCGAATGCGAATCCCAAGTCCTGTAACACGAAGAGCAAATCCGTTCCCGCATCAACCGCAATGTCTGACATCTTGAGATCCTGGGTAGCCCGCGGAGCCTTCGACAGGCCGTAGACCGTGATTCCGTATCGAGATGCGACCTCTGAGGCGTATGTCGCCGCTCCGGGCACCGTGGCCGGGATGACGAAGGTGCCCACGCCATAGGTCCTCCCCATGTCCACGAACTCAGCAGTGGTTCGCAGCAACGGAATGCCGCGCTGCAGCAAATCGTTCGTCGCTCGAACGGCCTCGCTTGAGGTCGGCAGGTACGCGAAGCCCGCGCTCCCGCCGGAGACAACTGCGCCCGTTACCAGGTCCGCGTGACTGATTCCCAAGGTCTGAACCGTAAGCGGCTCCCACAGCGTCACACGGCTCACGCCCCACAAGATTGGATTGCTCCAAGCGGATATGTCGTACATCGCAAGGCCTGGATAGTATGAGATGTCTCAACCATCGCTCAAGATCACGTTCGCGAGGCCGCGGAGAGCCTGTTGCATGCGCACGACATACGTGCCGCTCGGATACGACACGCCCGCGATTGTGAAAGAAGCTTTGGCCTTCTCCACTTCGATTCCGTGGAAGAGCAGGAAGTCCACGAGGTAGGCCGCGTCGATTGGGCTCGCCTGCAGCGCTGGCGTAGCGGGGATGACATAGGCCTCGGGGAACTTCTCGTACATCTGATATTGCTTGTATTTCGTCCCGTCCAGGATTTCCTGCGGAATCGGCTGTTGTGGAAGACCGAGAACACCGCGCTTCAGTATTTCCATCTGATCGTAGATCATACCCATCCGGTTCGCAACGACAAAGTCCAATGCACCCCATACGGCCCAGTAGTGCGCCTGAACGCCGGGAAATCCGAGGTCTGGAGTCTCAAGCGTGTGGCCGTAGGCGCCGTGATACATCGCATACATCGGCGCGAAGATGGGGGGCCAGTCGTCCCAGCCCTGTTTGTAGTCCCGGATGGGGATATCCGCTGGGAAAAGTGTGTTCTCGTATACTGAGGCTTCCATAGCCTCTGCTTGTCCCAGAGCCCATTTGATGTACAGATCGTACTCGTAGTTCGGATTGTGGGGGGGCGTGCAGGGCTCAATCAGCATGGGATAGCTGAAGCCGTGTAGATCCAAGACCACCATCGGCATCCAGTCTCGCAGGACTCGGACGGAAGCTCGCGTCTCCGGTTGGGAGAGGGTGATGTAGTCGCGGTTGAGGTCGAAGCCGTTCCCGTTCTCTCGAACGCCATTGACCCGTCCGTCCGGATTTGCGACAGGGTTCACGAGGAATATCACGTTGTCGAGAATCTGCAGAACCTCGGGGTCGTTGCTGTAGGCAAGGGTTCTGATGAGTTCTAGGCAAGCGTCCACGCCAGGGTACTCGTCACCGTGGATGCTTCCCTGAATGTAGAAGGGGACCTTGAAATCCTTGAACTGGTCGAGCATCCCCTGGGCTTTCGCAGGGTCAGTGACCATGAAGTGCCTAAGCGTACGGTAGTGCCCGAGGTTGTTGAGAGCATCAGGCTTCGCCACCGTTACAAGAAAGAGGTCCCTACCATCAGCAGATTGCCCGGTCACCTCGACCTTGACGCGGTCACTCGTGAGCTCGATTTCATGCAGGGTTGGAGCGATCTTCCAGTAAGGAATCGAATCGTAGAAATACGAGGTGACCTCCGATGCCGGCTGGGTAATCCACCAGTCGCCCTGAGGAGCCGGTTGCCAGTCTGACACCCAGTCAGCGGGAGCCGCCTCTGCGATTGGCACAACCGGCAAACAAAGAATCAACAACAAGCCCACGCATGCGAACTTCGCAATGAAGCACATTCTCATCCTCCTAACCCCCAAGAAAAAGAACAAGTTCGCCGCTAAATAAAGGTTCGGTCGATGAAGCAACCTGAATGGGGGAAGGCCTTGGCGACGGTTGTCTGCTTTGAGCGCGGTCAGGAGGCGGGGTTCAGAGAGCGAAAACAGCAGGAAGCAAGAAGGTATCTAAGGGGGCTTCGAAACCCTCCTGTCTGATACCTCCCCTAGCCGCCACGGGATGGAGTGCTGCATTCTGCGAAACCGAGCCCGCATTTTCCGCCGAGGCGCAATAGGTTACGCTCACCCATTCTGGCACCAATTCTCATGAACAGCTAGATGACAGCGGGACGAACTCTAGCCCGCCCGAGTCCCGTTCGGCACGTTGCGCTCGGGAACTGCCAGGACCGGGATCAACCCATCCTGATAACCTATGTCGAAGAGCATGGCCTCGGACACCTGTCCCATCATCTTTCTTGGTTCGAGATTAACAATGAACAGAGCCTGTTTGCCTTCCACCTCCCGGGGGTTTGTCCGCTCCTTCTTCATGCCAACCAGGACTGAACGCTTCATATCGCCGAAATCGACTATAAGTTTCACCAGCTTGTCCGAACCCTTGACGTCCTCAACCAGCTCGATTGTTCCTATTCTGACGTCGATTCTATCGACAACATCGACTGGTATCGTCGGCTTGATGGGAGCAACTTGAAGCTCAGGCACGATGTTCAACCTCTATTCATCAGAATGCATGACCCGCAAAAGTATGTTTCGAGAGAAGAGACGAGACAATCGCCCAGTCTCGCTCATTTCTGTTGAGCGACCTTCGGTTTCGTAAGCTGCACTAGGAACTGTTCTATTTTGGTGGTTCTTGCGGCGACCCTATCGACTTCCTGGCGCAAATCAGCGATAGCTAGGAGAGCCTCCTTCGATACACCCTTGGACTCGTGCTCTGCCGCGGCTACGTTCTCGATGGCCTTTAGCCTCTTGTCAAGCTCCTTGATGGCACCTGACTCCAGGTTCGTTCTGGTAACGACGTCCTGAATGGAGGAAAGGCCTTTGTCGATTTTCCTGTCCGACGATGACAGAACGACAGCCAGGCCTTTGCCCACCCTCTCGTCTATGGTCCTGCCGAACTCGGAAAGGGCCTTGGTCATCGACTGCTCGATCTCCTCGAGCTTCTGGTCTTGTGATTCCACGCGCCGAATCACATCAGACAGATCGCCCAGGTCCTTTGCGATGCGTTCCAGGAGGGCTTTTTCTTTGAAGTCGATGTTGACCTCAACGGGACTTGTCGGGTAGTTCTTGACCGCATCGAGCAGCGCAAGCATGTCCACTTCGGGACCCGCGTTCTTGATGGCGTCCTTGATCGGCTGCAGCCTGGACAGCTCAAGCTCGGCGACCTTGAGCAGGCTCTTGTTGCCCTTCTCGATGCTCGTCAGGTCTCCGAGTATCTTCTCCATCTGGGACACTGCCTTGGCGAGATTCGAGTCTTCGAGCGTCCTGATGTCCCTGATTGCATCCTTCTTCCCCTTGGAGATGGCGTCCGCGACGGTCGGACCCTCGTGGGGGTAGACGACCACGATGTGCGCCACTCCAGACATGACCTTGCTCTCCACATAGTTCCAATCTCTCTCCTGCACAGTGACGCCCTGCCTATCCGCCCTCTCAAAGAGCATGGCAAAGCACTGGTTGGGCAAGAGGGAGACCTCTATGTCGTAGGGGGCGTTCCTCGCGAGTGCGGGTACGTGTTCGGGCCTCTCCTTCTCCACAACGCTCATATAGGCGCCTGTGTAGGCGCTAGCGTAATTCTCGAGATTCTTTTTCGATGGAAGGCGGCCCTTGGGGGAAGAGCTATCCATAGACTAGCCGCCTCAGTATTGCCGGGTGTCGGTATTGAGCTTTTTCATCCCATCATCGTTGACTCGCACACGTGTTAATCTGGCCTGAGAGGATGACGGGCGGAAGGTCGGCGCCAGTAGAGGTCAGCCTCCACTCGGAAAGGATTATGTATCTCCCCTGGCAATCGCATCTACCCAAGATAGGGCACGCACAGCCCGCACCGATTCGGAAGAAGCGGAACCTGACCAGGGTGAGATTGTGAGCATCATTCAGTCGAAACGGTACATCAAGAAGATCGGCCTGCTCGGGGACTCTGGAGTCGGCAAGACATCTCTGATCAGGAGGTTCGTTATAGATGTCTTCGACGACAAGTACATCGCGACGATCGGAACCAAGGTCAGCAAGAAGGATATAGAGTACAAGTACCCCGAAAAGACCGTCTACCTCACGCTGATGATGTGGGATATTCTCGGCCAGAAGGACTACAAGAAGATGAGGATTCAGGGTCTTAGCGGCTCCCACGGGATTGTAGTCGTCGCCGACCTGACAAGGCCGGAGACCGTAAAGTCGACAGAGGAGTTCTGGCTACCCGAGATAGGGGAGGCCACCAAAAGCGTGCCAGTGCTGTTCATCGGCAACAAGATAGACTTGGCAGGCGAGGAATCCGATACCGCGAAGGCGCTCGCCCTCGTCGGCAAGAAGGCAGGGATGCCAACGATCTTCTGCAGCGCCAAGACAGGGAGCAATGTTGAGACGATCTTCAGGAAGATCGGCGAGATGATGATCTCAGGGGAATTCACGAAGAAGGAGCCCCTGGGAGAGGGTGGATCCCTGGCCCAGGCGGTGGACGAGATCGTGAGCGACTTCTGCGAGCAGTACGGGGACACGCCCAAGGCGATGGAGATTGTCGAGCGGGAGTTCAACAGGGCGAAGGTAAACATCACCACGCCTAGCAAGGACCCGCTCCTGATGGCCATCGAGTACCTCTCAGATGTCGAGAGAGACTTTCATGGAAGGGACGTCTCTGAGGTCAACAAGCTCAGGCGTTGGAAGATGATAGACAATGCGAAGTAGATGGCTGCTGAGCGCATCTTCCCCCGGTCGGTCAAGATCAATATGAAGAAGAAACAGCTGGAGATCACCCTTCAGAGGCTCAGGCCGCTCGAGACGAGATCTCCGAAGCTTGAGCAATACTCCACTCCAGGAGAGATTGCAGCTGACCTGCTATGGGAGGCCTACGGGGCGGGAGACATTCAGGGCAAATCTGTGGCTGATCTCGGCTGCGGAAACGGCGTGCTCTGCATCGGTGCCAAGCTGCTGGGTGCAGAGTTGGCGTTTGGCCTTGACCTAGATCATGGTGCGGTTACGGTCGCCAGGGAGAATGCGCGCGCTCTTGGCCTGGAAATAGACCTGAAAGAGATGGATATCGCCTCCCTTGTGGGATCGTTCGACACCGTCGTCCAGAACCCTCCATTTGGCGCCCAGACAAAACACGCGGACAGGAGCTTCATAAGGAAGTCGCTGGAGGTCGCCCCCAGGGTGTATTCCCTCCATATGGACGGCACCCAGGAGTTTGTCGAGAAGATGGTCCATGCCCTTGGAGGCACGTGTAAGCCGGTCAAAAGGTATAAATTCGAGATTCCATATGCGTTCGAATTCCACAGAAAGGCTAACGAGACAGTCTCAGTCATTCTGCTAAGGTTTCAAAGATAGGTGATAATTCTGGCAAAGACTGGTAAAAAGGTACTTCCAGGGGATGAGGTCGCTATCGCCGAGGAATACATGTCCGGCGAGGGAACCTACGAGGCGGATGGAAAGATATACGCGAGCGCGATAGGAGAGCTGGACCTCGATCCGAAGGAGAAGCTCGCGAAGATAGTCCTGGACAATCCCCCGGTGGTGCTCACTGAAGGGGACATTGTCGTGGCGGAGGTCACGGACACCAAGCCCGCGATGGCGATATGCAATGTCCTTGCCCAAGAAGGCAACGACAGGACGGTATCGAGCGAGACGCTGGCATCGGTCCACGTGTCCAAGATCGCGAGCTCCTATGTCGAGGATGCGGGAGACCTCATGAGGCCAGGCGACCTCATTAGAGCCACGGTAATCCAGGCGGACCCGTCAGTCCAGCTGTCGACTGCGGGACCTCATTTTGGGGTCATTCGGGCCCTCTGCGGCCGGTGCAGAGCCCCGCTCGAGAAGAAGAGTAAGGGGCTCTATTGCGAGAGGTGCGACAGGACGGAGCAGAGAAAGCTCGCGGACGACTATCGCAACTTCGACAAGTGAGAAGCAAAGGTTCAAATGCTGGGCCGATAATAAGTGAAAACAGTACAAGGGGGGCACCATTGGCCGAAGGTAATCAGGAGTTTCTGGCTGAGATAGCACGCTTGAGAGAGGACCTCAGACAGCTTCGAGAGGTCGTAAACATCTTGGTCAATGTGGTCATGGAGGAGGAGTGGGAAGAGGATGAGACTGAGTTCCCGTCCCACCCCAGCAGCGAAAACCGTTTCCAGATGTACAACTGATGCTGCGGGACGACGCAGCACACCCTTTCTCGGAGGGGGATTCTTGACATGAAGAGCAGCTATTTTGTCGACAAGATGAGGGAGCAGGAGAAGTGGAGGGTCGAGGAGTCCCTGAACCTCCTGCCATCTGAGAACATGACGAGCCCGCAGGCAAGGGCTCTGCTGTCCTCGGACTTCGTGAACAGATACACGCTGCCAATCAACGCGGAGTACGGTGGGTCGTTCATCGAGAACTCGTATCGAGGCACAAGGATCACTACCGAGATCGAGCTCTCCGCGGAGAAGCTCGCCTGCGAGGTTTTCAAGTCCGCATACGCCTGCGTCCAACCGTTATCTGGCCACATAGCCGCGATGATCGTGATCAAGTCGATGGCCAATCGCGGCGGATCCATGTGTGCCATATCATCAGATGTTGGCGGATACGACGGCTACATGCAGAACTACATACCGGAGATATTCGGTATGACCTCATGGTCCATCCCGTTCGATGCCCAGAGACAGAACATCAATACGGCAGAGGCCGCGGAATCGATCAGGAGGAAGAGGCCTTCGGTCGTGATTCTTGGATCTTCCTACATCCTCTTCCCCTACGATATGGGTCCCATCAGGGATGCGTGCGCAGAAGTGGAATCGAAGCTGGTCTACGACGGATCGCATGTATTGGGCCTTATCGCGGGCGGGGAGTTCCAGAGGCCTCTAAAGGAGGGCGCAGACGTCCTATACGGCTCCACTCATAAGAGCTTCTTCGGGCCACAGGGAGGGCTCATCGTCACGGATAAAAGAGAAGCGAACGGTGCCATCAGGAAGAATCTCACTTGGAGGATCATCGACAATGCCCATTGGAACAGGGTCGCTTCCCTTGGCCAGGTCCTTCTCGAGATGAAGAGGTTTGGCCCTGCCTATGCGAAACAGGTCGTCAGGAACTCTCAGAGGCTGGGCAAGGAACTGTCGGAAAGGGGATTCCCGGTGATGTACGAAGAGTTGGGATTCTCGAAATCACACCAGCTGCTTATCGATGCCAAGGAGATCCAGGCAATCTATGGGATGTCGATCAACGACTTCTCGGTAAGGCTGGAGCGATCCAACCTGATAATCGACGCTATCGCGAGGCTCGGAACGGCTGAGATCACACGATTGGGAGTGAAGGAGAAGGACCTGCCAGAGCTGGCGGATATCTTCATGGAATCTGCAATCGGAAAGAACGTCAAGAAGAAGGTCAAGGCTTTCAGGGACAGGTTTGACATGGCCTACAGGTTCAGATAGACCTGGTTCACTAACGTCCCCCGAAAGCCATTATTAATCCCAGGGCATATCCCACCCGTGTTGAAAGAGAATAGGTACTCCAGGCAGATTCTGCTCCCTGAGATAGGGGCTGCAGGTCAGAAGAGGCTGCGGAAGGCGAATGTGCTTGTCATCGGATGTGGCGCCCTCGGCACGCATTGCTTGTCCTTCCTGGTCAGAGCGGGGGTCGGGAATGTCACGGTGGTAGACAGGGACGTCGTCGACATCACGAACCTGCAGAGGCAAACGCTTTTCGGGGAGTCAGATGTCGGAAGGCCGAAAGCCAAGGTTGCGGAGCAAAAGCTCAGAGAGGTCAATTCCGAGCCCGAGATCGCAGGGATTGTCGCGGATGTGAACTACTCGAACATCGAGCGGTTGATCAAGAACGCGGACCTAGTCCTCGATGCCACGGACAACATGGAGACCCGGTTTCTCGTCAACGACGCGTGCGTGAAGAACCACAAGCCTTGGATATATGCGGGCGCAATCGGGACAACAGGCATGGTCATGGACATCGTCCCGGGAGGACCTTGCCTGAGGTGCGTATTCGCATCGCTTCCTCTGCCAGGAGAACTGCCAACATGCGATACTGTAGGCATTGTCAACACTCTTCCGGCAGTTGTCGCATCGATAGAGGCAACCCAAGCATACAAGATCATTCTGGGCAAGGAGCACGCGAAGGGATTGATCATCGTCGATCTCTGGTCGGAGGATCTTCAGAAGATCAATGTCAGAAGGAACCCGGAGTGCGAGTGCTGCGGCAAGAAGAACTTCGAGTTCCTCCATGCGAAGAGGAGGAAGCTGGTGGTCTCCATGTGCGGCAGGAATGCCGTGCAGATCGTCCCTGCAAAGGCGATGACGGGAGACCTCGCACAGCTCGGTAGAAGGTTATCAAGGCTGGGAGATGTCAAGCTGGTCGAGGGTGTGCTGAGGTTCACTGGAGAAGACGTCGAGGTGACCGTGTTCTCGGACGGGAGGACCATAGTCTCTGGAACCACCGACCTGACAAAGGCGAAAAACATCTTCTCGAAGTATGTCGGTGATTGATTGCGCGGACTCGCCCTCGTGTCCGGAGGAATAGACTCCCCCGTGGCCGCGTATCTCCTCGGGAGAGAAGGGTTGGAGCTTGTTCTCGTCCACTTCGACAACCGACCTTTCACGAGCGATGAGGAGGTCGAGAAGGCAAAGCGTCTGATGGCTGCTTTGGACGAAGCGCTTGGAATCAAAACGAAGAAGATTTTGGTGCCCCACGGAAAGACCCAGGCGGAATTTGCCAGGAGCTGCAGAAGGAACATGGAATGCGTGCTCTGCAGGCGAATGATGTTCAGGGTAGCGGAGAAGCTGGCCGATAGGTACGAGGTGGACTACCTTGTCACAGGCGAGTCGCTCGGACAAGTCGCGTCCCAGACTCTTGCGAACATTCTGGTGGAGGAGAGAGCCACCTCGCTCCCTATACTGAGACCTCTGATAGGGTTCGACAAAATCGAGATAGAGAGAATCGCAAAGACGATAGGGACCTACGAGGTGTCGATCCTGCCGGGTCTGTGCTGCACAATTGTTCCAAAGAAGCCCTCAACCTACAGTAGGCTGAGCGTCGCAGTCGACGAGGAATCCAGAATCGATCTTGACGCCCTGACGGACGAGGAAGCAAAGGGTGCGGTGGAGATAGAGTGAGGTGGCGATGTTGAAAGGCCTGGTACTGGACACATCAGCACTCTACTACGGCAAAGATTTCCCAGCGGGCTATGAGCTGGCAATACCGCCGGGCGTTGTCAGGGAACTCGACAAGGAGGGTATGGGAGAGAGACTACAACTTCTTCTCGCGACCAGCATGAGGGTCTTCCACCCAAGCAAGAAATCAATCGACAGGGTGAGGAAGGAGGCCGAATCCACTGGGGACCTCGCAAGGCTCTCAGACACGGACATGGAGGTTCTCGCGCTTGCTCTCGAGCTGGGATACGAGCTCGTGACTGATGATTATTCCATCCAGAACCTCGCGAGAGCGATCGGTGTGCCTTGCAGGGGCATGGAGCAGAAGGGCATTTCCAAGGTCGTCGAGTGGCAGGCAAAGTGCACCGGATGCGGGAAGCTGTTGAGAATCGATCAGAAGATATGCGACGTGTGCGGTCATCCCTCCAAGACCCGAAGAAAGCGCGGCTCATCATAGCGATAACTGGCGCGCCTACAGGAACAAGGGCTTGCATCGGATGGCTCGGTCTAGCCCCCTTCTCCCCAGGATGAACATTGTGAGTCCGAGGAGAGAGTCGCTCGGGTAGAACAGGTCTGCCAGGCTCCTCGTACTAACAGATTTCTTCAGTGGCTTGTCGAGCAACTCCCGCCAGCGTGTTTCATATTGTTGCAGTGGGGTGCCATTGCGAAGATGCTCCTTGATGAGGCGTCCGGCTATTCGGCCAGCCATCATGGCGGTTGGAATGCCACCGCCATTGGTCGCCATCACGTGCCCTGCCGCGTCTCCGACCAGGATGGCATTCCCACTCACGGTCCTGTCTACTGGCCCGGACATTGGCACGAACCCCATGGCCACGTCCGAATACCTGCAATCGAGCCTGGTCATGAATCTGGCAAACACCTCCCCCGGCCTTTCCGACAACAGCCTTGGATTGAATCCCAGGCCCACGTTGGCCTCATGACCCTTGGGAATGATCCAAGCATATCCGCCAGGGGCGCACCGGCCAAAGTACATCTTGACCTCGGGTTCAAAGCTCCCCTCCGCCTGACATGTAACGGCTGGATAGAGCTCCGACGGTATTGGCAGGCCGACTTCTCTAGCCGTCCTCGAGTTTGGCCCATCGGCTCCGACGATGACCTTGGGCTTGATGAGCCCCATGGTAGTCTTTGCAATCCCGTCCTTTAGCGACACCAGCGACTGGTTGGATTCGAGCCGCGCACCTTGCTCGACCGCTAGCCTCGCCAGATGCTTGTCATACGCGCGCCTGTCAAGAACGTGCGATCTGAAGTCGAGCCTGTAGATTCGCCCGCGAGGGGATATCATGTCGACCTTGGTGCACTCCCCTCTGATGCAGGCATCTTCCAGCGCGAACAGATCGGCAAGATCGGCCGACCTCGGAAAGATAGAGCACATCTCCTCTGCATGTGGCAGGAGCTCACCGCATTGTACGGGATAGCCGATCTCTTTCCTGCGGTCTATGATCAGAACATTGACATCTTTTCCGGCGCAGAATCGCGCTGTCGTGCTACCAGCCGGCCCTGCCCCAACCACAAGGACATCAACCTCGTTGGGCTGCTCCAGTGTGGCCATGGCGCCCTCCTAGGAGTCCCTGTCCAGAACCTTCCTGACCAACTCCCTCAGTGACTGGCTGTAGGGCGTGTTGGAAAGCGAGCCGAGGTGCTGGAGCGCTTCGTTGCCGTAATACTCGCCCATGCCCTTGGCCTTCTCGATCGCGCCTGATTTCAGAACCACCTCGACGCAGCGCCTGACGTCCTCGGACGTCAGTTCTTGCTTGGTGACCGCACCCCGGATAACCCTAGCAGAATCCTCCGAGTCCTTGATCGCCAAGAGGGAGGGCAGCGTGAGATAACCCTCCTTGATGTCCGTGCCGACCGTCTTTCCGGTCTTCGTCTCGTCCCCCGTGAAATCGAGGATGTCATCGACGATCTGGAAGGCGATTCCCAGGTTGAGGCCGTAGTCCCCCATGCTCTGAATCTCCTCGGGCTTTCCCCCGGCGAGGTATGCCCCGACCATGGCGCCGGCCTTTATCGGCTCAGCAGTCTTGCGCCGCATGACCTGCAGGTACTTGTCGAGCGTTATCCCCGCGGTATGCCGATAGCTACTCTGGAGTATCTCGCCCTCAGCGAGCTTCTGACAGGCGTCCGCTGTGGTCGTCACGACGTTCTTGTCGTATGTCCCGCCCAGAGCGAACGCCTTTACGAACAGGAAATCGCCGGTCACGACCGCGTTGTGCAGGCCGAACTTCTTGTAGACTGTTGTCCGTCCGCGCCTGGTGCTGCCCCCATCGTTTATGTCGTCATGCACTAGCGTCGCCGAATGGATCAGCTCGAACCCCACGGCGATGTCGATGATCTTCTCGATGTCAGTCCCGCCCAAGGCCTTGTAAGAAAGGATAGTGACGGTGGGCCTGAGCCTCTTGCCGCCGGCGGAGATCACGTGGATAGCCGCCTCGGTCAGCAACTTCTCCTCAGACTTGACCATGTCCTGGAGCTTCTCATCGACCATTCGGAGCTCCTTGTCCAGACCGAAAACCCAAGGTGAAGTGGTCATTCCGGCTCGCATATACCTGCAACTCTACTTAATCCTAATGGTTACTGGCTGATGTCCGTCAGGTCCCGGATTCCGATGCTGGCTAGAGGTACCAAACAGCATGTTTCATCGTCCCAACGGGAGGGTCGGGAACGATCCATGTGCTGCGTCTAGGCAGAGGTTCACGACGGAGTCGGCAAAGAGGAAAAGCAGGATCGTCATGGCGACAGCGAACAATATCCCGAGCATCATCATCGGTGGAGTCTTGACCCTGCTCTCGTCGGGGGCCTTTTCCATGTACATGTACTTGATCACGCGCGCGTAATAGTAAAGGGACAGGGCGCTGTTCAGCACACCCGCGATCGCCAGCCACACGAGCCAGTGAGGCCCTGGGGATATCGAGGTATACACTGCCGATGAGAAGAGCACGAACTTGCTCGCGAATCCGGCCAAGGGCGGGATTCCGGCCAGAGACAGGAGGAAGAGAGCCATCGATATAGCCAGGAAGGGCGAGCGCCTACTGAGCCCCTTGAAATCGTCCAGCTTCTCACCGATTGCGCACGCGCCCATCGCGGCAACGACCATGAACGCGCCGGACTTCATGAAAGCGTGAGTGAGTATGTGGAACATGCCTCCCGCGACGGCGTACTGGGTGCCCACAGGAAGCGCAATCAGTATGTAACCCGCCTGCGCGATGGACGAGTACGCCAGCATCCTCTTGACATTCGTCTGAGACACTGCCACAAGGTTGCCCACGGTCATTGTGATGATAGCCAGAGCGGCGACCGCAAGCTCCCAGTCCGTTTTGCTGATCACGATACCGATCAGGAAGACCTTGAAGAACGCGGCGAATCCCATCTTCTTAGACGCTGCGGCCAGAAGTCCAGAGATCGGTGTCGGAGCGCCCTCGTACACATCAGGAGCCCACATGTGGAACGGGACGAGGGCTATTTTGAAGCCGAACCCCGCGAGCAAGAGGACCGTTGCCAACAGCGCAACGGAGTCGGAGCCGTCGAGGTTCGTGAACGCGTTGTTCAGCAACGGGCCCATCATCGAGATGTTGGTCACGCCGGTGACACCATAGAAGAGCGAGATCGCAAACAGAGTCAGCGCCGATGAGAAGCCCCCGACTATGAAGTACTTCGTGGCGGCCTCGGCCGAGCGCTTCTCTCTCTTCTTAAAGCCGGAGAGGGCGAACGAGCTAATGCCCGCAATCTCCAGTCCGACGAACAGCGCAATCAGATCCGCGGCCTCTGCCACGACGGTCATACCGGTAATTGCCAGCAAGATGAGAGAATAGTACTCGCCCTGGTTCCGCTCCTTGCTGATGAACTCGGGGGAGCTCAGGACGACAACTATGCCCACGGATACGAAGACAAGCATGAAGAGGCCAGAGAACAGGTTGACCTCCAGGGCCGACGGGACGCCGCTGCGTGGGAACGTCCAGAGACCCATGAACAACCACCCGACAAGGGCCAGAGCAATTCCGACCAGCGGTACTAGAGCCGCAAGGCTGAGCACGCGCTTGTCCTTGAAAAGGTAATCGAGGGCTGGGAGTATCAGCGCGAAGAGCACCAGCAAGAGCTGGGGCAGGAGCCAGTCCATTTGGTTCAGAACGGACAACTCATCCACCTCCGAAGAGATGCAGGACGGCCTGAATGACTGTAACCGCAGTGTCTATCCGCGAGATTATGAGGGACGGGAATACGCCGAACAGCGCGATCAGCGCAATCAGTATTCCCACGGGCACACCCTCGTACCAGCTGATATCCCTGAGGTGAGATGTGTCAATCTTGTCGGTCAGAGGGCCGAACATGGACCTCTGAAGCGCCCAGAGGTAATACGCCGCGGTGATCGCGACTCCTATGATGGGGACGAACAGCCAAAGGCCCCATTGATTGAACATTGACCAGAAGACCAGAAACTCCGCTGCAAAGCTGACCATCCCAGGAAGGCCCAGAGACGCGAGGAACCCTGCCGTCATGAGAGTGGCTGCTATCGGCATCTTCTTCGCGAGGCCGCCAAGGCTCGGGATCATCCGCGTGCCGCACTTGTGCTGGATCACGCCGCACATCATGAACAGGACTGCCGTCACAAGGCCGTGGGCGAACATCTGGAAGACGCCTGCAGTCATCCCGAGCTGAGATAGAGTCGCGAATCCCAGAAGGACGAACCCCATGTGGCTGATTGAAGAGTATGCGACCATCTTCTTGAGGTCTTTCTGGGCAAGGCAGACTATGCCGCCGTAGAGTATGCTGGCGATAGCTATCACCGCCATCGCCGGGACCATGTCATGTGCCCCCAGCGGGAGAGACGGGATGGCGACCCTGATCAGACCGTATCCGCCCATCTTCAGGAGCAGCCCCGCAAGCAGCACGCTTCCAGCAGTGGGGGCTTCGACGTGCGCGTCCGGCAACCACGTGTGGAAGGGCACCATGGGCAGCTTCACGCCGAACCCGAAGAACATCGCCCCGAAGACCGCGAACTGGAAGGCTCTGCTGAAGCCCACGCTCTCAGCGGCTATCCGCTCCATGCTGAAGGAGCCTACCTGGGCTTCGAAGTACATCGCCATTATGGCGACAAGTATCGCGAGGCTCGCGACGTGCGTGTATATGAAGAACTTGATCGCGGCGTAGTCCTTGTTGGGGCCTCCCCAGACGCCGATCATGAAGTACATCGGTATCAAAACGACCTCCCAGAAGACGTAGAACAGGAAGTAGTCGAGTGAGACGAATACGCCGAGCACGCCGACCTCGAGGATCTGCATCAGCCCGAAGTACTCCTTCGGCCTGAGCTCCGTGTCCCAGGAGAAGAGAATGGACAGCATGCAGAGCAATGTCGTGAGCACGAACAGCGGGAGGCTGATGCCGTCTAGACCGACGATGTAGCTCACGCCGATGGATTTTATCCAGGAGTGATTCTCGTAGAACTGGTAGCCGTTGTGATATCCCGTGGAGTTCGCAGGTGACGGTGTAGTGACGAACTCGTAGGAGACAGCGAGAGAGAGAAGGAATGCCGCAGTCGTGAAGGCCAAGGCGAGGTATTTCGCGTACTTCCCGTACTTCCCCAGCAGGAAGGTCGCGAAGGAGCCAATCAGGGGCAGGAGTATGATGATGGAAATTACCGGGACGTTCTCGAACATCTCCTACCCCCCTCCCCACGGCAGTATGTAGAGCACGAAGATCAGGAGGACGCATATGCCCACGATGATGAGGGCGGTGTATCTCTGGACATTGCCGTCCTGAGCCTTCCTCATCACTCCGCCCGATCTAGCCCCCAGGTAAGCGAAACCGTTCACGATGCCGTCGATCACGATCCTATCGAACCAGTCTGCGAGCCGGGAGAACGCATATACGACATTGACCGCGAAGTCGTCGTAGAACTTGCTAATGTACCACCTGTTCTCCAGGGCCTTCTGCAACTTGCCACTGACGCCCCTCGCGAACACCGACCTATCGAAACCAGGCAAGTAATAGATCCTGTAGGCGATCAGTATCCCGACGACAGCCATACCAAGAGAAACGTAGGTCAGCGGGTCTGTGAATATCTCTGATGCAATGTCGGCCGGGGATCCGCCGGCTCCCAAGCCTATCGCTCCTGACATGAACGCCTTGAAGCCCTTTCCGATGAACAGGGCGAACCCGGATGTGATCGCCAGGCCGGCAAGGATCATCAGAGGGACGGTCATCAGCTTCGGGGACTCGTGGGCGTGGAAATCGGACCTCGGCTCGCCCGCGAAGGTCATGAACCACATCCTGAACATGTAGAACGCCGTCATGAGCGCCGTCGCGACGCCCAAGAACCAGAGCAGGAAGAATGACGCATTGAAATCGCCGGCGTGGTAGACAGCGGACAGGACCTCGTCCTTGCTCCAGAAACCGGAGAGCGGAGGAATCCCTGCGATGGCCAGCGCCCCGATAAGCATTGTGATCGATGTTATCCTCATCTTCTTGCCAAGGCCGCCCATGGCGCGCATGTCGTTCGTGCCGACCGCATGTATGACGCTTCCAGCACAGAGGAAAAGGAGCGCTTTGAAGAAAGCGTGATTCATCATATGAAAGGTAGCTGCGGAATAGCCATCGGCAACGCCCAGGTTTATCACGAGATAGCCGCCTGCCCCTAGCCCGAGGATCATGTATCCGAGCTGGCTGATGGTGCTGTAAGCAAGCACGCGCTTGATATCGGTCGCCACCAGAGCCACCGTCGCGGCTATCAGGGCGGTCACTCCGCCGATGATTGCGACAAAGAGGAGGCTGTTGGGGGTCTGTATCAGCAACGGATAGGTCCTAGCAGTCAAGTAGACGCCTGCCTTGACCATGGTTGCGGCGTGGATCAGAGCAGACACTGTCGTGGGACCCTCCATCGCGTCTGGCAGCCATTCGTGCAGGGGGAACTGGGCGCTCTTGCCAATTGCTCCGCCGAATATCAGGCCTGTAGCCAGCGTCAGCATATTGGGGTCCATGCCAGCAGTGCTATTGCCGAGGAAGAGATCAGTGAAGTTCAGATTGCCCGTGTACTTCAGCAGGATGATTATCCCTGCCATGAACATGATATCGCCAACGCGCGTGACGATGAACGCGCGCTTGGCGGCACTCGCAGCTGAGGGCTTCTGATACCAGAATCCGATCAGGAGGTAAGAGCAGAGCCCCACTAGCTCCCAGAAGATGAACATCTGAAGATAGTTGTTTGATATCACGAGCCCGTACATCACAGATATGAAGAGAGTGATCTCCGCGTAGTACCGCCTTCTCGTGTCCCCTTCCTCGTGCATGTATCCGCAAGAATATATCACGACGAGGGTGCCAACGACCGATACCACTATCAGCATGATTGCGGTGAGTTGGTCGATCCATATTCCGAAGGTGATGCTCAGCTGAGAGCTCGTGTCGCTGCCTATGACTATCCACGTGAAGGACGGGGAATTCGTCGTGACCGTGTGTCCCTGGAGGACGTCCCAGATGACGGCGAAAGACATGCCCAACGCAAGAACTGTTCCAGCGATGCCGTAGACCGCTCCGTCCTCCCAGAGGAGCGTCCTCTTGGGAAGCAGGGATATCAATATGAACGCAGCGAAGGGGAAGACAGGTATCAGCCACGCGTACTCAGCGATCACACCTACCACCTCAGGATGTTGATCTTGTCAACATCGATTGTCTGATACCTTCTGTAGACGGACAGTATGATAGCCAGACCGACCGCCACTTCTGCGGCGGCGATCGCGATCGAGAACAGGGCGAATACCTGGCCCGAAGAGTCCGAGATCGAGTGCAACACGGCATGGTACGAGCTGAACATCACCAGGTTGATGTTCGCAGCATTCAACATTATCTCGATGCACATCAGCACGACGATGGCGTTCCTGCGCGTGAGCACGCCATATGCGCCTATTGCGAACAAGAGGGAGCTGAACACCAGCCAGTACTCGATCGGGATCATTCCTTCTCCTCCTCCTTCGCTAGGAACACCCCGCCCAGGAGCGCGACCAACAGAAGCAGCCCGACCAGGAGCATTACCACGCCATAGGATCCGAACAGCTTCTCGCCCACGACGTGGCTGTTGAGGCTTCCGTCGACCTCGCCCTGAGGCCATGACACTGCCGAGACAGCCAGGATGAAGAGCAACGCCATGAGCGCGACGGCGAGGGCCCTGGGCATCCAGCTCTTCATCGCCTCTCACTCTCCATTATCTCGCGCTTCGTGAGCATGATACCGAACAGGATGACCACTACGACCGCTCCCACGTAGACGAATATCTGCACGAGGGCGACGAACTCCGCATTGAGCATCACATACAGGCAGGCGACAGCGATGAAGCAAATGGCCAGCGCGATCACGCTGTGGACTATCTCTTTCGAGGAGATCACGAGCATCGCGGATATCAGCGCCGAGGCCGCAAGGAAGAGGAATATGAATAGCTCCCAGGTCATTCCTTCTTCACCCCCGGCATCTCAATCGCCTTGAACTTGCACGCCCTGAAGCATCTTCCGCAGCCGACGCACTTATCGAGCACGAAGACCGCGCGCTTCTTCGGCTTCGTCTTCTTGCCGTCTTTAAGCGTCTTCTCCGTGCCGGGCATCTCCATCATGTAGATCGCCTCTGCAGGGCATGCCTTTAAGCAGGCCTGACAGCCCGTGCAGTTCTTCAGCATGAACTTCGGCTCGGGCATGTCGAAGTAGGACTCGTAGACCTCGGTCATTGTCAGGGCTTTCTCGGGACAGACAACAGCGCACTTGCCGCAGGAGGTGCATTTCGGAAGCGCGATCTCCGGCTTCTTCTTGCCCGTTCCCTCGATGGGCATCATCGCGATGCACATCTCCGGGCACTCGCCAGCACACGCCTCGCAGCCATTGCACTTGTCCAAGTTCAAGACCGGGACTGGCCTTCTCTGCCTCTCCTCCACGAACGTGTCCGCGAACTTGTCGTCCCGGATAGCCTTCGGGCCGAGCCGGAACTTCTCTCTATCGTTGCTCGCGAGCTCGTACTCGGTAGAAAGGTGAATCGCACACGTGGGGCAGACCTCTGCGCAGAAGTTGCAGAACAGGCATCTGCCAATGTCGACACCGGGGCGCTCGATCTTCCCAAGCTCCGGATCATCCACCTTCTCGAGCCACATGCACTCGTTGGGGCAGATGTTGACGCAGTTCCCGCAGCCGATGCACTTCTTGAAATCCAGCGTGTGAAGTCCCCGGAAGATCTGGGGAAGGACCAGCTTCTGCTCGGGGTAAAGGATCGTGTTTGGCCTGCCCCGGAAGGTCGAAGTGATGAACTGCCTCATGGTCCTGTACATCGGTATCAGGACCCATCCAGTGACGCTCAGCTTCTGCTTCTCCGCTTCCATCAGAACCACCCCATGGTCTTGAAGGCCGCAGCGATGAGCAGATTCAGGACTGCCAACGGAAGGAGCCTCTTCCAGCCGAGCTGGAGTATCTGGTCAATCCTAACACGAGGCAGGGACCATTTCATCCATGCGAGCACCGTGAAGACTACGTACGCCTTGATGAGGAACCAGATCGGGCCAGGGATCGGCTCGGGGCCGAGCCATCCACCCAGAAAGAGCGCGGTCGCGAGCGCGCCGCCCACATAGCCCCTGAGGTAGTCTGTCATCATGAACAGTCCGAACCTCATCCCGCCATACTCCGTGGTCCACCCCTCGACCAGCTCAGACTCCGCCTCGGGTATGTCGAACGGGGTCCTCTCGACTTCGGCAACGAGGCAGACAAGGAAAACGATGAAGCCTATGACGAGGGGTATCGCGAACCAGATATTGCTCTGGGCATTGACCACACCATCAAAGCTCAGGCTCCCGGACATCAGGAACACGCTAGCGACACAGAGGAGCATCGGGATCTCGTAGCTCATCATCTGAGCCGCGGATCTCAGGCCCCCGATCAGAGTGTACTTGTTGTTGGACGACCAGCCCGCAAGCAGGATCGCGAACGGGGCCATGGCGAAAATCGCAAACGAGAAGAGGACACCAGCGGGCACCAACGCTCCGCTCGGGTTTGTGGCGATTGCGAAGTCGGGGCTCAGGGGAACCGTAGCCAGCGCAAGTAGAGACGACCCGACGAATATCACGGGGGCCAGGAGGAACCCAATCTTGTCTGCCTTCGCCGGCGTGATTATCTCCTTGACGAAGAGCTTCACCCCGTCGGCCAGGTTCTGAAGCCAGCCCCCAATCCTATAACCGACATAGTACGGTCCGTAGAAGTCGAATATCCTCCCGCTCATCTTCCGGTCAATCCAGATGAAGTTGAGGACGTTGATGAGGGTCACAACGACGATCACCACGCCCTCCAGAAGGATTGTCATTACCACCATGGTGGAGTGCGATCTGGCAAAATCGCCGACAGCTGTGAAGAAATCCCCGAAGTACCAGGGCAAATGGTCCCCAAGCCAATACCAGATGTTGTTGATTAGGTCGGTGAGCCAGTGTATGAGTCCGAAACAGAAAGTGAAGAGGTTCATGGCATCACCTGTCAGTCTCCCCGATGCACATGTCCAGGCTTCCCATGATAGCCACGACATCGGCCACCTTGTAGCCCAGAAGGATCTTAGGGGCTGCCGACACGGATATGAAGATCGGGCTCCTGATCTTCAGCCTGTAGGGCCTGTCCGAGCCGTCGCCCACCACATAGATCATCCCCTCGCCCCTCGGGTCCTCGACCCTTCCAATGCCCGTGCCCTCCGGGGCGGTCCTCGGGGCAAGTATCCTGTGCTTCCCCTTGGGTATCTTCTTCAGGCCCTCCCGGATGATCTTGCAGCTCTCCCACATCTCGTCCATCCTGACTCTGTACCGGGCGTAGCAGTCGCAATCTCGGTGCCATCTCGGCTCGAAGTCCAGCTCGGGGTAGATCGAGTAGGGCATGTCCTTCCTGAGGTCGTACTTGACACCGCTCCCCCTCAGTGCAGGCCCTGTGACGCCAAGGTTGATCGCATCCTCCATCTTCAGGACCCCGATGTCCTGGTTCCTCATCATGAACACGGAGGAGTGATCGTAGATGTCCTCGTACTCCTTCAGCCGCTTCTCCATGTAATCGCACGCGCGCAAGGCATCCCGCTCGAAGTTCTGCGGAAGGTCGTGGGCGACCCCGCCTATCCTCGGGAAGTTGTAGGTCAGCCTCGACCCCGACATGTTCATCAGGAGGTCGATGAAGACCTCTCTGTCCCTCATGCCATATACCAGACCGGCGTACATGCCGAGGTCGACGGAGTAGGCTGCGAGCCACATCAAGTGGGATGCGATCCTCTGCATCTCGATGGCCAGGACCCGGATGTACTCGGCGCGCTCCGGAACCTGTATTCCCATCAGGTCCTCAACGGCCAGGCAGTACAAATGGCTCCAGGTTATCGAGGATCCGTAGCAGAGCCTGTCAGCGATGGGTATGATCTGAGTGTAGGTCCTGTTCTCGCAGAGCTTCTCGATGCCCCTGTGGAGATATCCCAACTCTGGCTCAGAGTCCGTGATCGTTTCCCCGTCTACCTTGATCCGGAGGTTCCACAGCCCGTGGGTCATCGGGTGCTGCGGGCCCATGCTTATCCACATCTCAGCCATGCATGGTCACCCCCTGAAATCCTTCCTGAGCGGGTGGTACATCGTGTCTTTCGGAAGCAGTATCCGCTCTAGCTTCGGATGATTACTGAACAATATGCCCATCAGGTCGTACGCTTCCCGCTCCTGCCAGTTCGCCCCTCCCCAGATGGAGGTGACGGAATCCACTCGCGGGTCGTCCTTCGGGGTCGTAGTGATGAGCTCCAACATCAGACGCGACTTGTACGAGGAGATGTGATAGACCAGCTCGAACCTGTTGTCGTACTCAACCGCGGATATCATCGTGATGTGCTCGAAGTTCTGGCTGTCCCTCAGCATCTTGCACGCGTCGAACAGCTGTGCCCTCTCTATCCTTGCCCTCAAGATCCTCGGCTTCAATGCTTTCATGTCGGAAACGCTTCCAGGGAACCGGTCCTTGAGCGCGCGGAGGACCATCTCCTCTAAGTCCCCGTCAACTCTGCTAGGAGCGACCTCGATGTCCCTCTCTGCCTCCGCCACTCTCTGTTCCCCCTCTCTTTCACCGGTTCCGTCTGGAATATCACTAATCCGTCATCTGCCTGTCAGCAGGCCCTTCTTACCTTCCTTGATTATCTTCTGGAGCTTGATGAAGCCGTCAATAAGCGCCTCTGGCCGGGCGGGGCATCCTGGTATGTAAATGTCCACTGGCATGATCTGATTCAGCCCAGGTACAACGCTATAGCTCCCCCAGAATGGCCCTCCCGAGATGGCGCACTCGCCCATGGCAATGACCCATTTCGGCTCGGGCATCTGGTCGTACAGCCTCCTGAGTGCAGGCTTCATCTTCTTGCTGCACGGGCCGTTGACCAGGAGTACATCCACCTGCCTCGGGGTCGACCTCGGTATGATGCCGAACCTCTGGGCGTCGAACCTGGGCGCTGATGCGACTGCCATCTCGAGAGCGCAGCACATGACTCCGAAATGGAGGAAGAACACGGAGTTCCTCGTGGCCCAGTTGAAGAAGTCCTTTGTGACCGCATCGATCCCCGCACCGATCGGGGACTTGCGGAGTATGCCCTCGAGGACCTCGTCCGACCATTTGAGGAAGTCCTTCGAAGAGAACATCGCTATCTGGCCGAGCATGGGCTTGTCCTGCTGGGCCTTCAGATCCAGATTATCTCCTCCTTCTTCAGGGCATACGTGACGCCGATCAGGAGTATGCCCAGGAACATCAGCATGAAGACCTTCGAGAGCTCGCTCAGGCCGTCAAAAACCAGCGCCCACATGATCACGAATACCGTCACAAGGTCGAACGCCACGAATATGATGGCGTACATGTAGTACTGGAAATGGAACTGTATTTGAGCCTCGCCCACCGGCACCTCGCCGCATTCGTAAGTGGTCTCCCCACGAGGGTCGTGCCTATCAGTTCGGAAGTACCGAGACAGGAAGAACGCCAGTGTAGGGAATAGGACTGCTATGATCGCAAACACGGCGACTCCCATGTAGTCGTCTGCGAGCATCGGCCTCGGATTCATTACATTGTATATGATGCTTTGCGGTAAGGCGGTAACTGACAGCAGTTGTCAGTATGATAATCGAATGCGGAGGAATTGCGCTCAAAAAGGGATATATCAAAGGCGTTTGAAGGGGTTTGGGGGCTGGGGGAATACCGGACCTCGTCTTGCGCGGCTCGTGACTAGCCGAACCTCGTCCCACACTTCTCGCAGAACTTCGCTCCAGCGACGAGCGTGTTGCCACAGGTGGGGCATCTTCCGCCCACGGGTGGCGGTGCCCAGACTTGGCCAGCCATCGGCGGCTGCGATACCTGCTTCTTCCTGCCGCCCATGACCACGAAGAATACCACGAGTAGAATCACCACAAAGATGATGACGCCGGTGATGATTCCAATCGTGACAATATTGGATATGCCGTGCTGGACGTCTCCGAACGGATTTGTGAGGCTATACGTAAGAATGGCCGATGAAGCCCCTGTGTTCTCCCACCTTACTATGTAATCGCCAGCGCCGTCTGACCAGCTTATTTGACTCGAGTAGGATGTGCCAGTATGGCTGTCAACCACAGTCATTGCAGCGTCGTACACCACGAAATCAAGGTTCACGTTCGAGGTCCATGAATACGTCCATACATCTGTGACGCTGTCAATCGTCACTGTCCGGTCAAAGTGGTCGCCCGCAGCAATCGTCTGCGTGGCAGCTCTGACACCGGGGGCGAAAAACGCCAAACATGCGATCAACGCTAAGCTCACTAGGATTAACTGGGGGGCTCTCATTGGTCAACACCCTGCTGGGATTAAATCCCCGCACTCCATATTTATATTATTCCTGGAACTTGGGCGAATGGAGCCGCTTCCGTAACAAACAAGGCTTTTATAGCCAGCCCCTGGTTCTCTTTTCCAGATGGCGATGCCTGACCTTATCCTTCTTCACCCACCATCAGTCATGGACTTCCGGAAGAGGACCCAGCTCTCAGGACCAGTCAGTGACCTGATACCGTCGACACCAGTGTTCGAGATGTACCCCATAGGGTTCACTACAATCGCGTCCCACTTAGAATCCAGGGGATACGAAGTCAGGATAGTCAATCTGGCAACTAAGATGCTGGCGTCCAAGAAGTTCGATCCGGAGAGGTCAATCAGGCAACTGGACGCACAAGTTTTCGGGATCGACCTACACTGGATGCCTCACGTCCAAGGGGCGCTCGAGACCGCGAAGATGGTCAAGAGAACTCATCCGAACAGCCCAGTCGTGCTGGGTGGGTTCAGCGCGTCCTACTATCATGCTGAGATCATTCAGAGACACCCGGAAATCGACCTCGTTCTCAGAGGGGACTCGACTGAGAAGCCGTTCGAGGAGCTGCTGGATTCGCTGGACAAGGGCAAAGCCCTTGACGATGTCCCGAATCTTACATGGAGATCTGGGAAATCGGTCAGGGCAAACCAGCTGAAGCATGTCCCAGAGAATCTTGACGACATCGACATAGACTATGGACTCATGGTCCGGAAGGTTCTAAGGTACCGCGATCTCGAAGGGCATCTGCCATACAGCAACTGGAAAGCCAATCCGATGTCGATTGCCGTTTCGGTCCGCGGCTGCACTCACAACTGCGTCAACTGCGCTGGCTCCTGTCAGTCCTTCTCTAGGAATTTCGGGAGGAAGAAGCCTGCATACAGATCCCCTGAGTTGCTGGCCGAAGACATCGCCAGAGCGGAGGAGTATGTCAAAGGTGCGACTTTCATAGTTGGGGACATTCGCCAGGCAGGCAATGCCTACGCTGGCAGGTTTCTGAAGGAACTCAAGGAGAGAAGGGTCTCGAACGAGATAATTCTTGAGCTGTTCACGCCAGCAGAGAAGGAGTTCGTCCAGAGCGTGAGCGACAGCATCGACAGGTTCAGCGTGCAGATTTCGCCTGAGACGCACGACGACGATGTGAGAAAGGCACATGGAAAGCACTACACTGCTGCAGCCCTCGAGAAATCTGCTGAGCTGTTCTTGGATGGTGGCTGCGGGAGGTTTGACATCTTCTATATGATAGGGCTGCCCACGCAGACCCGCGAATCGGTAAGAGATACCGTCGCCTACACCAAGAAGCTTTACGGGAAGTTCAAGGGAAAGAGGCTCTTCCCATTCATCAGCCCTCTGGCGCCGTTCATTGACCCCGGCGGAAATGCGTTCGACGACCCGGAGAAGTACGGCTATCGTCTATTCGCCTCGACGCTCGAAGACCATCTGAAGCTGGCTTCCATGCCGAGCTGGAAGTATGTCTTGAACTACGAGACGAAGTGGATGTCCAGGAATGATATCGCAGAGTCGACCTATGAAGCGGGACTCGGATTGAATGCGATTAAGCGCGAGATGGGTCTGAAGGACGGAGATGCGGCTCTGGCCACAGAGCAGAGGATCGTTGCAGCCAGGGACATGATGCGCAGGATAGATACGATTGTCGCGAAGGGCGGGGCGAGCGGCGAGGAATTAGCGGATATCAGGGAGGCTGCGGAGAAGCTCAACGAGTCAACGGTCTGCGACAAGGGGGAACTGGACTGGTCCGAGAGCTCGATATACGCGAGCCTCCCGAGGATGATAAGCGCACTCCTGAGAGGGAAGTAGTTCCCCCTACGCTCAATGTTTATGTTGACCTTCGTGGTTCTAGGCGGTGAGGACGACGATGATCATCGGGATATACGGCTTCCAGGATTCGGGCAAGACGACCCTCGTTGAGGACCTAGTCAAGGCCCTGACGAGAAAGGGCTACAAGGTCGCATCAATCAAGCATTCGCCGCATCGGATGAGCGCGGACTGCGAGGGCAAGGACACATGGAGGCATTGGCAGTCAGGGAGCGATCCAGTGGTCTTCTCATCGAATACGGAAACGACAGTGTTCAAGCACACAGGAACACCCGTCAACAAAATAGTTCGGCTTCTGGAAAATGAGTACGCGCCCGATGTCGTCATAGTTGAGGGATTGAAGGAAGGGCAGTTCCCGAAGGTCTCTGTAGGCAACGTACCCCCGACCAAGGGTACGGTCCTCGAGAACCCGAGCATGTCTGAGCTCGTGGGCTACATCGAAAGGGAGGTCTCAGTCGAGAGGGTGTTAGTCAAGCTCGGAGGAGTCGACTGCAAGAAATGCGGGTTCGACTGCAGGGGCTTGGCGGAGATGATAGTCGATGGGACTAGGAAGGCATCGGACTGCGTCGACGTCCCCAAGGTCGGAGTCACGATATCAATCGGGGGCAAGCGAATGCTCACCAACAAGTTCGTCTCGACCATGGTCGATGACACGATAAGGGGCATGCTCAGCAGCCTCAGGGGATACTCCCCGAGCGAGGATGTTGAAATCCGTCTCGAGGCTAAAAAGAAACCTTCGAAAAGGCGCGCAGGCAAGAGGTAGTGGACGCCCCTCATGGCGTTTCCCGGACGTACTGCGCTAGGTTTATCAATACCGATGATATCATGAAAGCCAGGAAGCTCAGAAGGGTGGCAGGGACTGATCTAGCACCTAGATCCCGGTGACTTTCATGAGAAATATCTCAGAGATACAGAAAGACCTCGATGCGTGCCTCCAATGCGGCTACTGCAGGGACCCGTGCCCAGTCTACAAGCAGATAGGCTGGGAATCATCCACGCCTAGAGGGAAGGTGTATCACCTCAAACAGATCGCAAACAGGACCCCGATGGACAGGATACTGATGCGAAGGCCAGAGATCACCGATAAGTTCGTCGAGAGAGTCTTCCAGTGCACTTCGTGCGCAGCCTGCGAACACAACTGCCATGTCGAAATCGAGTTCGCCAAGCTCTGGGAAGAGGTGAAGGAGTGGCTGATAAACGAGGGGTATGGCCCGATGGAGGCCCATAAGAGGATCAAGGAGAGGGTCCAGGAGAAGAAGAACCCCTACGATGAGCCTCTGGAGAAGCGCGCGGCTTGGCTTCCTGCTGACATCAAACTCTCGCCGAACCCAGATGTCGTGTTCTTCACTGGTTGCACGGAGGCCTACAGGATGCAGCCACTAGCGGTCGCAACCGCCAGGCTCCTGGACAAAGCAGGTGTCAAATTCACATTGCTCGGAGAGGACGAATGGTGCTGTGGCTCCCCGCTGCTGAGGACTGGCCAGAAGGCCATCATACGGGACGAAATGGCTCCGCACAACGTTAGGGCGATGGAGAAGCGGGGGCTTAGGACGATGGTCACAGCATGCGCTGGATGCTACAATACCATGAAGAACGACTACCCGAAGCTGACTGGAAACCCGCCGTACAAAATCTATCACATATCGGAGTACCTCGAGAAACTGATCAAAGAGGGTAAGCTGAAGTTCACCAAGGAGTTCAAGAAGAAGGTGGCGTACCACGACCCGTGCCATCTTGGAAGGCACGCGAAGGTCTACGACGCCCCCAGAAACATCCTGAAGGCGATACCTGGGCTGGAACTCATAGAGACCAAGGCCGAGCGCGAAGACGCGATCTGCTGCGGGGCTGGCGGCGGGTTCAAGACGGCCTTCAATGACCTGGCGGAGAGCATAGGTGCAGAAAGGGTAAAGCAGTTCGTCGATGCCGGAGCTGAGGTCATAGCCACTTCGTGTCCGTTCTGCCAGGTCAACCTGAACGCTGGGGCGAAGAAGGCCGGACTTAACATCAAGACGATGGATGTCGTTCAGATAGCTCTCCAAGCAGCATAGAGCACTCCCTCGTGACTGCCTGGAGTCGTCTGTACTGGCACTCCAATCCACGGCGAATCGCAGGCTATCTTATTCTTCGGATTATGATGGCACACATGACAGCGACTACAGCCGCCAGCAGGATACCAGGAATTGAGGCCACAATCTGCTCGGACAATGTCAGCGATGTTGTTGCGTACCTGAAGATTCCGCCCTCCGGGAACGCGATGTAGGGTACATCCTCGTCGTTCACCGCGAGACGGCACGCTCCCGTTTGCTGTCCGACTGACGCGACCTCCGCTTGATGCCACGAACCATCAGTCTTTTCGATGTACTTCAGGTGGTACCCTGAATCGGGCAGGACTGGAGATCTATAGGCTATTCGTGGCGAGCCCGTTCTGTTGACATCAATCGAGCAAGTGATGAAGTCCGCTCGGTCAGTCTTAGCAACCGTCTCGAGGCCCCATCCAGATCCGGAGTTGTAGCCATAGACTATTCCTGGACCAACAGTCGAGTTCATGATCCCATTGAAGCACAGGTGAACGTTGTCGTCGGAGTCGACGGCCATGTCGAATGAGTCACCGCCGATATCCCAATCATACAGAAACTCGTTAACCCATGCGCCCGATGCGTTGGACACGTATCCTACAGTGTTATAGTACTGCCTGTAGCATATATCGACGACATCTTTCGAATCAACACCAACGATCGTGTAGTAGTCACCAAAGTAGGGCTCATAGGGGGTACCGCTGCTGAGGACTACTGACTTTGACCATTGACCCCCCAGGTTGGTCGCGTACATCAGGTTTCCCTGCTTCGAGTAGGTGATATGAACATAGCCGCTCTGATCGACCGCGATAGAAGGTGCGAATGGTGTTACATTGTCGTCAACGAACTTGTTCTCGCCGACCCCGAAACTCCCATAGCTGAAGTATCCAACATAGAACTGATTGGGCTCTATCGCAGGCGCCACAATCACGAAATGCGCGTTTCCGATGCCATCAACATCAAGTGCAAGGCCAATGACTCCTCCAGGCGAGGAAACATCGTAGATGAACGAACCATCGAGGATTCTATACCTCACGCCATAGTCGTTGTCATAGAGCACATGGATTCTGTCAAATCCATCGACCGCTATGTCAACAAGAGACGTCGTCTTGTCTTCGGTCCTGACAGTCCTAACGATCCATTTCTCCTGAAGGCTGATCAAGGTCCCGAGGAGTATCAGAGCAACGGCAATTGCGAGAACAGCAATGAGAATAGCCCTTAGCTTGCCATTGCGGCCCCCAGGAGGGAGAGCTTCACTGCTCGACCCAGGATTCATCGTCAACCCAGTTGGACATATGATACCGACCGATAGTTGAACGTTGCGCTGGAAACCCCTCAGATGCCCGTCCAGGGAACACCCTTGTGCGCGCTCATCACAATCTGGGTATCTGTCTCCTTTATTCCGTCCATCTTCAGGAAGGTATCGATGAACTCCTGAAGCTCAGTCATCCCAACGAAAAGCGCGACGACGAGCAGGTCGTATTCACCAGTGACCCTGTAGACCGCGACGACCCTGTTGTGGTTCGTCACGTGCTCCACAACCTTGTCCAGCTTGTCAGTGACCGTCTTGACATGTATGTATGCCTTCACCGTGTTCTCGATGAGCCTGTAATCGATGTGTATCGAGAACCTCAGAATGATGCCCTTCTCGATGAGGTTCTTTATCCTCCGCCTGATAGTAGCCTCGGTGACATCGAGCTTCTTTGCGATCTCCGAGTTGCTCATCCTAGCGTTCTCCCTCAGCTCGCACAGGATCATGATGTCTGTCCTGTCAATCGGCAGGAGCTTCAGGTCAAGGCCCTTCCAGCGCTCGTAGATCTCGCATGGGTGTTGGCTGGGTGATGGTGTGCTCATCTGAATCCCGTGTCCCCGAAGCTGGAAGTGGTACTTCAATCTAACGGAATCCGTGCAAAAAGCAGCACCCGAAGTACACATTTCGTATCAAACAATGGCTCTCCGTGACGGTTGCAGCGACACCGCCCGCCGAATCGGGTTCATGTCCCGAACCGGCGCTTCCTCTGCTGGTACGAGCGGATCGCCCTAAGGAAATCAATCTTTCTGAACCCCGGCCAGTAGACATCGGAGAAGTAGAGCTCTGAATATGCTAGCTGCCAGAGAAGGAAGTTGGATATCCGCTCCTCCCCGGAAGTCCTGAGAATAAGGTCCGGATCCGGCATGTCCTTGGTGTATAGGAAATCCGAGAACGTCTTCTCAGATATCTCCTCGGATCTCAGCTTCCCGCTCTTGACCGCATCGGCTATCCCCTTGATTGCCTGGACGATCTCCTCGCGCCCGCCGTACCCGACCGCTATGTTGAAGAAGTAGCTGTCATAGTTCTTGGTCTTCTCCTCGGCGTACTGAATGGCCTCTCTGAGGTCTTGCGGAAGGATATCTCTGCGCCCCAGGACCCTCACCCTGATCCTGTTCCTGTGCACCCTCTCGTCGTCCCCCAGCTTCCTGAAGTTCATGATGAACATGTGCATCAGGGTCTCGACCTCTTCCTTCTCCCTGCTGACGTTCTCAGTCGAGAAGGCGTATACCGTGAGCATCTTGACGCCGACTTCGAGGCACCAGTTGAGAAGCTCTTCGAGTTTCTCCCTTCCTTTCTCGTGGCCCTCGGCGATCACGAGCCCGAACTCCCGGGCGTATCTCCTGTTTCCGTCCATGATGACTGCGATATGATGAGGGACGGGCCTGGAGAGGACCTCCTTGAGTATCCTCTTCTCGTAGGTGTTGTAGGCCGTGGACGATATGGCCTTGGAGATCTCGCCAGTCATTCAGCGAACCCTTCCCCACTCCAAATGCGAGGCTCCAATTAAAACTATGCGTGCTTGAAATCCTCAGGAAGACCAGCGGCGTACAGCCCCAGGTCGAAGCACCCGATGGCCGCCAATGCGCCTATGGAGCCCCTCCTTCCCGTTATCTCGATGACCCTGATGCCGTTCTGCTCTGCTACGTGCTCGGCGTCGTGGATCGACATGATGGTATACTTCGCATCCGCGCCGAACCGAACCAGCTTCTTGGGGATCTCGAGGCCCTCGTACACCGCCATCGAGGTCTGATCCGAGTAGGTTCCCTTCGAAATGTAGTCCTTGGCCCAGCCGATCGTGTCGTCGATCTTCTCAGGGGCGACAGCGAAGGACACCGCAGTTGCCGCGCAGTTAGTGGTCTTCTGGGGGGCGTGCGGGTTCAACTGGACGATCTTGTGCGAGAGGAATATCCCGTGAGGCATCTCCCTGCCGAGCCTCAGCCCGAGGACCCAGGTCGCGCCCTTCTCCTTGGTGTCAGTGTCGTCGATCCCTATTACGAGCCTCCTGTGAAGCGGCGTCGTGATTCTGAGCTCCACCATCCTGCTGCCGCCCACCTGCTCGTCGCTCAGGTATTCGACCTTCTCAACCCCCTCGGCCTGCGGCAGGCAAGCGCCCACTCCCACGCTGGCACCCGCGAGCCCCATCCAGGTGGTCTCGACCTTCCCTCCCTTGACCACGACCGATTTCAGGGCTTGCCCTCCGGTCTCCCTCGATGCCGGGCCGAACCTCACATGGCCCTCGCCAATCTTCGTGTCCATGATTAGGGTGGTCCCCTGAACCTCAATGTGCTCTATGACCCCTTTGGCCCTCAACCGGTTGACCGCATCCCACTCGACAGGCCCCTGGGCGCAGCACTCCTCGAAGATCTTCGCGCGGTTCGCCTTCTCATCGACCATCGTGATCAGGCGCTTCGAGAACATGCTCCCGTGCCTGTTCTTGACCTCCAGGGGCGTCAGGATCTTGGCCATCGGAAATCAGACTTCCAGGGACTCTCCAGGCTGCATAATGACTACCTTCGTCTTCGAGGACTTCTTGACCAGCCTTTCGAACTCCTTCGGGTCCTGTTCAATCGGAGGCCAAGTACTGTAGTGCATCGGCACCGCGACCTTTGGCTTGATGAGATCGACGGCCATTGCGGCCTGCTTGGGATCCATCGTGAAGAACCCGCCTATGGGCAGGAGTGCTAGGTCAGGCTTGTACATCCGGCCTATGAGCTTCATGTCCCCGAACACGCATGTGTCTCCCGCGTGGTAGACGACCTTGCCGGAGTCGACAACAACGCCGACCGGCATCGCGGCTGAGAACTCGAGTCCTGGCGCACCTATGCTTGAGGAGTGAAACGCCGGGACGAGGGTGATGCTCGAATCGAGTATCTTCGCGGGGCCACCCATGTTGAAACCCAAGCTCTTCACGCCGCACTTCTCGAGATAGTCGGACATCTCGACTATGCACGCAACCGTCGCGCCCGTCCGCCTCGCGATCTCGACCGTATCACCGAGGTGATCGCTGTGCCCGTGCGTGACGCAGATGATGTCACACTGGACTTTGTCTGGCGTGGTAGAGGCCTTGGGATTGCCTCTAAGGAAAGGGTCTACGAGTATCCTGTTCCTGCCCTCGATCAGAAATGCTGAGTGGCCTAGGTAGTTGACTTTCATGGAATCCATCCTGGCAACACAACGCCTCGAAGCTATTTCTTAGTTTTGAGGCACGGTCAGAACTTATCGCGAGAGAGATAACGCGCGGGCAGGTCGGACAGGTTGAGCGCCTTGTAGCCGCTCGACTCGTATATCATCCACTTTCCCTTGATGCCGACGAACTCGCCCCTGTGGCTGCCAGGGGTCTCCCGGAGCTGAGGCGCGTGCGCCAAGGGGAGATCGATCGGATACTCTTCCAACCAGTTCAGCTCCTCAGCCTCTAGCTCGTACGATTCCCTGAGGCTCACGCTGAGTCCCTTGAACTTCTCCTCGATTCCGTTTCTATTCACAGGCTTGGAGAGACACTGCAGGAGCATCTCCTGCTTGAATGCCTGTGGTATCCTGAGCTTTGCCGATATGTCTTTCTCGGCCTCCCTAGCCTTCTTCCTGCTTCCGAACGATCCTATTATGGCAAATGCATCAGCGCCTTGCTCGACGAGCCTTCTCTCGACCCTCCGGGAGGAGCTCATGCCGATCTTCGCGCGAGTGTCATAGAATGCAAGGTAGAGCACGTGCTCTCTCTTACAGAAAGGCAGGTCGCAGATCTCCCCATCGCACTTGGGGTCGAACACGCACTCCTGGAATGGGATGAACGATTCCTTCGAGCATTCGGGGCACTGGCCGAATGTGGTCACAGGCGCGTTCTTTGGGCACTTGATGTAATTGTCACCATCGAAGTAGCCTACACATGTCCGTTTCTCGCTGACAAGGAACCCGACGTCCTCAAAATCGAAGTCCAGGACCTCATCGGAGGTGACATCAAGGCAGGTCAAGCTGGGCTCGAACCCCTCCCAATAGTATTCCAGGACGTGAAGTGGGAACTTGTCCTGCATCTGCTCGATAAGCAGCTGGTCGGCGCGTCGGAACATACCAGCGATAACTCAGTCGGAGCCCTATTAATCGTTTGGCCTCGGTCGGGTGAATATGGACCCTGGGGGCTTACTCTTCCCTCTGCAGCTCCTCGCTCTCCGTTGGATGCTCCTCAACCTTCTCGGGCTTATCGGTCTTCTCAGGCTCTTTCGGCTTCTCGACCGGGAACTCGGAGAGATCGACTTCCAACCTCTTCAGATAATGAGGTGGCACATCGTTCGTGAGATAGACCGTCTTGCCAGCCTTCTGAATGACGATGCCGTCCTCAGCAGCTTGTTTCGAATCTACCTCCAGAATGATTGGAGATTCGGTCCGGACCCTGCCAGCGTTGACCGCATCGACTACCGCCTTGCTGAGGTGAACCTTCTTTCTGTCGGAGGGCTTGAGGCCGACCTCTAGGACAATCTCGACCTCCTCCTGAGTGGTCGGGTAGTAGAGCTTGTCGGGAGTGCCCATCGTATCCGCGTCCAGGTCGACATCGAACGAGTGGGCGTATGTGGCCCTGATCATGCCGTCCCTGAACTCGTATCTGCCTTTGTTGTCAGTCTCTATGATAGCGACAATGTGATGAGGCCTGAGCCAGTGATACCTTCTCTGCTTTCTCTGAAGGGCGTTCACGAAGGCTCTGAGATCGACGAACCCCTGTCTATCCATCTGGAGATCGAACCGTTCTGGGAAATGCCTCAAGACTCCAGCCATGGTCCTGCTGAGCCGGTCCAGCTCTTCGGTGTTCATGAGGAAGCGTCCCTCATCCCCGCAGACAGGGCAGACCTCAGCCCTGAAGTAACCGTGCTCCTTGCACTCCTTCAACATCCAAGCAACCTGACCCGGTTATGTCAGATGTTCCTAAAAGCTTTCGCCTGAGGGAGCCATCGGACTGAATACGGCAGCATGGAATGCCGATCAAAAGGTGGAGAAGGGGTTTCGTGTTGTTTTCCTGCAAGTTCCATCATGCGGGTGAGGCTTTCTTCTCGGGCTCGCTATCAACGATAGGTGGCTTCGTGATCCACGCGATGGCGAAGGCCACCAAGGACCCGACGGCAGTGGCGATAAACACCCACTCGAACCCGCCTTTCACGAAGCCGGGCATCAGGCCACCAGTCACGCCTCCTACCGCATAAGATGTGAACACGATGCCGTAGTTGGTGCCGAAGAACTTCGTCCCGAAGTACTCGGTCGTGATCGGCGGGAACATCGCGAAGTTGCCGCCGAAGCAGAAGCCAACCATTGATATGAGGGCAGTGACTCCAACGAACTGCGCTGTCTCGTCAGTCGGCTTGGCGAGAACAAAGGCCGCAGCTGCGAAAAGGACTACTGACTGAACAAGGAACATGGTCTTCATCGCTTTGGTCCTGCCGAGCTTGTCCGATACGAAACCCCAAGCGATCCTGCCGGTCCCGTTGAAGATGGCGTAGATACCAGTTATGGTTGCGATAGTCGCTGTCTCCGCGACCATCACGGTCCCAAAACTCTTGGCGAAGTTCGATATGTTTCCGACCATCATCAGGCCACATGTTGCAGATAGCGCAAACATCAGCCATACCAACTTGAAGCTCCTTGTGCGGATCATCTCTCCAGCTTTGAACTGCTTCTTGGCGGTGCTGCCAGCTCCTGTCAGGGGAGGCGTCCAACCAGCGGGACAAAAGCCAGTTGGTGGGTCGCAGAGCAGCTGAGCGCCGAGAAGGACCATTCCGAGAAAGATTACGCCTAGAGCGAGGTACGCCGTGCTGAGGCCGTCATACGGGCTGGGCCCAATAATGAAGCTGCCGACTTGGGCGAATATGAATGTCCCCGCACCGAATCCTGCGACAGCTATGCCGCTGATGAGTCCTCTCTTGTCAGGGAACCATTTGACGCAGCAAGAAAGAGGGCAGCTGTATCCGAGCCCCACACCCGCTCCCAGGAGTGCATAACTCACGTACATTAGCCCGAGGCTATCGTTGAACTGAGAGGATAGGAGGTACCCTCCTGCATAAACGAACCCAGCCAACATTGCGATCTGCCTTGGCCCTCTCCGGTCCTGAAGCCAGCCTCCAAGGCTCACGAACAGGCCGAAGCCCGCCAGGCTCGTGGCGAATATACCCAGCACTTGTATCGATTTTGCGTTTGCTATGTGCAGATAGTTGGTGCTGGCAAGCGGAGTGTTGAAAATCGACCAGGCATAGATCGATCCCAATGCCAATTGTATCAGCAACGCTCCGACTACTCGAATCCACCTGTTTGGCAACTTCTCTTCAGCCATAATATATCCCCTTAAATTATATTTTTAAACTTATTAAATGAACCTCACCGCGCCCGTTGCAAGGTCGTACATAGCTCCGAAAAGCGCGAGCTTCCCCTCATTGACAGCTTCCTGGATCACAGTACTGAAATCCTCCAGCCTCCTCAGCTGCAGCTTGACGTTCATCTCCGCGACGGCGTCCGGGTCCTTCGCCCTCTCTCCATCGAGCTTCGCCTTGGCCCGGTCCATGTCCATCATGACGCTCGACAGGCTGCCGCTCATCGCCTCTTCATCATAGGATGCCTTTACGGCTCCGCACCCGGTGTGGCCCAAGACGAGGATCGCCCTGACATTCAGGTGGACGACCGCATATTCCAGGCTGCCCATGATTGACGGGTCCGCGGCAGAGTTGCCCGCGACGCGGACGGTGAAGGCATCTCCTATTGACAGGTTGAAGATCTTGCTAGGGTGTACGCGGGAATCAGAACAAGCGAGTATCGCGACGAAAGGCTCCTGCTTCTTGGCGAGCTTTGCTAGGACTAACGGATCCACGTTCTTGCGGTACAAGGCGTTCCCATCGACGAGCCTTGCCTTGGGGTCCACGCCCGAGTTCAAACCTAGCACCTCCCCACGATCAGACGGGAATAGGAATAGTTGGAGGGGGGATGCCACCCCCCTAGAAAAGGATATTGGTGGTTTAGTCTTCCAAGGTCGATGTGTCGCCGATTGACTGCCCCAGCTCCTTTGCCCTGAGCAGCCTCCGCATTATCTTGCCGCTCCTGGTCTTCGGCAGCTTGTCGACAATCTCGATCTCCCTCGGGTACGCGTGTCCGGCGAGCTTGGTCTTGACGAACTTCTGTATATCCGTCTTGAGCTCCTCCGAGTCCTTGTAGCCAGGTGTCAGGACGATGAACGCCTTGATGATGTTCCCCCTGAGCTGATCGGGCTTACCAATGACGCCTGCCTCAGCGACAGCTGGGTGCTCGATGAGCGCGCTCTCGACCTCGAACGGGCCGACCCGCTCACCAGAGGTCTTGATCACATCGTCCGCTCTCCCAACATACCAGTAGTAACCGTCCTTATCGACCTGAGCCGTGTCGCCCGTGTAGTACCATCCGTTCCTCATGTACTCGTTGAACTTCGCCGGGTTCTTCCATATCTGCCTCATCATAGCCGGCCATCCGGGCCTGAGCGCGAGGTTGCCTTCCTGACCCTGCGCGAGCACCTTGCCCGTCTCGTCGACAATGGCTGCCTCGATGCCTGGCATGGGCTTACCCATCGAGCCTGGCTTTATGGGCATCTCGGGGAAATTGGTGATCAGTATGCTGCCCGTCTCCGTCTGCCACCAAGTGTCGTGGAAGGGCTTGTTGTCGAACACCTCTTGAGCCCACTTCACGCCCTCCGGGTTCAGCGGCTCACCGACGCAATAGAGCGCTCTCAGGCTCGACAGGTTGTATTTCTTCGGGAGGTCATCGCCCCTTGCCATCAGCATCCTGACTGCTGTGGGCGCCGTGTACCAGATGGTGATCTTGTAGTTCTGAATCGTCAAGTACCATCTCTCGGGATCGAACCTTCCGCCCAACCCGACCTGAGTGGTCCCGTTAGACCATGGTCCCAGCACACCGTACACGACTCCAGTGACCCATCCGAGGTCTGCACCGCACCAGTAGATGTCCTCCTCGTGAACGTCCAGGACCCAATTCGTCGTCAGATGCGCCTGGACGATTCCCTTATGGGCGTGAACGACGCCCTTCGGCTTGCCAGTAGTTCCCGATGTGTAGAGCATATACATGAACTCCTCGGGGTCCATATGAGCAGCCTCGAATGATGCAGATGCAGTGCCCATTTCCTTCTGCCAGCTGATCTCGCTCGCGGACACATCCTTACCGACAATGATCATATGCTTGAGCTCAGGGAGCTGGTCCTTGACCTCGTAAACCTTCTTCTTGAGGTCGGAGTCAGTGACCAGGGCAACTGCGCCGCTGTCCAAGAGCCTGTCCCTTATGGCGTCAGGGCCGAATGCGGGAAACATCGGACTGGCAATAGCGCCGTACTTTATCGCGCCCAAGAAGCCGCAATACAGCTCGGGAGACCTCTGCAGGAAGAAGAAAACCCTGTCCTGCCTCTTGATGCCCAGCTTCTTCAGAACGTTGGCGAACTTGTTTGTCTGTTCGTAGAGCTGCTGGAAAGTGAGTCTCGTCGCGTGGCCTTCTCCGTCATCATAGATGAGGGCGACCTTGTTCTTTCTCGGGCCTTTCACATGCCTGTCCACCGCGTTGTATGCAGCGTTGATCTTCCCTCCAGGGAACCAGTCTACCACCTTGTCAGCGTCTGACCACTTGAATGTCTTCATCAGCTGGTCGTAGTTCTGAAGGTTCGGCTTCAGCCTCAGCTTCGCCGGATCCTTGATGACTAAGTCCTCATGCAACAGTTCCGTGCTCTTCTCCGCCATATGGTCACTTCCGATTCGATATTCACAATTCGATTGTGCTCCGAGTCCGTGCTGCTGAGAGGATGACCACGCGCCTGCGCGCGCAGCTCACAGCATCTGCTCAGTTCGTTATCTGCCGTACGCATCCTTGAGAGGGTAGTAATGCTTTTCGATGCGACCATGCCGAATCCTAGCACACTGATGCAGGGGCTATTTCCGCTGCAGACACATTCGGCGACGACATTCGAACCAGTACGGCGAATATCGAACCCTGGGTTTCCAGGGCTTGGCGACTGTCGATCCGAAAACCTCTAGCCCTTCCAGTTATGGTGGATCTTGGAGGCCTTGACAGTGTTCTTCATCAGCATCGTTATGGTCATCGGCCCGACTCCGCCTGGAACTGGGGTGATCGCCTTGGCCTTCTGCTTGACTGGCTCGAAGTCCACGTCGCCAACGAGCCTGCAGCCGCCTTTGGCCGCTGGGTCGTTGATTCTGTTGACGCCGACATCGATGACCACGACCCCGTCCTTCACCATGTCGGCCTTGAGGAATTGAGGCACGCCCATCGCGGCGATGATGATATCCGCCTGCTTCGTGAGTGCTGGCAGGTTCTGAGTCCTCGAATGGCAGATCGTCACGGTGGCGTCAGCTCCTGGAGCCTTCTGGAGCAGAATGTTAGTTATGGGCTTTCCCACGATGTTGCTCCGTCCAAGGACGACCACGTGCTTTCCCTTCGGGTCGTTGCCGCTCCTGACCAAGAGCTCCTGGATGCCTGCTGGCGTGCATGGAAGGTAGCAGTCCGCCGCGCCCACGACCATCTTGCCCACGTTCACCGGGTTAAAGCCGTCTACATCCTTGCTTGGATCGATCCTGAGCAGGACCTTCTCTTCGCTGATGTGCTTCGGCAGCGGCAGCTGGACGAGGATACCGTCGAACTTCTTGTCGCTGTTGTACTTGTCGATGAGCTTGAGAAGCTCCTCCTCCGTCGTGGTTGCGGGCAGTCTTATTGTCTCCGAGCATATGCCCAGCTCGTCGCACGCTTCGCCTTTCTTGCGGACATAGACCTGGGACGCTGGATCCTCGCCGACAATCAGTACGACCAGTCCGGGAGTCACACCTCCCGCCTTCATCTTGGCGACCTCTACCTTGAGCTCAGCCCTTATGCTCTTCGCGACCTCGTTTCCGCTGATGACCTGTGCGACCATGTCTTCCGCCTCCAAAACCGCATGCACCTTTCGTACTTAAGACTTCTCGAAAAGCGTGCATCGCCCGCAATAGGCGGCGATTTTCGACAGAAATTCGAAAAAGCTTTTTAGGTGCGCATGATACCCCCCCTCAAAGGAGGCTCAAGCATGGTGAACCAGCCGAAGGACATTGAAATTGCGCAGGCAGCGAAGGTGCAGCACATCGAGAAGATCGCGGAGAAGATAGGTCTCTCCCGCGACGACCTTGAGTTCTACGGAAAATACAAGGCAAAGGTCCCGCTGGACGTGTTGAAACGCTTCGACATGAACAAGGATGGAAAGCTCATATTCGTCACTGCGATCACTGCAACGAAGGCGGGCGAGGGTAAGACAGTCACATCGATCGGTCTATGCCAGGGCATGGGCCTGCTGAACAAGAAGGTCATGCTGTCCCTCAGGCAGCCATCTCTTGGACCCACCTTCGGCATCAAGGGCGGAGCGACGGGCGGAGGGTACTCACAGGTCTACCCGATGTGGGACATCGACCTCCACTTCACTGGGGATATCCACGCTGTAGGCAGTGCTCACAACCTCCTATCCGTGCTGGTCGAGAACCACATAACGAAGAAGAACCCACTCAACATCGACCCGACAAGGATTGTCCTCAGAAAGGTCATGGACATGAACGCGAGGGAGCTGAGGAATATCATAGTTGGCCTTGGCGGAAGGAGCGAGGGTGGCGTTCCGCACGAGAGCGGGTTTGACATCACAGTAGCTTCTGAGGTCATGGCGATTCTTGCACTCTCGAAAGACCTGAAAGACTTGAGAGAGAGGATCTCGAAGATCGTTGTCGCGTATACCATGGATGGCAAGCCAGTCACCGCTGACAAGCTGAAGGGCATAGGGGCCATGTGTCTCCTGCTCAAGGATGCGATTATGCCGAATCTTTGCCAGACCATTGAGGGCCAGCCTGCGTTCATCCACGGCGCTCCATTCGCTAACATCGCTCACGGCAACAGCTCGATCATCGCAACCAAGTACGCGCTCAAGATGGTTGACTATGTGATCACTGAGGGCGGATTCGCTGCCGACCTGGGCGGGGAGAAGTTCTTCGACATCGTCTGCAGGACGGCCGGACTTAAGCCCGATGTGACCGTGCTCGTCGCGAGCATCAGAGCACTCAAGATGCACGGTGGGATGGACGAAGACGACATCAACAAGCCGAGCCTCGAGTACCTCGAGAAGGGGTTTGCCAACCTCGACAAGCACATCGAGAACATCAAGAAGTTCGGAGTGCCAGTGGTCGTTGCAATCAACAGGTTCCCGTCGGACAACCAGGAGGAACTGGACCTGGTCAAGATGCACTGCGACAAGATGGGCGTCAGATCCGGGCATTCTCGCGTTTTCATGGACGGCGGCAAGGGCGGCGTGGAGCTGGCGAAGACTGTGCTGGATGTTCTCGAGAAGGAGAAGTCCAACTTCAAGTTCCTGTACGATGAGAAGCTACCTGTCAAGAAGAAGATCGAGATTATCGCGAAGGAGATCTACGGCGCTGACGGCGTCGTGTACACGGGTACAGCTCCGAGCGACATCGCAGCCATCGAGAAGGCTGGAAATGACAAGCTCCCGATCTGCATGGCGAAGACGCAGCTATCTATCACTGACGATCCCGCGAAGAAGGGGGCGCCCAAGGGCTGGAACCTCACGGTCAGAGAGGTCAGGCTCTCTGCAGGAGCTGGTTTCATCGTTCCGCTGACTGGAAAGTTGATGACCATCCCCGGCCTGCCGACTGTGCCCGCTGCCGAAAAGATCAACATCGACGACAATGGCTACATCACTGGCCTGAACTGAGCGTGCGAAGCTCTGAACCTCCGGACTGCGATACGTGGTTCGGAGGCGCCAAACACCTTTCGATCAATTTCAATGCGAGGGAGCTTTCTGGTACCCCGCAGATACCCTAGGCCGGTCTGCCAAGACAGAGGCGAATACGGCATGGAGGGAGGACCGTGACAAGACACATCCTAGTCGTAGGAGGAGGACCCGCCGGACTAACTGCTGCAAAGGCTCTAGTTGGCAGCGGTGCGAACGTCGTGCTCGTCGAGCGGACGGAGTCTCTGGGCGGAATGGCGCGCGAGCTGACATGCAAGGGACTGACTGAGTGCAGGAACTGCGGGGTCTGCTTCGCCATCGACAGGGCCAACGATATCCTCCACGAGCCAGAGGCCGAAGTGCTGCTCTTGTCTGAGGTCACATCCATTCAGAAAGAGGAGCACGGGCATACAGCGAGGATCAGGACCTCGCCCAGGTACGTGACAGACGATTGCATCGGTTGCGGCAAGTGCGTGGACGCTTGCCCCGTTGAAGGCAAGGCGATGTTTCCATCGAAAGGTTCTGGTCAGCCAAGGATCTATTGGATCGACAGAGACAAGTGCCTGCACTTCAAGAGGAGCAAGTGCATCAAATGCTCGGAGGTCTGCCCGACAAAAGCGGTCGACTATGAGGACCGCGCGAGGACCGTCACAAGGAAGGTTTCGGCGGTCGTCTACGCGACTGGCATCAAACCAATCGATGCGTGCGAAACGAACAGGCTCGGATGCGGAAGATTCAAGGACGTTATCTCGAGCGTCGATGCAGAGAGGATCCTCAACGAGAAGGGCAGGCTGGTTAGGCCCTCCGATGGAAGGTCTCCCAAGAAGGTCGCCGTTGTTCAATGCGTCGGCTCAAGATCTGTGAAGATCGGCGTAGAGTACTGCTCAAAGTTCTGCTGCAAGTACGCGACCAAGATCTCGCAGCTCCTGCTGGACACAGACCCCGAGATCAATCTGGATTTCTATTTCATGGATCTGAGAACCCTCTACGAACCCCAGGACGAATTCAAGCAATGGGCAAAGGACAAGAAAACTGTGAAGCTGATTAGGAGCATGCCCGCCCAGATATTCCTGAAAGATGACGGGAAGCTGCAGGTGAGGGTCGCGAGCGAGACGGACCTGGACATCCAAGAAAACGAGTACGATCTCGTCATGCTCTCAGTTGGGATGAAGCCCGAGGGCGCTGGCTCAGAGCTAGCGAAAACTCTGGGAGTGAAGACAGACGAGATGGGGTTCGCGGCTGCTGACATCGCGCTCGAAGACAAGGGCGTGTTCGTGATCGGGGCGGTCTCAGAGCCAATGGATATCGAGGAGACCGCGACGAGGGCAATCAAGGCAGCAGCTAGGATAAGCCATCACAAGGAGGCAAGCGGATGAAGGCCGGAATACAGGTGGTTCTGTGCAGGTGCTGCACCGAGATGCCTGCCCTCCTGGACATGAAGAAGCTAGAGGCCATGGCATCAGCAGCAGACTATGTGGTCTCCACTGTCGTGGTCGACGCAGTCTGCGACGGGAAGAATCTGGCAGATGCCGTCAGGGCCGCCCGAGAGAGGGAGGCAGACCGAGTCGTCGTCATGGCCTGCCACAAGAAGGACATCAGCCCAGGCCTGACAAAGGCCTACAAGAGGGCGGGTATCAATGAGTTTCTGATAGAGATCGCCAACTTGAGAGAGGAGGTCGTCCTGCCACATCGTGATGATCCTGAGGGCGCTCAGAAGAAGGCTGAGAGCAAGCTCCTTGCGACGATCGCCAAGTCTGCGCTACTGACGCCGCTCGAAAAGTCAACCGAGGAAATGAAGACCAAGAACGTCGTCATAATCGGCGCGGGGGTCTCTGGCCAGGCGGCAGCCCGGATCGCCTCTGAGGCAGGAGCTCACACAATCATGCTTGAGAAATCTGGAAAGTCCGTCAAAGCGCCCGGTATCGTCCTCCCGAACACCAAGGTCATCGGATGCAAGGGCTACCCAGGCAACTACACATTGACGATCCAGGCTGGGGAGAAGATAGAGCAGCTTGACTGTGCCGCCGTGGTCATCGCCACGGGCGGTGGATGGACCGCCTTGAGAGGCCCTCTCGCATCGGCGGTCAAGGATTCCATTCCCCTCTACAAACTATATGACCAACTTAATGCCAGCCAAGCACCGAAGAGCCCAGTAATCATAGTCGATACGCCCGACCCTGCTGGGAAGACCATGAAAGTCCAGGACTACGCCTGGGACGAGACTCTCGAGACCGTGATAGAGCTCAAGAAGAAGTTCCCCGAGACAAGGGTCTTCGTCGTTTTCCAGGAGATGCGCGCATACGGGCTTAACGAACTCGCTTACAAGACCGCCGCAGACCTGGGCGTGAAGTTCATCAGATACGAAAAGGCCTCTCCGCCCAAGGTGGATCCCAGGGAGCCGACGAAGCTCTCGGTCAAGGATTTCGCACAGGGCGAGATCGTTTCCATCGGGATCGGCACGCTAGCATTCGCGTCCATACCTGCGAATCCCGATAATCTGGTAGTTGCTGAGGCACTCAGAATTCCGATGTCTCCCGATGGAGGCATCAGGCGCGGGAGCATACAGAGGGGGCCGGTCTCGACACCAAGGCCGGCGATGTTCGTATGCGGCTCGGCCATGTTCCCGAAATCGCGGGAACTCGCTGCGGCCGAGGGAGAGGCCGCGGGAGCCATGGCCGCAGCCTATGTCAAATCGGGCAAGATCGAGTTCGGCGGCTCGGTCGCGCAAGTGACGCAAGAGAAGTGCTCTGCGTGTCTCACTTGCGTCAGGACCTGTCCGTACGAGGCGCCATTCATAGGCACTGCCAGCAAGGCTGAGATAAAGATGCAGCTGTGCCAGGGCTGTGGCATATGCGTAGGCATCTGTCCGAGCAAGGCGATAGAGCTGCACAACCACACGGACGAGCAAATCGCAGAAGAAGCGAGGACACTCCTCGGAGGTGGTTTCTGATGGGAGAGAGGAAGCCAAGGATTATCGGGTTCTGCTGCGAGAGGCATGGCATGGATTCGGCCGTCCTTGCGGCGAGATCGGGAAAGCTGTACGACGCCAGTGTGAAACTCGTGGAGGTTCCGTGCGCGGGCCGGGTGGATGGGATGCACATTCTCAAAGCGCTCGAGGACGGTGCGGACGCAGTGTTCGTTCTCGGGTGCCTCGAAAAGAACTGCTACTACGACACTGGCTCGATCGAAGGGCGGAAGCGCGTCGGCTACGTGAAATCCATGCTGAAAGAGGTCGGCTTAGAGCCCGAGCGAGTGGAGATGTTCAATGCGGCCTCAACGAACGCGTGGGCGTTTCCAGAGGCAGTATCCAAGATGGTCGACGTTGTAAAGCGTGTCGGCACGATGGGTTCCGGAGGTGAAGGGCAATGATCGTCGCCAAGAGGAAGCCCATGAACGAGATCGCCGAGATGGTCGCGCCCTTCAAGAGGATTACAGTAATTGGCTGCAGGAGCTGCGTGGCGATATGTCTCGCTGGCGGAGAGAAGGAGGTCAAGATGCTCATCTCCGCGCTCAAGGTCAAGAACAGGAAGCAGGGAAAGCACCAGGAGTTCGAGGGCCTCGTGGTCGAGAGGCAGTGTGAGAAGGAGTGGGTTAAGGAGGTTGAGGACAAAGTGCTTGGTTCCGACCTGGTCCTGTCGATGGCGTGCTCACTCGGCGCGCAGACAATCGGGGACATGTACCCAGAGAAGCTCGTCTTTCCAGGGCTCAACACGGGCATGTTCGGTGTGCCAGAGGAGCAAGGAGTCTGGTCCGAGAAGTGCGTCGGCTGCGGGGATTGCGTGATCCATCTGACAGGAGGCATCTGTCCCATCGCGCGGTGCGCGAAGAGCATGGGCAACGGGCCTTGTGGAGGCTCTGCCAACGGGAAATGCGAAGTCAACCTCGAAGTCGATTGTGCCTGGTCGGCCATCTACGACCGGCTCAAGCTGCAGAACCGGCTGGACCTCATGGAGAAGATCACCCCGGCTAAGAACTGGTCGACGAGCCACTCTGGCGGACGCAGAGTCTATGAGAGAGAGGACGCGAAGCTCACGCCTCATCAGAAGAAAGGCAGGGAGGGAGGGCGATGAAGGCCGGAAGCAACCTGGAGAGGGTCTTCGAGTCCGGCAAGTTCGCAGTCACAGCAGAGATCGGTCCTCCGCAGTCAGCAAACCCAGAGCCCCTGGTCCATCACGCGAGGATGCTCAAGGGCCATGCTGACGCGTTCAACCTCACGGACAATCAGACGGCAGTGGTGAGGCTGTCGAGCATCGCTAGTGCAGTCGTGATCATGAGAGAGGGCATCGAGCCAGTCATACAGATGACATGCAGGGACAGAAACAGGATCGCACTCCAAAGCGACCTGCTGGGCGCGGGCGCATTGGGCGTGAAGAACGTCCTTTGCCTCACAGGCGACCATCAGACATTCGGGAACGAGAAGAATGCGAAGAGCGTCTTCGACTTTGACTCGATCTCTGAGCTGCAGACCTTCAATGCGCTGAGGACAGAGGGCAAACAGGTGGGCGGAGAGATCATCAAGGACCCACCAAAGGTCTATCTCGGATGCGCTGAGAATCCCTTCGCGACACCCTACGAGTTCAGGGCGATGCGCCTGGCCAAGAAGATGACGGCAGGGGCGGACTTCTGTCAGACCCAGGCGATATTCGACATGGGCATGTTCGAGAAGTGGATGGATGAGGTCAGGGCGAGAGGGTTGGACAAGAGGGTCCACATACTAGCGGGCGTCATCCCTATGAAGAGCGCGGGAGCCGCCAGGTACATGAAGAACAAGGTACCGGGCATGATCGTCCCAAACGAGATTATCGACAGGATGAAGAACGCGAAGGATCAGAAGGAAGAGGGCATCAAACTGTGCATCGAGCAGATCGAGTACCTCAAGACTGTCAAGGGGGTCCATGGCGTGCACATCATGGCAGTCGCATGGGAGGAGATGGTCCCGAGGATCGTCAAGGAGGCTGGACTGCTCCCGAGGCCCACTTTCGCGTGATGCTCTGAATCATTGCGCTGCAATCCGACCACCGGAGTACGCACGAAGTCATCGCAAATGTCATGTCACAATAGGTCATTGAGGATGCGACATCATGATCTCGGATTCGTTCGACGAACTCAGCGAGCTGATGCTGAAAGCGTTTCTCGACATCAACCCAGATATGGCAACCGTATTCGGGAAGCACGATCCGTATGATATGCGCCTCCCCCACGGCGGGCTCAAGAAGCTCCAGGATAACCTGGAAATCCTCGAGTCCTGGCTGTCAGAGGCGCGGGCGATTGCGGCATCTGAGGAGCTTTCCCAGGATCAACAGGTCTCTCTCGAGCTGCTGCGAATGTCCGCAGATGTCCAGAGGTTCGCAATCGAGGACTACCCTTTATGGAGAATGTACCCTGATGCCCTCGAGATGCGTGGCACGGTAATGCTTCTAATGACCCTCAGGGACTACGCTCCGTACGAGGAAAGGCTAGCTGGTATTTCTTCGCAACTGAGCGAACTGCCGAGATACCTAGATCAGTTCAGATCCAGGTTCGACGGACATAGACCCGTCAGGCTCTGGACGGAAATGGCGATCGAGACATGCATGCACTTCCCAGAGTTTCTGAAACAAATCGAGAGAGACTCTGCAGGCAGAGTCGTGAACTCGCTCTATTTGGAGCTCAAGAGGAACATCGTCTTGGCTGAAGAGGATATCAGGAATCATCTGGAATGGCTTGGGCAGATTATCCAGGATGCGACGGAATATGTTCCCATGGGCCGGGAGAAGTTCGCCAAGCTGATGAGAGTTAGAGGAATGGTTTTCACTCCCGAGCAGATGCTTTCACTAGCGGAGACATACCTCGCTGAGCTGAAGGCTGAGAGACTGAGGATCGCGAAACGACTCAGCACGTCAGGGACCTTGGAGGATGCGTACAAGACCGTTAGGGGACATTGTCCAGAGACCTTCGAGGGCGTCCTCGAAGCGACCAGAAAAGAGATAGACAAGGCAAAGGGATACATCATCGAAAAGGACCTCGCGACAGTTGACGAGTCGGCTGTTCTCAGGGTAATCGAGACGCCATCGTTTCTTGCTCCCGTAATGTCTTCTGCCGCACTGTTCATGCCAGCGAGATTCGAAACAGTCCAAACCGGGATCTATCTTGAAACGCGACCGTCGAATGCCGAGGACATGCGAAGCGTCTGGAACTACGGGTCGATCATCAACACGACCGTCCACGAAGCCTATCCAGGACACTTTCTCCAGGGAGTGAGATCGAATGCTAAGCCCTGGATGCACCAGCTTCCGCACATGCTGATGTCCCCCGACACGATGGTCACGTCCTATGAATCCCAGGAGGGCTGGGCGCATTATTGCGAGAAGATGATGTATGAGAGGGGCTACGAAGCGACGGACGAAGCCGCCCTAGCGATGATCGATGGGGGCATTTGGAGGGCGTGCAGGGTCGTTTACGATATCAGACTCTCTTTCGGCGATGCCAGCCTTGAGGATATGATCCAGCTGCTGATGAGGGAATCCAACATGCCCAGGGGTCCTGCAGAAGGAGATGTGAAGGGCTTTTCGAGAACCCCAGGTTACCCGGTCAGCTACATGATCGGCCGGCATCTAGTGCTCGAGCTTCGGAGGGAGCTGGAGACCAGGCTAGGCGACGATTTCGATGAAAAGCGGTACCATGACCTTCTCGCTGAGAACGGTAATCTGCCGTTCTACGTCCTCAAGGACGTCGTCAGTTATGATATGGTTTCTGCCCCACCATCGGCCCAAATGAGAGCCCGCCGCAAGCCTGATACCTGATGATTCCATTCACCGTGCGATGTGGTCAGATGAAGAGTAGTTCCTTCGAAGAGACCAACGAGGAGATGTTCAAGAAGTTGCTCAAGCTAGACCCCTTTGCCGCAAGCTCGCTGGGCCTACACGATCCCTATGACTGGCAGATGCCCCACGGTGGTTTCAAACGCCTCGACGATCTGGCGAAACTCCTCGATGCGTGGAGGAAGAAGGCGCATGCAGCCGCCAAGTCAGAGGATCTGACAATAGACCAGAGAATCGCTCTCGATGGACTCGATCTATCGGCGGAAATACTCGACTTCTCGATAAACGACTACCCCCTATGGAAGATGTACCCGGAGGGGCTCGAATCCCCTGGGGGAATGTTGTTCATGATGATCTCCAGGGAGTACGCTCCTCTTGAGACCCGGGTTGACGCGATCTCTGCTCGGCTGGACCTACTGCCTCAATACCTCGCGGAGTTCAGGTCCAGGTTCAGGGGAGCGAGAGCGGTCAAGGTCTGGACGGAGGTGGCTATCGAGGCTTGTGACCAGATACCCTCTTTCCTGAAATTCATCGAGATGACAGCTAGGAGTAAAGTCCCTCAGAACACGATAGCCGAGTTGAAGAAGAACACAGCCCGAGTTGAGAGCGCACTCGGCGACCACCGCGACTGGCTCGACCAACTTCTTGACAATGCTGACACGGAATTTGCGATGGGAAGGAAGAGACTCGCAAAACTGATGAAACTAAGGGGCTTCGAACTAACCCCAGACGAGATGCTCGCACTCGGTGCGAAGTTCATGCGCGACCTGAAGAAAGAGAGAGAGCAGATTGCGCAGAAGATAGCCCCTGGGAGAGGACTCTATGCCGCTGCGAAGATCGTCCAGGCAGCCTCCCCGAAAACCTTTGAGGAGGCCCTGAAGGCTACCAAGGATGAGATGGACAAGGCAAAGCAGTTCATCGTCGAGCACGACCTCGCGACCATAGACGATAAGGCCGTCCTCAGAGTCATCGAGACCCCTTCCTTCTTGGCGCCCATAATCCCCTATGCGGCGATGTTCATGTCAAGCAAGTTCGACAAGGTCCAGGAGGGGGTCTATGTCGTCACAAGGCCAAAGGACCCCAAGGACCTGGGGAGCCACCTGAACTATGGGGCGATAGTCAACACCGCGGTTCACGAAGCCTACCCCGGCCACTTCCAGCAGGGCGTGGTATCGAACTCGAAGCACTGGATGCTGCAGTTCCCCGGGGGCATTGAGAATGTCTATGCGGGCGCCGAGACAGTGGAGGGTTGGGCTCACTACTGCGAGAAGATGATGTACGACCATGGGTTCGAGAAGAACGATCCTGCAGCCCTCGAGATGCTCAACGGGGCGATCTGGAGGGCGTATCGGATCATAGCGGACATCAAGCTCGCGTATGGCGATGTGTCGATCAAGGAGATGGTCGACATGGCAGTCAACGAAGTAGGTATGGCAAGAAACGCTTCCGAGGTCGAGGTCAAGAGATACTCAAGAAGCCCCGGCCAGGCTTTGTCCTACATGATCGGAAGGCACATCATCATCAGCTTCAGAGAGGAACTGGAGAAGGAATTGGGGAAGGACTTCGACGAGAAGTTGTTCCACGATCTCGTCGCGGCTTACGGATACCTCCCGATATCGCTGATGAAGAAGGCCGTGAAGGCGCAGATGGCAGCGTGAGAACTGCTATGAAAACCGTTATAATAGGTCAGGTTATTAGCACCCCGGCATACCTTTGAATCGTAGGGGAAGGGATGCTAGAACTGAGAATCAGGAGCACATAACATGGGCAAAATCAAGAGAGCGCTAGTCAGCGTGTCCGACAAGACAGGCCTTGTAGAATTCGCAAAGGGCCTGTCAGAGCTCGGCATTGAGATTCTTTCGACGGGAGGCACAGCGAGCGCCTTGGAGAAGGCAGGAGTCCCCGTCGTGAGCGTATCGGAGGTCACCAAGTTCCCGGAGATGTTAGACGGCAGGGTGAAGACGCTTCATCCGGCCATCCACGGGGGCATCCTCGCTATGAGAGACAGAGAGGAACACATGGAGGCCATCAGGAAGCACGGGATCGAACCGATCGACATGGTTGTCGTGAACCTCTATCCGTTCGAATCCACGGTTGCCAAGCCCGGAGTGCAGATAGAGGAGGCCGTTGAGAACATCGACATCGGCGGCCCGTCGATGATCAGGTCAGCAGCGAAGAACCACGCGGCCGTCGCAGTCGTCACAAGTCCCGGGCAGTACAAGCAAGTACTCACGGAGCTCAAGGAGAACGACTCCAGCCTTTCGCTGGAGACCAGGAAGACGCTCGCGCTCGAGGCTTTCAGGTCGACCGCGAGGTACGACTCTGCGATAGCCCAATACCTCGGGAAACGCTACGGCCAGGAACTCTTCCCGAAGAACCTGACTCTATCCTTCGAGAAGCTCGGAGACCTGAGGTACGGGGAGAACCCACACCAGAAGGCCGCATTCTACAAGGACCTTTTCGACTACACTCCTCTGAGCGTGGCAGCCGCAGAGAAGATGCATGGCAAGGAAATCTCCTACTGCAACGTGATAGACCTTGACGCCGCCCTTGCAATAGTTTCGGATTTCGAGAGGCCGACCGCAGCGGTCATCAAGCACACGAACCCGTCGGGCGTTGCCTGCGCAGACACCATCGCGGAGGCTTTCAGAGTCGCATACAACGCTGACTCCGTCAGCGCGTTCGGATGTGTCGTAGGCCTCAACCGCCAGGTCAACCTGGAAACTGCACAAGAGATCGCGAGCCATTTCGTCGAGGCGGTGATTGCGCCGGGCTATGACCCCGATGCTGAAAAGCTACTCGAGGAGAAGAAGAACATCAGGCTCCTGAGGACGAACATACCCGTGAGGCGGGACCCGGGGCGGATCTACATGACGAAGGTCAAGGGCGGGCTCCTGGTCCAGACGGACGCATACGCAGAGATTGACAGGACGAAGCTCAAAGCGGTGACCAAACGCGTCCCGACCGCGGAGGAGATAGATGCCATGATCTTCGGAGTGAAGATCTGCAGGCATGTCAAGTCGAACACCATCCTCCTCGTCAAGGGCGAGAGGACCGTGGGAATCGGAGCGGGACAGATGAGCAGGGTCGATTCATCCAAGATAGCCGCCATGAAGGCAGGTCCGGAAGCGAAGGGAAGCATCCTGATATCCGATGCGTTCTTCCCATTCAGGGACGGCGTCGATGAGGCTGCGAAGGCAGGCATCGCCGCGATCATCCAGCCTGGAGGATCCGTGAGGGATGACGAGGCCATCAAGGCCGCTGACGAATACGGCATCGCCATGGTGTTCAGCGGCCTCAGGCTGTTCAAGCACTGATCCGCCTCGGGATGGACAAACCATTTCCAATCGATAATTTTTATAATAATAGTTGCAATTTATCTATCCCAGCTGAGCAGTGTCCCTCCGCTAGGCTCCTCTGAACGGATGAACTCAAAAGGCACCCACTTCGGTGCCACATTCGCCCCTCTCATGTGCCTGATCCTGACGAACCGCTTGTAGTGCTCATCCACCATCATGTCCATGACGCTGTCGGCCAAGGGTACCAGGGGCTCGATTTGCTCGGTCCCGAGGATCTTATGATGTATCGTGCAGGTGAGGATTCCCGTGAGCTTGACATTCGCACTGAGCTCGGTGAAGAATCCAGCCACATCCTCCGGGTCGTGGTACATGTAGAGGGGTGTGAGAGAATTGAACAGAACCCTGACAGGCGAGCCACCAACGGCCTCGATCCCTTCGTTGACGCGCTCCAAGAGGCCCTCGAGGTCGGAGATATCGCAACCGGCCACCGAGCCATTCCTTGCTGGCAAATCTGATCTGGGGCTGGAGCAGTCGAGAAGCACGAAGGACCCATCTGCCTCGTGCTTCATGGGGTCGGCATGAAAATCCCTTATCTGCTGCCGGACCTTTGCGGGGGAGCTGTCCGCCTCGACGAAAACGAGGTTTTCATCTGATCTAAGATACGTTGCTCCGAGGTAACAGCAGAACTCGAACATGCCCGCGCTGGGATCCCCGACGACCAGTATTGAGTAGTTGTCTGGAAACATTGCGACCCGCCAACTCATGAGCTATGGCAGCAATGCCTTCAGAGTATCGGCACGAGCTTCGGCCTGAAGTCACCAGGGTCTGGGTCTGTGACGGCGTATGGAGCCGTATAGGGTTCGTCCCCTCTGACGATGGTGACCCCCGACGTCTTGTCGATCCTTATGTGCGTGTGAGCGAGGTCGGACAACCTGCTGGTGGACTTGACCGAGGGAGTAACCGTGGCCACGAATATCCCGTCGTTATTAAGCATGGAGGTCAGGAAATCCATCATGCCATCCAACACGGAAGGGCCGTAGATTGACTCCAACGAGTCGAAGCCTATGATCGCCAGGTACGGCGAGTTCGTGTTCTTCAGCGCGTATTGGATGTCTTGCCACTTGATGTCGACTTTGACATCCCCGCCCTCAAGAGTCATCGCATATGGCTTCGGAGCCTCAGACGCTGCATGCGGTTCGAGTATGCGAACGTTCTTGTCGAACGCCTCCGCGGTGACGAATCCGAGCAGGTCTTCCCTGGCAGATTCCGCCCCGGTCTTCTTGGTCGGCAGCCAGGCGACGCCCCTGCCCTGGGTGGCGAAGTTGCAGATTATGGAGTTCTTGATCTGAGATGACGATGCCACGGTGACACCTGGACTGAGTTCTATGAGGGCAATCGTGCCCTTCCGCAGACCTCCTTCGAGCATGTCGTCCAGGTCCATGTTGCCCGTCGACACGTGTCTCTTGTCCGGGTCGGCGATTGGCTGGATCAGCTTCGGCTTGTCCGGCTTCGTGTACCTGCTGTACTCGAAGGTGCGTACCCTGCCGCCCAACAGCGTGTACACATACTTCGATTGCCGGATCTCGCAGCCTCTCAGCTTCAGGAGGTCCAGCTCCCTGATCCTCCTTCCAGTCGAGCTGTTGAGGCTCAGGTAGAGGACCCCATCCCCGAGATAGTCCAGGAGGGGGTCTGGCGTCTCCAGAACGACGACGACGTTCGTGCCCACGCCCTCGACTAGATCCTTCTGGAGAGTGGTGATCAGCTTCGACGGGTTGACGCCGTACTTCTCCGCGAGGGCGTCGATGCTGTCGATGACTATCAGGGTCCTTTCAGGGAGCGCCTTGTCGACGACATCGTATGCCATCTCGATCTCGGGCATCATGGAACCGACGGTCACAGTGAGCTCTCCCTCCGCTCCTGGCTCTGCGATTGGTTCCTCGCCTCCAGCCTCGATGTTCCCCTCGAGCCTCCCGAGCTCTTTCCTTGAGGTCTTGACCTTCTCGTTCTTCAGCTCTCCCTTGATCGCGGCCAGGCCGAGGAGTATCTTCTCTACTTGCATCTCCGAATCCGCCTTCTTCCTGAACTTCTTGCGGGCCTTGAGTATCTCCCCCTCCTTGACCTTGTCAAGGAGCCATGGGAACTGGTTGAACAGGGACTGGTCGGATACCCTGGTCGACATGTAGTAGCTCTGCTGGACCTGAGCGAGCTCCTCGATCATCTGGAGACCGAGCGTGGTCTTCCCAGTGCCGGCCATGCCCCTGATGATCAGGGAATGTCCTCCGGGCGAGGACAGGAACTTGATTATCTCATTCGGGAATGTCGCCGAGCCAACATTTTTCTTATCCGCCATCTCAACTCATCTCCTGCTTGGTACCTCTACCGTGAGACCGTCACGACTCACGCTCCTTCGGGACGAACAGCCCACCGGCCAGTGCCTCCTCCTCTTCTTCCTCGATGAGCTTGATCTCCTTCCACTCCCCTCCGAAATCCTGCGTCTGGCCAGTGACCATCTGGAATCTGACCCTCAGCTTTCCACCCTCGAAGAAGATGTATGCGTTCTTCAGCTGTGAGAGGTAGAGGACGATCCTCTTCCCCTGTTGTGTCAGGGCCCTTTCCACTGGCTTCAGGAGGCCTGCCTTCTCGAGCACGTGTATGCGGCGATAGCAGGCGGCGATGGGGATGTTCATCTTAGCGCTTAGCTCGAGCGCGTGCTTGGGCTTGCGGGAGCACGCAACGAGTATCTTGGCAGCGTAGGTGTCCATTATCAGCCGAGATGCCTCGATAGGGTCCAATCCTTGGGCCTCCGTAAGATTACCATGCCGGGTTACTCGCTCATACAAACGAGGGGGGGAACTTCCGCGGCATGTCGATGTTCGCCTGCTTGGACTGAATATGCTAGTAGCACTTAATACTCTTTCGTTGTCGGAGACTATCTGGTTCTCTCGTCTGATACACAAGAAACATAATGAGTCCGTCAGCAGATTCATGGTAAAGAGCGTTTCCGCGCGGAGGATGCTGTTTGAAGGGATCGAGCTGCAGATGCGGGTTCAAGACGATATCCGCCAGGAAGAGGTGCTCGAGATGCGGAAAGCTGATGAAGCCCGAGGAGTGGCCCGACGAGGGGCGGGTGCTCTCCAATGCGAGATTGGGCGTAGTTCCAAACGGGCTCGACAAGCCCTATGACCTCGTGCTCGTCGGGATAGATAAGGGACCGAAGCTCTTGTGCTGGTCCTCCCTGCCTGTCAAAGTCGAGGATTTGGTGAAGATCGATTACGAGGACGAAAGGTACTTCTGCTCTCCCAAGCAGCCGTCCTCGCAAGTCAAAGGCTGATTGAGGATATCTCTCTCAATGCGAACGGAGCGCCCAGGCTCGCGATCTTGTTCCTCAGTATCTCTTTGAGATCTCCTTTGGATTTGGCCTCTGCTCCATGGACATCGACGACGAGCTCACAGGTCATCCTCTCGTAGTAGACAAGGACATTCGTGTAACCAGCGATGACATTCACAGACTCGTCGCCCAGCACCTTCATTATCTCGTAGATCGCGCCTGGCCTGTCGGGCAGATCGACCTCAAGGTGAAGCAGCTTTGAGTCGTCGTTCAGGAAAACGACGGAGAGTATCCAAGAGTCGGGCTCACCAACGAGCATTATGGGGCCTGAGGCCTTGCCCAAGAAGTTCATGTATGCCTGCGGGAGCTCTAGACCTCCGTCCTTGATAATGCTAGCCTTCTTCTCCGTCTTTCTGAAGGCCTTGGTCTTTACTCGATCGTTGTCCACGACTGCACCGCGCGCGTAACGCGTTGAGAGGTCCGAGCTCTCGACGCAGAGGCAGTCCACCATGCTCACCGATGGCTCCTTCGCGTTCTTCGCCTCGTCGAACTCGCGCTTGAGCGAGAGCGAGTCACCGAAGAATGAGAGGTCCGCGAGCATCTCCCAGATCATCACAACGTTGGGAATCGAGCTCACGGTCTCCGAGTTCAGGATATCCACGTTCTTGCTCTTCAGGAACTGCGCGGCCTGTGCGAGCGCACCAGGCTCGTCCCTCACGTGGAAAGTCACATACGCTATTTCCCGGTAGTTCTCTGGTCCGAACGGAGATATCACGATCTCATAGGTCCCCTTTCCGTTGATCTCGTACCTGAACATCGAGGTGAACACCTCGCTGCCATCAACAAGCCCTAGGGGCTCGCCTATCTTCTGGCTTATCTTGATCTTGCCAGATTCCATCCTCCCGAAATCAAGCAGCTTCAAGCTCCTCTCCTCGCACTCTCCGAAAACGAGTCCCTCAGATAAAGATGTTGACCAGCGGGCTCAGCCCTTCGGGGTGAAAATGTAGAGAACGGGCACCCTCTGCTTCAGCCCCGTCCAATAGCCACAAGTCCGACACTTGTAACCCATCGTGACGGTCCCGCCGTAGACGGTCAGGTTCCGGAGCCTCTCCGTCTTGCCACCGCACACAGGGCATGCGCCCGCGGAGGTCTTCTTTTGGCCATCCCTGCAGTGGATATCGATGGTCGCGAGATTGTTGGTTATCGCCAGCCTGCGCATCCTCTGCTCGCTGACCGTGTAGTCGGAATCGTGCCTATGGAGCTCCCTCAACACAAGCTCGGTGAGCTTCCTCTGGGAGTTGATGATTCCATGTCTCTCAAGGGCGTCCTTGATAGCCTCGACGATCTCCGTGTCCGAGGGTATCCTGTAGGCCATCAGAAGTGGATGGCTATTCCCTTACGAAAAGCTTTGCTAGAGCTGGGTGGGGACACGAGTCAAAAGCAATATCTCGCCAAACACGGTTCCCCAATCGCAGTCCGAGGCTCAGCTAATGGCAACCAGGGCGGAGATCGATGCCGCGGTGGACAAGGCGAAGGAGCTGTTGCTGGACAGCGGAATCGATGTAGATGCTACGACGGATGACCTGATCGAATGGCTCGACACGGAGCTCCCAATCCCTGACATCGCGCTCGGCGATGTTGTGATAGACCCTCTTCTTGTCGTACACGAGCTTGTGGAGATTGATGAGCTGCTGAAGATGGGGCTCACGCTGGCGAAGGACGTAATCAAGAAGAACCCCGAGAAGGTCGATGACGCGCACCTCAAGGCTACTACCATCGAGATGAAGATCGCGCACAGCATCGGGGCGGCGGAGCATCTTAGGTCTAGGATCAAAGACATGGAGAGCAGGTGCGTCGACAAGGCTCTCTCAGAGAGTCGCAGGGCCGAATATCGAGGGCTTCTGAAGACGGCAAAGAACTATCTGTCCGAACTCGAGCGTAAGCAACCTCGTGAATCCTCCAGGGCTTGAGCCGAGAGGTCCGGCTCAGGCTAGCCGTCAGCTCGTTGGTAAGCAAAAGATATATCATAGCAGTAGTTACGAGGCGCTCAGTGAGCGTTATGCGAGCGAAAGTCATAATCATGGGAGCAGCGGGCAGGGACTTCCACAATTTCAACGTCTACTTCAGGGACAACGCGAACTACGAGGTTGTGGCGTTCACTGCGACGCAAATCCCGAACATCGAGGGCAGAAAGTACCCTGCGAGCCTGGCGGGCAAGCTCTATCCGAGGGGAATCGATATCTACCCTGAAAAGGACCTGACGGAGCTTATCAAGAAGCACGGGGTCGAGCAGGTCGTATTCGCCTACTCGGACATATCCCACGTGGACCTAATGCACAAGGCCTCGATCGTCAACGCCGCCGGCGCGGACTTCAGGCTCATGGGGATGAACCAGACCGCCTTGAAGGCGAAGGTCCCGGTGATAGCGATATGCGCGGTCAGGACGGGGTCCGGGAAGAGCCAAACGACAAGGGCAATCGCCTTTATTCTGCGGGCGAAGGGCAGGCGTGTCGTGGCGATCAGGCACCCCATGCCATATGGCGACCTGGAGAAGCAGGCGGTCCAGAGGTATGCGACATACGCAGACCTGGACAAGAACGAGTGCACAATCGAGGAGAGGGAGGAGTACGAGCCCCACATCGACAAGGGCATCATAGTGTACGCCGGTGTGGATTACGAGAGGATACTCAGGCAGGCAGAGAAGGAGGCGGATGTCATCCTGTGGGACGGCGGGAACAACGACACGCCGTTCTATGTCCCTGACCTGCTGATCACGGTGGCTGACCCGCACAGAGCGGACCACGGGAAGCTCTACCACCCAGGCGAGACCAACATGCGCCTCGCGGATGTCATCCTGATCAACAAGGTCGACACGGCCGACCCGAAGAATGTCGAGCTCGTGAAGGAGATCGCAGCAGAGCTCAACCCCAAGGCGAAGGTCATCACTGCAGCTTCACCGGTTTCGGTCGGGGACCCACGCATGATCAGGGGCAAGAGGGTCCTGGTCATCGAGGACGGACCGACGGTAACCCACGGTGGGATGAAGTTCGGCGCGGGCATGATCGCCGCTCAGAAGGCAGGAGCGAAGGACATCATAGACCCGAGACCGTTCGCTGTGAACTCGATAAAGGAGACCTTCGCGAAGTACAACCACCTCGAGAAGGTGCTGCCGGCGATGGGATACGGGAACCACCAGGTCAAGGATCTTGAGGCGACCATCAACGCGGCCAAGTGCGATGTCGTCGTGTCGGGTACCCCGATAGATCTCAACCGGGTGATCAAGGCAAACAAGCCGATCATCAGGGCAAGGTACGAACTTCAGGTTCTCGGAGAACCGTCGCTTGAGGAGATACTGAAGAAATTCTAGCCTCGACAAGGGTTTAAGGCAGTCTTCGAGGATTAGGGCTCTCGCGGGAGTAGCTAAGCCAGGACAACGGCGCAGGACTTAAGTTCCTGGCATATCAGGATAGGAGATCCTGTCTCGGAGGAGTCCGGGGGTTCAAATCCCCTCTCCCGCACGGAATATGCGGAAAGGAAGGCGTGTTGCAGCTCCGAGCGCAATGGCCATATACCCAATACCGTCTTCGGCATGCAAGGGTCAGGATGGCGAAACGCTTGGTCGTCTCTGGAGCGACGATAGTCGTCGCTGCCATGGTTGTCCTGGCGGTAGTGTTGTTCTCAGGCCCGTTCAAGGATCCGCATGCGCGAGGTCTGATAGACATCGCAGGCAATTCGGCATTAACCAAGCAGAATGGGATCGTCTCGGGCACGGGATCGGTGTCTGACCCATATGTGATTGAGGATTGGGTCATTAAGCCTGGCTCGACTGAAACGGCTATAGGAATTGTTGCTACGAGCGCGCATCTGGCAATTAGGAACGTTACATTGGGGTGCGATTCGAACTCCATCGGAATCTATGTGAAGGACTCATCCAATGTGAGAATCGAGAACTGCACCGTCAACGGGGCCGCCTTGGGAATAATCGTCCAGCGCTCGGACAACTCCTCGGTTGCTTTCAACAAAGTGAACGGAATATGGCCAGTATCTGGAATAGATATTCATGAATGCGCAGACTGTGAGGTGATTGGGAACAACGTTTCCTTCGAATTCCCAATTAGCTCCAGCATCTCGATATTCAACAGCAACAGAACACTGGTCAGAGCCAACCACATGGATGTGGGCCTGTCGATAGGAGGAGTTGTCGATTCGCACTTCGCTACCCTGAACGTGACCCTAGACAATACTGTTCAGGGAAAGCCAGTCCTATGCCAGTCAGGGAAGACGGGACTCGCAATCAATGCTTCGGCGCTTGGCCAGGTATACCTGTTCAACTGCACCGACGTGGAGATATGGGGGATGGATGTTGCGAACACCTGTATTGCGGTCGGGCTGATGAAAGTAATCAGAGCAGTTGTTAGGGACTGCCGGGCTGCGAATGGCACGCCCGAGGGGATTTCACTTCGCAGTTGCACAGATTGCGTGGTGTCTAACTGCATGCTGTCTAATAGCAGCCTCAGTATCTACGAATGCGCGGACTGCAGAGTCACCGGGACGTTCTTCGCGTTAGAAAATGGCAGGGCCGGATCCTCATCTTCCAGCAATGTTCGGTTCGACAATAATACTTTCAGGGAATGCTTCTGCGCGTTTTCACTGGGACTAGTTGACAACTGCACGATCGAGCACAACACATTCTCGGCCAACGGAGTTGCAATATCATTCGAAAATGTCGACAACACATCGGTATTCAACAACGATTTCATCGGCAATGAACAGCACGTGCTGGTGAATGACTACTATTCCTCGTCGCCGAGCAAGATCACTTGGAATGAGCGATATCCAACAGGAGGAAACTACTGGTCGAACTACACCGTTGTGGACCTGTTCGGAGGTCCCGATCAGGATATTCCCGGGGCGGATGGAATCGGTGACCAGCCGTACTACATAGATCCCAAGAACAATGACCGATACCCGCTGATGGAGCCAATGAATCCTTAGAATCGGGCAGGGCTGTTTGTCATCCGCGACTACACGACGATTATTGGTGTCAAGGATCTCGCAGGGCGCGGCAGGGAATTGCTATTCTCCGAGCGTTGCTCATCAATCCATTGTTCACATATCCCATCTCCAATCCGCTTCCTGCCACACCTCCGACGTCAATCTCCACGAATTCGATTCTGTGCTTTCATTTCTTGCTGGGACATGAAGATGCATATTTGGATTGACCTGAGTCCAAATCCGCTCTCAATCCAGGCAAAAGCCCATAAGGGAGCCAAGTCGATACTAAGAAATGAGGGAACGGTATGGCAAGGACGGACACCCTTTCGCTTCTGACCTTCATTTGCCTAAGCCTCGCTGTTTTAGTGTTGAGCCAACCCTCGTGGCACCTTGACGAAAGAAGCGGTGGGATGGGCGAGACAAGCGATGAGTTCTTCACTATTGCCTTATACCACCTCCCACAAGGGGAGAAGGTCCACTATGAGTGGAAATCCAATTGCCTCTTCAGGTTCGTCATAACGGCGGACCCGTTTCATCCACAGCTTGCCGAATTCGTCAACCTGACAGGCCTTCGCGGGGAAGGAACCTTTGTCAGTCCAGCGAATGCCAATTACTACCTTCGGGTCGCTCCTCTTGAAGTTCCGCCCGGTTCTGAGGCTGGGATCAGCTTCATAGTCTACCGAACGACAGAATTCTCCGAGTCGATGATCGTGCTAAAGCCGGTCATCCTCGGGAGCTTGGCTGCTGCCTTGGCCGGCCTGCTCTTTTGGGATAGCAGAGAAAGAAGAACAGGGATTCAAAAAGAAGGTACGAGGGAATCGCTGACATTCTGGCAATTCTTCGTGACGGATTACAAGAACTGGATTGCTGTTGTTGTCGGTGCCTTCTTGCTGGTGTCGGAATCTGTCCTCAACTCGATCGGCAGTAATCATCTGGATCAACACGCCCTTATTGACTGGATAAACCTCTTGGGCGGCGGATTTTTGGCCTGGGGTCTTTTCTTCGGTTTGTTGTCATACAGTGGATACAAGAGCCGGAAGTCGGAGGCCAAAAGTCGACCTTGAGAACCCAACTCCTTCCTGATTGAATCAGATGGAGAATGTCTGGATCGACCCGAGTTCAATTTCCCTCTGGCCTGACAATAGCTCGCGCAGAAAGAAAGCAAGGACTAGTACAGGGTCGGCATGTCATCGTGAGCTGTTTGCATACTCCTTGAGCATATCTTCTCCCCCAGAGACAATTGATTTGTCCAGTGTTTCTACGGTGTGGTCCCTGAGGATATCCTTGGCAATCTCACTGGACTTGGGTATCATGCGATCACTAAGTGTGGACTCCATAGCCAGCTTCTCGTCGTCCCAGAAAAACAGCTCATTCCGGAATGTCTTTGCAGTGTGAGGATGGCTAAGGAAGCTGTTTCCGTGACCAACCTCCCTGACAACATCCAACGCAATCATCTCCTGGGTTATCGAGAGGGTTCTCGAAAACGCTCGGAAGTTGTCCCAAATCACGGAGTCGACGACCATCTGCGCTAACGAACACCCCTTGGAGTTGTCAACGCCGCCAACGCCAGGCACAAGGTCGCTACCGCTAAAGGTCGACGCCATACGGCCAAAAAGCTCCGAGCATGAGGAGGGCATCCCCTGACCCTTCACCCCGACTCCCCAATCAGAGACCATTGATGGTCTCTGGTACCTTCGGGCCATCTGTCCAGCACCCGCGGACAACATCAGGCATTCGGGCGCTGAGAAGTTGATGTTGCCCGTCACCATATCGGCAGGTGCAGATGACGAGCCGTATATGTGAGGGGCTCCCCTCGAGGCGAGCTGGGTTATGACCAGGCTAGCAAGGTTCTCTGCATTGACAATGGCCAGGGTGCCTGCAATAGTCACCGGTGATGACATGCCCGCGATGCACATCGAATGGCATAGGACTGGTATCCCGAAACGCGCGAACTCCACCTGTGCTTCGATCGCTCCCTCGTCGAAGGAGAGAGGTGCAATAGGATCTATCGCGCAAGAGAAGAGCGGCTTTCTTCTCAGCTCATCCGATCCACCGCTGACCAGAGACGCTAGCTCAATCTGCCTCTTGGCATCCCTCGCACTGACGCAGTCTCCTTGCACATGGAGCGTACAATTGTTGAAGGCGTCCCAGAGCTCGTACAGATTGTGAACTGTCTGCGGAACATCAGAGATAGTCACGATAGGCCAGAAGAAGCCTATGGCTTCGAGGGCATCAGCAAGCATAGCGAATTGTGCGAAATCCTTGCGGGTCGCGTTGCGCCTCTTCCCGTTGTCGACATCTAGCATGTATAGTGTCAGCCCGTCAGTAGTCAAGTACGGCAGTTCGGAGGCAGGCAGCTCAACATCGTTGCAGCTGTTTCGAGCTCGAAGAACAAATCTCTTGGGAGCAGATGCGATTGCCTCTAGCACGAGGCTCTCGGGGATATATGCTATCTTCTTCTCACGGTCAACGTTCGACCCATTCTCTCCAAGCATATCAAGGACTGATTCGCTTCGTACCAGCACTCCGATTGTGCTGAGGATCTCAACGCTTTTGTCGTGTATGAGATCCTCTTCCTGCTTCGAAAGAAAATCAATCTTTACTCTAGCCATAACAAGACCCATCCGCGGCAGGAACAAACCCTTTGTCCATCTTTCCCACAACATCCCTCACGATCGAACAAGCGGTCAAGAAGAAGATGCCTTTGCAGCTTCTTTGACTATCTGATCGAGTCTCTTTGAGATATCTCTGTCCAGCATAACCGGCTCGTGGTTCTTGAGTATCCAATCGGCTTTCTCTTTTGCCAGGGTTAATTCATCCTTCTTGCCCTTAGTCTCCCACTCGTCGTAAGTCTCGCTTGTGAAGTACGAAGATTGGAAGAATTTGCGCGCCTCAAGCATAGTATCTCTCTCTGCGAGGTAGCTGCCTTTCTTCGATCCCATTCCGAGGATGCCTACTTCCTTTATCATGTCAAGGTGAACACTCTCTTTTGTGACTGGGATTTCCTGGCCGCAACTAATTGCCCTACTGACGATGTCGTTGTCAATGATCAACTGCTCGTACGACAGCACCGTGGAGCAATCCAACATTCCGATCCCATTGTTGATTTCCTGCCCAAAAATCGCACTGGCAAATGCTAGCATGCTATTCTGGATGGCGCTTTGCAGACCCGGTATCTTGGCGTTTGATCCGACGCCTCCAGCTGCTGAGGGCATCTTCACATATTTCGCCATCTCATGCGCAGCGACACAGAGAAGGAGAGCCTCCGGAGAAGCCAATTGGATCGCACCAGTCCTCGGGTCCATGTTGGAAAGGACTGAACCGTATATCGCCGGCGCTCCAGGGGCATGCGCTTGCATTGCAGCCACCAATGCGAGGGTCTCAGCGTGATTGACCACCAGATCACCCGGAATAGTTGGCGGTCCACTGACACCCATCATCGCCATTCCTGTTATGTGAACCGGAACGTGGGCTTCCGACCAGACCATCGCTGCATCAGTTGCATGCTCGTCCAGCGTCAACGGTGACATAGTGCAGACCATAGCAGACAGGATATGTCTCTTCTTGAGCTCCTCTAGGCCCCCCACGATTTCCGAAGCCATCTTGATCTGGAGTCTAGCCTCCTCAGGAGTTGAAGTGGACTCGCTCTCGATGTGTTTCGCGGTGATGTCGAATGCTTGCTTCATCTCAGCAACAACGTGGGTGTCTGCAGGAACATCCGATGCTACAACCATTGGCTCGTAGATACTACAGTATGGAAGATAATCGCCTATGATTGCAGTATTCCTAATGTCCTGCAAGGCTGAGAGCCGTCTGCTGCGGGATTTCTGATCCCAAACGGCGATGCCGCATCCGTCCGTCGTATAGTAGCAGTGCCTTCCATCGACAGGCAGATCAAATTCCGTCTCACGACCAGCCAAAACGATGGTCTCCGGCGCCTTCGAAATCAATGATCTCGTCAGATCCGTCGGGAACTTCACGATGTTAGTCGTCTCATCGACAATTGCCCCCGCCCGTTTGAGTGAGGCACGAGCAACCTTGCTGTGAATTCTAACGCCAGTGGTGGCCATGACCTCCAGCCCAGATTCGTGAATGAGTCTCTTGTCTTCTTCTTTCAGTATTGCCGTTGGCCTTCTCACTTTGAATCTCTCTGAGAATCCTCCCACAATCCTACCTCCTGGTCGTCTTCCTTTGGTGCATTCCTATCTTGATGATAAGGATTTCTGTCGTCAACCCCATTAAATCCGAAAGGACTTCCGATTGAGATAACAAAAGGACTTCTGGCTCGATGTGGATTCGGACCCTCCCTCTCCCACTGTCACCATGGTCCCTCCATGCCGAGCCGTTCAGTCATTTGGGCCACGACAACTGCATAAACCCCTTGTGCAATCTCGTGACCGGACGTATGGGACAGATGAGAATCGTTCAACTAGGATGCGGAATAACAGGACTCGTGTGTGCGGAATACCTCGAAAAGAATCCGAAAGTGGATGAGTTAGTTCTTGCAGACATACGAACAGACGCTGCGGAAAGATTGGCCCGTCGCGTCAGGAGCGACAAGATATCGGTCATCAAAACCGACGCCTCGGAAAAGAATGCGCTCAAGAAGCTGCTGAGAGGCACGGACCTCGTCGTCTGCTCGATCACATCTGAGCTGCTCGGCAAGACAGGCGAGGCAGCGGTAGCAGCGGGTGTGAACTATCTCGATTTCAGCCTATCTGTAGATTTCACCAAGGAGTTCGAAGCGCTGAGAGAGAGGTGCAAGAACAGCGGCATGACCTACATCACAGCAATGGGGGCGGACCCTGGAATGTCGGACGTGTTCGCCAGATACGGCGCAGATATGCTTGACAACGCCTACGAAGCTCACGTCAGAGACGGGGACAACGCCACGGCAAAAGGATACGACTTCTTCACGCTATGGTCGCCATTGGATATGGTCGAGGAGGCGACCACACCTGCGGCTGTGTGCAAGAACGGCAAGATAAGTTACCTCCCGCCTCTCCACAAAAAGGAGACCTATGAGTTCCCTCAGCCAATAGGTCCCCTGCCAGTATACAACACCACTCACGAAGAGACCTTTCTCATCCCACGATTCATCAAGGGCATCAAAAACGCGGATTTCAAGATCGCCATCGACGACGAGTTCGCGGCGAAGTGCAACATGCTGCGGAAGATAGGGATGCACAGCAAAGAGCCCATCGACGTGAAGGGCACGATGGTCAGACCGCTGGACGTGGTCGTCGCCACGATGCCGAGACCGGTGGAGCTTGTGGGAATGGTCAAAGGTTCCGCAGGCATTGTTGTTGAAATCATGGGCGAGAAGAATGGCAAGGATGTCATGGCCAAGGTGTGGACCACTTTGTCTCACGAAGAGGCGTACAAGATCTGCAAGAGCAATGCCACTGGCTACCTTGTTGGTGCAGCAGGAGCCGTAGGAGCCGAGATGATAATCTCTGGTGAGCTCAAGAACAAGGGCCTTCTCGTGCCCGAGCAGCTTCCTGCTAAGAAGTTCATCGACAGGTTGCCTCAAAAGAAACTGGAGGCAAAGAGCAAGATCATACCCCTTAAATGAGACAAGGCCGAGTCAACGGCTTCAGTTATCTCTCAATTTTAGGGGTTCAAATACCATGCCTCTCTCTGGAATTGAGATGATCTACGCCATGCTCGTCAGAATCCTCTGCTCCTGCCGAGATCAAAGAGGAGCGCCTTTCCCAATCGTGCAAAAATGACATAGGAACGAATACGCATTCAGGGTGGAGGCCAGCAAGGTTGAGCGTGCCGTAGGTCGGATGGAGGCTTTGGAATGAAGGTACTAGTCATAGGCGCGGCGGGACAGATTGGGGCGTGGACAGTCAAGGATTTGGTCGATCACTACGACGCGGAGGTCATTGCAGCTGACCTGAGGCTTGAGAGGGTCAAGAAGGTAGCGGAGCAGGTTGGGAAGGGGAAAGTCACGCCTATGAAGCTCGACGCCACCGACCCTGGGTCACTCAGAGCCGCGGGCAAAGGGGTGGATGTGATCCACAACTCTGCCTGGTATGAACTGAACATCAAGATCATGCCCATCGCCATAGACCTTGGTGTGCACTATTCCGACCTCGGAGGCTTTTACGACCACACCTTAGAACAGCTGAAGTACGACAAGAAGGCGAAGGATGCAGGCGTCACATGCGTACTCGGAATGGGGAGCTCCCCGGGCATCACGAACGTTTGCGGCGCAGCAGGCGCGAGGAAACTCGACTCGGTCAGGGACATCAGCATCTACTGCAGTTGGGGAGGCAAGGTCAAGAGCGACAACGCCGCGTTCCCTACATACTCGATCAGGACTGTTCTCGACGAGATAACCCAGCAGCCGGGTATCGTCGAAAACGGCAAGAAGAAAAAAGTGCCGGCCCTTTCGGGCATGACCGAGGTTCTGATGCCAGAACCTGTGGGAAAGGTTGTCGCATACTACATCAAGCATTCGGAACCCGCGACAATGGCGGACTTCATTGGCAAGGGCACCAAGAACGTAAGCTTCAGGATCGGTTTCCCCGCAAACGACTTCGCCACCTTCAAGACCCTCGCCCAGCTTGGCTTCGGAAGCACGGAGGATATCAGTGTCAGAGGCTTGGCGGTGTCCCCGAAGGACTTCATCACAGCCATGTACCTGAAGTCGGTGGAGGCTTCCAGGGAAGCTGGTCAATCAGTCGAGGACTTCGACTACTTCAGGATAGATGTCGACGGCACAAAGGAAGGCAGGGATGCAAGGGCAACATATTATGTCAAGACCTGGAACGACCTCAAGAAGGGCTTGCCATCATCCAGGGACACCTCAGTTCCTCCATCGATTGTGGCCGACTGGCTTGCGAATGGAAAGATCGACAGGAGGGGCACGATGCCTCCTGAGGCGTGCATCGAACCCGAGCCGTTCTTCAGGGAGCTGGCCAAAAGAGGAATACTCGTTGAGGAGGAAATGCAGAGACTGAAGACTTTCCACTGACGCTGCCCCGATTGCCGTCCTAGTCCAATCGAGTTGCCTTCGATATCTGCTCTCGGGTATCAATGGTCCCGTAGATTATTCTACCTCTATTGCCGACTTTCGAATATCGATTTGACAAGGACAAGAGCTACTATTTGATAGGGGCCTGCAATGAGGCGTTCCGAGAGAGGGAAATTTACCCCTATGTGCGATTGAAGACATGCGATAAGACTATCGTGCCGATTTATTGGATCATCAGATATATGTCTGGCGGCTTAGAATCTTAGCTCATCTGTGCATCATGTGCTGGTAATGGCACTCGGGGCACTCCAGTACCTTTCCGTCAGCCTCAACGAGCTTCACGTGCTTCCTGTGCTTCTCGCACTCAGGGCACATGACGTCCTTCTCCTTTCTCTTGAAATAGTCACTCAATCCCATTCGATACACCTGCTGGATAATTGCCGCTCCCGTAATAATACCTTATGACGTCCTAGTCGAGACATTCCTAGGCCTTGTGAATGCCATCCACGACCGCTCTCAGGCGCTTCTCGTAATCTTCATTCTCGACAAGCGTTCCAGTGACGACGATGTCCGCGCCTGCGGATGCTATCTCAGATGCCTTGTCCTCAGTGTTTATGCCTCCGCCAACGACGACGGGGATCCTGATGCTCTGGCGAACCGCCCTGACCATCTTCACAGGGACGGGTTCCGGAGCCCCTGAGCCCGCTTCGAGGTACAGAAGGTCCATTCCGAACATCTCCGTCGCCACCGCGTAACCTACAGCCCTTTCGATGTCGTCCCTCCTGACCAGGTCAGCCTCGCCTACCTCGCCGACCTTCATGCCGGGCTCGACGATGACGTAGCCCATCGAGATTGGCTCGATGCCCAGCTTCCTTACAATCGGCGCCCCCCGCCAGTGCTCCCCAGTGACATTCTTGACGTTCCTCGAGTTGAGCATGCTCATGAAGTAAATCGCATCAGCATGCCTCGCGATCGCATTCGCACCGGAGGGGAAATAGATGACCGGGAGCTTGCATCCCCTTTTGATCGCATCAACCGTCTCATCCAGGTTCTTCTGCGTAACCCCTGTCGAACCGCCGACCATTATAGCGTCTGTTCCAGATCTCTCAGCCCGCGACGCGACCTCCACGGCTTCCTCCGAGGGCTGCTTCGCGGGGTCGATCAATGTCATGTGCAGCTTGTGCTTCTTGAGGTTATCAGCGATGTACTGCTTGACCTTCAAAACACCCCTCCAATGAGGAACGCCAAGAGCGCCACGATCATGGCCAGTTTAGCCACCTTCTGACCTCGCTCAGGGTTCCCGAAGTTAATCAGAGCGCAATATATAAAGATTCCATCCGCGACCGCGACGACGGGGAGATACCATACAGACAGCAGATCCTGGACATAGGGTACAGGGCTGAGCGCGACCGCTCCCACGAACGCAATTGAGGCGAGCGCTCCTGCCTTTCTCACGCCTATCCTCATGGGAAGGGTCATCCTGGCGCCCCTGTCCCCCTCTATGTCCTGGATATCCTTGACGAGTTCCCTGCCGAGAGTGGCGAGGAACGCCAGTGCCGCCAAAATCCACGCGAGCTCGAGCCCGTTCACCGCAGCTCCTCCGAACAGGAACAGCGCGCCCGTCAACCAACTGATGGCGATGTTACCAGCAAGCCCTTCGGCCTTAAGAAAGACCTCATAGCCTATCATCACGACTATGGACGTTATGACTATGGCGACTGACCAAACGCTAACCAAGGGGCTCAGAACGAACGAGAGGAGAAAGAATACGATTGATAGCACAAAGGCGGACTTTGGTTTCACGAGCCCTTTCGGGATTGGGCGGTCATGGTGTGCAATCTTGTCGGTGTCCCTGTCGTAGTAGTCGTTCAGTGAATTGCCTGCACCGGTGAAGAGGACGACGATCAGCATGGAAAGTAGCACATTTGTCGCATTGTCTGCAAGCCCGTCGAAACCGCCACAAACAAGTGCCGCCAAGAGGGCTCCGAACGCTCCCATTGCGCAGTTGCCAACGCGCAAGAGGCCGATGTATCCCCTCAAAGAGGGTGCAAACGCGTTCTCGGGCATGTGGTGCAGGACCAAATGCCCGGATATAATGGTTTTGACTTGATAGCCAGACGTCAACCAAAGGCTTATGTAGTGTTGCCATGTTCGTGCGTTTGTTATGGTAGCAAACGCCCCGCCAGAGGCATCAAAAGAGATAGAGTTCGTCAAGAGCCTCGTGGCGAAACGCTTTCCCGTGTATGATGTCCGTGTCACTTACGACGTCGTTCAGTTCTTCTGCAAGGTCGATGAGACCACTCTCGAGAAGACTTTCGAGGAACTCAGGGAGGACATGGCTCAGCACGGCTTCATCCCGATGATCACCTACGAGAAGGGTGAGCATATCATAGTTGTCGCGAAGAGGCCACCGGCAAAGTACAGGAGCATCACAGTCAATATCATAATGCTCATTCTTACGTTGTTCACGACGATATTCTCTGGGATATACTACTGGGCTGGATACCAGGACATCCCTGCCAATGAGATGTTTGCGCCAGAATCGGTAATCGCTGGAACCGTCCTGTTCGCACTCCCTCTGTTGGCGATAATAGGAATTCACGAGCTGGGGCACTTCTTCGCTGCAAAGAGGAGGAAAGTCAGGGCCTCGCTTCCATTCTTCATACCTTTCATCCCACCGATCGGGACATTCGGCGCGGCCATATCGCTCAGGGATCCTATCCCAAATAGGAAGGTTCTGATGGAAATCGGGGTCGCGGGACCAATCGCAGGTATTCTCGTCGCGATACCCATTGGGATCGCAGGCTTGATACTGACGAACATCGCGGCAAGGCCCATACCAGACACGATAGCAACTGAGGGATTACTGGCAATCAACTTTCCGTTGATCTACCTGGCTATCGCCCAGCTCATCCCGGCGACAGGGGACTACCTGCTTCACCCGACCGCGTTCGCAGCTTGGGTTGGGTTCTTCGTCACGGCGATCAACCTGCTCCCTGCAGGCCAGCTCGATGGGGGGCATGTGGCGAGGGCGCTCCTTGGTGACAGGGCAAAGTACGCAAGCTGGATAACGATCGCCATCCTTATCGGACTCTCCGTGTTCTACTTCCCTTGGGTCATTTTGGCTGTCCTCGTCATGTTCCTGGGCGCGAGGCATCCCCCGCCCCTGAACGACATCAACAAACTCGATCTGAAGCGGAAGTTCATGGGGATTGCGGGGTTCGCGATACTCGTGATTGCGATCATTCCGATTCCGATGACGCCGGTCGTCATGGACTACACATACCACATCGAGCCAGTTGGACAGACCAATGTCACAATCGTGCCCGGCGATGTGATGACCTTCCAAGTGCTGGTTGAGGACCAGGGAAACACTTGGAACAATATCAGCTTCGAGAAGTTGACCTCGCCCTCGGGCTGGAATGTGTCGTTCAAACAATCCTTGGCGAACGATTCCGCATACAGGAATGCTTACTGGTTCCGGCTGAACCAATCGGTAAACCAGACGATCGATGTCAGAATCGCCTCCACGCCATCAGCCGCAGCCGGCCAGGCAAGTGTCATGATCCGTGCGACATCGGAGGCGTTCGCCGGAGATCCGACCTACGACCAGAAGATCACCTACATATTCAACATTACGCACCCGCTGTTGACATTCTGGGCGATGGACGACGGACAGACGATTATCCCGAACAGCGAGAGCACACTTCACGTCATGGTCAACAACTCAGGCGTTGCGGAGTCGAACCTCACCTTCGTCATCAGGGACGTCCCCGCGTACATGGGAGCGGTCCTTTTCCTGGGGAGCCCGACCGAGCCAAACACATCCTCGAGCCTGAATGTCACCGTGCCTGCAGCTGGGAACACCACTGTCGGCGTGGAGGTCTTTGTCTGGCGGACCGCGAGCCCTGGCGAGAAGACGATCATGCTGGACATCCTGTTCACTGACGTCCTCGTCACGACGCTCATCCTGAGGATTGTAGTCCCCTAGTCTCGCTCGAGAACGCAGAAATGCCTAGTCAGCGACCTGTGAACCCAAAGATCGTGCGATTCGGCAAGGCGGAAGCCTGGTCGCCTTCTGGCCAATTCCAGCTCCGGCACCACGACTGCAACCCTCGAGCCCTTCGTCAGCACACCCGCGAAGGCGGCAAAGGAGCGCGAGTACAGTGCAGAAATGGCTTCGCCGTTGGTGCTGGTCGACCTGCCGTAGGGGGGATCCGTACCAATGCCCGCAACATGTCCGACCTCCTGCTCGATCGCTCCAACATCGCACTTGACCAACTTCGCATTCACCCCGATGTGCCTCAGGTTCGATCGGGCACCCTCGATCATCTTCTCCGAGAGATCAGACCCGATTGAAGAGAGCCCGACCAAGCAAGCCTCGACAATTATCGCCCCAGTGCCACAGAAAGGGTCCAGGAGCGTCTGATGTTCCCGTACGCGAGTCAAGTTGACGAGCGCTCTGGCGAATTTCGGATGCACGGATATCGGGTACTTGAACGGCATGTTGCGGTTCTTCCTCTTCTCGAAAGAAGCCCTGTCGATGCTGCCAACTACCTTTCCCAGATGTACCTTGTCCGAGAATATGACCCGAACATCACTTCTGGGGCTCCGGAGATCGACTCCCCTGGATCCTCCGAGAATCGCGCCAATCTTTCTTGAGACATCATCGAGCTTGACACCCGCAGGCGCCTCACCGACCTTTGTCGATCGGACGCGAATGGGCCCTTCGAGATCTATACCTCTCGCAGTAGATTCCAGGTCCTTCGGATTGCAGGTGCCCAGCCACTCGGACACATAGTGACAAAGGCCCAGTCTCTTAGAGAGTTTAAGAGCATCAACTTCGGCCTCGGTCACGAGCACGCCCGGGTATTCCGCAATGGTCTTGGGATCGGCGCCAAGCGCTCGCATCGCCGATTCGGCCTCTGCCCTGGCCAAGGACTCGCACTCGAGAGACAGCTCCAGGAGCAGCTTCACGGACCTGGCACCCGCGGACGGGTGCATTAATCCTTCGACTCAGTCCGTTATGCCCGCCTCGGAGACCTGGAACACGGCCTCGGCCTCGGGGAGATTCGGGGAATCTATCAGTCTCGCGATCCTCTTGCCCCCCTTGCTCTTCCTGAGGTAGATCCTGAATGTCGCAGTGTGGCCGACTATGTGGCCTCCAATGGGCCTGGTAGGATCACCGAAGAACGCATCCGGCTTCGCTGCGACCTGGTTGGTGACGGCAATGACCGCATTGTTGAGGTCGCCGAACCTGAGGAGGTCGTGCATGTGTTTGTTAAGCATCTGCTGCCTCTCGGCCAGCGCACCCCTGCCTATGTATTCGGCCCTGAAATGAGCCGTCAGAGAGTCGACTACGAGCAACTTGACTGGAAACTCCTTGGCCATCTCGGACGCCTTCTCGACCAGCAGAGTCTGGTGATGGCTGTTGAACGCGCGAGCGACATGTATCTTCTTCAGGATATCGTCCGGGTCCAGCTCTAGATGCTCAGCCATCTGAGTGATCCTCTCGGGCCTGAAGGTCTGCTCGGTGTCGATAATTATGGTTTGCGCATCCAAACCGCCCTCAGAAACGGGCTTCGTGACGTTCACTGCGAGCTGGTGGCAGAGCTGTGTCTTTCCAGAGCCGAACTCGCCGAAGAATTCGGATATAGCCCTGGTCTCGAAACCTCCCCCCATGAGCTCGTCAAGCGCCTTTGAGCCAGACGTGAGCTTGGCAACGGTCTTCCTGCGCTCCAAGATGACATCACCGGTCTCGAAACCGCCGACATCCGCCGCCTTTTTCGCAGCAGCGATGATTTTCGCAGCGGTTGACTCGCCGATTTCCGCAAGCTCCGCGAGGTTCCTTGGAGAGTCGACAGCAATCGCCATGAGGTCAGTGTATCCTGCCTCTCTCAGCTTTTCGAGTATAGCAGGGCCTACCCCCGGAAGCTTCTCGATCTCCTCCTCCTCGGACATCAGTTCTCAACACCTGCGGGTTTGTAAACCCGCAGAACGAGATATAATGCTATTGATTGGAGGTACCCGAAAATGGTCTCAGAGACAGTATGAGCCCGAATGGGACCAATGCAGTGTTAGAAAGCCGATTCGAGCGATTCCAGCAGACGCTGGCCGTCGACCAAAAGGTATTAAATAGCCCTCGCTCTTGGAGGAGCGTCATGGCCAAGAAGAGGAAGAAGGGGAAGGCCAAAGAAGAGGAGTACGAGTTCAGGCCCCCTGATTTCGACGAGAAGGAGTTCCTGGAAAAGGAACTCAGGGATACGAAGACCGTGTTGATCACGGTCGGATACGCAGTCGTGTTCGGCATCGGGGCGGGCCTGCTGTCCACGCTCGGGGGTGCCATGGTCGGCCTGGGCTTCGTGCTATGTCTCGCGGGCATAGTATCGCTTTCGTACGTTTACTCTATCGTCAAGGTCGACAAATCGAAGTTCACGAAGCGCAACTGGGCTGGCAACATCGCCTGGTTCTTCTTCACGTTCCTGGCCGTCTGGGTCCTGCTGTTCAATTACCCGTTCGCGGACCATGCGAGCCCGCAGGTCTCCAATGTCACGGTGTGGATACATAACGAAATCACGGACAATATCACAGCGATAGATTACAAGAAGGTCGCTGCCCAGAACGATTACGCTTGGGTGCCGAGGTATGGCGAGGACCTGGCGACGATGATCAAGGCGAACCAGGACTATACATACAACATCTCTGCGCAGGTGGCTGACAACGGACGACTGCGAACGGCGCAGATCGAGGTCATCGGCCTGGATACGAACTTCATGGACGCAGAGGGGCAACACAGGTATGGTCACACGGTCCTGGGAAAGTCCCTTGAACCACTGAGCACGCTCAGGTTCACAATTCACGCAACTGATGAGAACAACAATGTCGAGGATTTCACGCCCAACGCGGCCCTTGCGATAACGCACTGACCCTTTTCCAGCTACTACCTCTCCCAGGGCATCCTCTCGTCGAAGTGATGCGTCACGGCCGAGAGGTGCTCTTCCGTGAGAAGCTCATCGCCATTCAGGACGACTATCTGATCTATCTTCCTTATGTCCTTCCCCAGCGTGAGCGTCTTCAGCTTCGCCTTCAAGAGTTCGTCTGCGCGCGCGTGCTCTCTCCTGGCCTGAACATACCATCTGCCGTCCTCTACGTACGGTGCGGATATGCCTAGCGTGCGCCACTTCGCCAGAAACTCGTCCGCGTTCTCGGAGTTCACCGGTGGTCCCCTATGCTTCCTCTCCATCGGCAGCTTCATGGATGCGACCTCAACTATCAGATGGGTCCCGCCGTCCATGTGGATAGATGTTTTGTTGACCTCGAAGTCGCTCCGCTCGAGAAGATCAGCGGCCGAAACGAGAGACTTCCTGAGCTGCGGATAGAGCACATCGTCAATGAGATCCAGCCTGGGGAAGCAGAGGGCGACCATGTTCCCCAGCCTATCCCCGGCAACGGACTCGATCTTCGTCGGGTCCCAGACATCCTTCGAGTTGGGGAAGAAGAACTTCTCGTCAGGAGATGCGAGGTACTCTCTGCTTGCCATCACGAACCGGAGCAGAGTCTCAACAGCGACCGCCGAGGCGACGTTCCTTGCTGAATCGACAGGGTCGACGAAAGTGAGGGGCTCTGGAAACTCGTTCCCCGGATAGTCCGGCAGCTCGAGCGACTCCCCGACCTTCCAGCCAGACGCAGCCTTGAGGACATCACGGAACATGCCGAAGCGCATCACGAGAAGTTCGCACAAGTATCCAGAGAATCCCTGGACCTTGGCCTCTGCGCCGTAGCATTCAATGCCCTTCATGAACCTCTTGAGGAGCCTTACCTCATCCACCTCATCCTCTCCGAGGTTCTTCTTGACGAAATCGGTATGGAAGGGCGTCCTGTCCACAGCGCTCATCTTTTTCTTTGTGTCTCTGATCCTGAAGGCAGGCACGAGGTCCACCTGGAAGCCGTTGTAGACGCCCCGGACATACGGATGCTGGGCGTAGTGCTCTCTGCCTCCGAGGACTCGACGGCCTATCTCTAGGCCGGCTTCCTTCAGCTTCTCCAAAGAAGTGCTCTCAGAGAAGAGCATGAACAAGTCGATGTCGGGATCCCTGAGGTGAGTGCCCTTGGCCACGGATCCTACGATCATCGGCTCGATGTGGACTCCGATCCTCTTCGCTTCGGCAAGGACCTTTTCTGAGAGCTCCTCAATGGCCGCGCGCACCTTCTTGTCCTGGGCTGCCGTGGGCTTGATCTTCTTGAGAATCTCGGCTTCTAGAGTCATCGGGTTAAGATGACTGCGATAGCTAATAAAACAGACGCCATGCGCTTGTGGTTGCTGACAACACGACTGCGCCCGTCATGGCTGGCACGATAAAGAAATGAAATGGTGTCTTTCGGTCGGTGTGGTGGGGATTGTAAAACTACTTTGCTTAGGAGGAAAGTTGAGTCACCTACCTAAGACACCAAATCAAACCTAACTGCCCGTGCTATATTAGTGTTTCTGGGGTACTGCTTTGTAGAAATCCTCGATGAAGAGCAAAAAGAGAGTCTCCAACCTCCCCGTGTTGTATGAGAACGCACGGAAGATGAGTTCCCTGTGCTGCTGGCTCGCGTCCCGAGCCAGCACAACCGACCC
>Ga0315282_10000536_pt1 | contig 74656 bp, 67 predicted proteins | sample YL17G07_20_MG_FD_203693 | JGI IMG/M metagenome (GOLD analysis project Ga0315282, IMG submission 203693) | Sediment microbial communities from Yellowstone Lake, YNP, Wyoming, USA - YL17G07_20 | ecosystem: Environmental > Aquatic > Freshwater > Lake > Sediment | place: USA: Wyoming | collected... | reverse complement strand
TTAAAACAAATCAGGCAAGAAGTGGAACACCTTTGGACCCTTGCTGAAAAATAACACTATTTCGGTAACCATAATTATGACGCAACAAGAAGGGCTTCGGTAACAGTTACTTTTGACGCAATACGGATTTGCAGAAAAATAAAGAGAGCGGCGTTTTTGGCACCGCTCCCTTAACGAAAATAACCAGATCACAAGATACAATAACCAAACAAGAAGTAATAGTAAACAGTTTACAGTTAATAGTCCCTTCCCCCCTTTTCAGAAACTGAAAACTGACAACTATGAACTAAAAATCTTAATATTTGTTTGGAGCTTGTATCCTGGTTATTGGTTATTCACTTTCCTTCACGGCCAGTACAGTTTTTCGGCTTCTTTCTTGAGGTCGGCGCGGAAATCGGGGTGGGCAATATCGATAAGAGCCAGAGCCCTTTGCCGCTGCGTCTTGCTTTTGATGTGGGCGATGCCGTACTCGGTGACGACGTAATCGCTGATGGTGCGGGGTACGGTAACAATCGTCCCTTCGGCCAGCAGGGGTGTAATGCGTGAGACTCTTTTATCGCCGCTGCCGGCGGTGGAGGTCAGCACGGTGATACTGCGCCCGCCTTTGGAAAGGAACGAACCGATAGCGAAGGCTGTTTGCCCGCCGGCGCCGCTGATTACCCTGGGTCCGATGGACTCGGCGGCTATCTGACCGGCAAAATCGACGCTGACAGCGCTGTTGACGGTCACCATGTTATCGTGCTGGGCGATGACCCGCACATCCAGGCAGTATTCGGCGCTGTGAAGCTCGAAGGCCGGGTTCATGGTGACGAAGTCCATATCTTCTTTACTACCGCCGCCGCAGGCCGTCGCAATAGCCTTGTTGGGGTTCAGAGTCTTGTGTTTGCCGGTAATAACGCCCTTTCGAATTAGCGGGATTATGCCGCGCGGCGTTGTCTCCGAGTGCCAGCCGAGGTCGACCTTATTATCGAAGGTGCCGAGCACGCAGCACCATTCGCTGGTGGAACCCACGCCGACCTGCAGGGTATCGCCGTCTTTAATAAGCTCGGAAACATAGCCGGCGATAGCTTTTTCTGCCTCGCCGGGCTGGACGTCTTTTCTGCCCAGAAGGTCGGTTCCTCCCGGCTGCTTGCCGGAAGGTGTATGCTCCACGAAGTAGTCTATCTCGGACACATGAATGAAGTTATCGCCATAGGTGCGTATCAGGTTTTTATTGACCTCAGCGAGGACGCACTTGGCCCGGCGGCACTCTGTTTTCTTTGTCCAGACGGAGGCACCGAAGCTGCAATAGCCGTGAGCGTCAGGAGGCGAAACCTCGACCATCACGACATCGGCCGGTCCCCGTTCATCTTCGTGAAAGATAAAGCCCAGGGAGCCGATGGCTAGGTCGCACCGTCTTTCGGCGATAATCTGCCGGACGATGGGCAGGGGAAAGCCCACCTCTATCTTGAAGGACATCTCGAAGACCGGGTCGTACCAGCCGAAGTCTCTCCCCGGCGTACGCAGGGAGAGCAGCACATTTTCCACCTCTCCCAACCGCGCCGCCAGTGCCAGGCCCAGAGCCTGAGGCTCGTTCCCCTGCACGAAACAAACGCGGTCGCCGGACTTGATGACGCTGACGGCCTGCTCCGGCGTTACCAGCTTTTTCTTATATTCCTCTTCCCAGCTCATAATTAAACTCTCCATTCGTCATTCCCCCGAAAGCGGGAATCCAGTGGTGGGGAGAGGGGGACTGGATTACGGCCCTCGGGCTGAACTCAGGCTGAAGCCTTCGCCAGAATGACATATTCTATTGTTTCTAGGTGTAAGAGACGACTAAAAAATATCGGGGAGGGGAGACAGAATGTGTCTCGCATCCCCTCCCCGAATCCGTTTGCCCTAGTTTACGTTAATCGGGTTTAATATCTCACAGCCGTACAGCGGCAGGTAAGGCAGCGCCTGGCCTCTTTAACGCATGTCTGTTTATCCTTAAAGCCAAGATTCACCTCTTTAAAGTTGCTCTTCCGCTTGGCGGCCGGAGTGGATTCTATCGGAGTGCGTGTTTCCTTGACGTATTCCCTCAGGTGGAACTGGAAGGCCGGCTCGGTAACATCAGCCAGGATGGGTTCCGGTGGAGCGGGTGGGAGGTCAACACCGCGCAGGAAGCAGTCGATAGCCACGGCGGCTTTCTTGCCGTCAGCCATGGCCTCAATCATAGTTCCCTGGCCGCGGGCGACATCGCCGCCGGCGAATACGCCGTCAACGCTGGTAGCCAGACTGCGGTTATCTTTGGTCTCGATGGTCCCTTTCTTGGTGGTTTTAACTTTACTGTCCTTCATGAAGGAGAGGTCGGTCCTCTGGCCGATGGCGGTGATAACCATATCGGCGTCAATCTTCTTGGTCTCTTTCTCGTCATAGACCGGAGCGAATGCGCCGGCCTTGTTATAGCAGGATACACAGCGTTTCAATTCGACGCCCTTGACCTTGCCGGCGCTGGTGAGAATCGCCTTGGGGCCCCAGCTCATGTCAACCTTGATGCCTTCTTCGATAGCCTGTTCGATTTCCTCGTTCTGGGCCGGCATTTCATCGTGGCTGCACTCAAGGCAGACCACCTGGACGCTGCCGGCACCGAGGCGTAGGGCTGAGGAGGCGACGTCTATGGCAACGCTGCCGCCGCCAACGACGACTACATTCTTGCCGACGGCGACTTTCTTGCCGCTATTGACATCTTTCAGGAAGGAGAGAGCCTGGAGGACGCCGCTGGCATCCTCACCGGGCACGTTGAGTTTAGCGCTGTTCTGCGAGCCGACGGCGACGAAAACTGCATTGTAGCCCTTCTTCTTGAGGTCTTCCGGATTGCCGACGGGGCTGTTGGTCTTAATTTCTATGCCCATTTTCTTTAAAGCAGCGATTTCCCATTCTACAACTTTCCTGGGCAGGCGATGCTCCGGGACACCGAAGGTCATCATGCCACCGGCAGCGCGGGCCGCCTCGAAAACGGTAACGGCGTAGCCTTTCTTAATCAAGAAATAAGCAGCGGTCAGTCCGGCGGGGCCGGAACCGATAATGGCGACTTTCTCTTTCTTGGTGATGGGCAGTTTCTCGGGGAGACACTGCTGCTTCAGATAACCGAACTGACCACTGAGGCCGTTCTCCATGACATGGTCGGCAACATAGCGCTTGATGCCGTTGATGCTGATAGGATCGTCCAGCTTGCCTCGGTTGCATTCTTTCTCGCATGGGTGCGGGCAAACCCGGCCGATGACGCCGGGGAAGGGGATATACTGTTTCAGGTAGCGATAGGATTCTTCCAATTGGCCGCGGGAAACCATGAGCACGTAGGCATTGACATCCAGTCCGGCCGGGCAGGTGTTCTGGCAGGGAGGCGTAAACGGTTCCGGTAACGGACGGAGGACCTGGGCATTGGCAGAGGAGTTGTACTTCGGGTCGTACTTCTCACGGCCGATATTGGGATTCACGGCGCAGCGGATAGCCAGGCCGCGGTTGAACCGGGCCAGACAAACGTTGCAGCGCAGGCAGCGGACAACCTCGTCAACCTTGCCCTCCTGCCACTTTCGCGGGGTACGCTGGTCGGCGACGAGCTGGCGGCCCATGGTGATGGCGTCTGCCCAGCCGTTGCGCAGCACTTCCTCGGCCAGGTACGGGTCGTGCTGGCCGGGGACAATCAAAGGTATCTTGAGCTCTTTCTTGAAGTTCTTGGCGTGATTGATGAAGTCGAACGAGTCCTGCGGGAAGAACCACTTGCGGGCCTCGTAGGAACCGTCGGAGAGATGGATGTAGCTGGCGCCGAGGTCCTGGCACCACTTGGCGACCTGGATAAGCTCCTCCTCGTGGATGGCGCCGGGCATGTGCTCATCGCCGCTGAGCCGGATGCCGAGACAGAAGTCCGGCCCCACCCTCTTCCTGGTGGCAACCAGCAGGTTCTTAAGGAAGCGGAAGCGGTTCTCCAGCGAGCCCCCGTATTCATCGGTACGCTGGTTGGAGCGCGGCGAGAGGAACTGGTGAATCAGGTAGCCGTGCGGACTGTGGAACTCTACGGCGTCATAGCCGCAGATTCTGGCGGCGGCAACGGCGGTGGGGAAAGTCTGCTCCATGTAATGAATCTCTTCCAGTGTCAGTACCTTGGGAACGGTGGTGGCGCCCAACGTCTGTGCCTTAGTCTCGTAGCCGCGGGGCATGATTCTGTCTTCGTAGTCCTGGGGGCGCTCGGAGGGGATGGCGGAAGGTGCCCCGGGGACTTCGCCGGAAGTCTTGCTCGAGCCCTGGCGGCCGAAGCTGGGGGTAATCTGGATAAATGCCTTGGCGCCGCACTGCTTGATACCCTCGGCCAGGTTGGACTGACCTTCGTAGTAGGTACGGCCGCTGATGCGCGGGTTGCCGAAGCTGGTGGTCTTGGCACCCCAGTCGGTGGCGAAGGTACATTCGATGGTAATGAATCCGGCTCCGCCCTCGGACCGCCCGGCGTAGGAATAGATGCATTCTTCTCTGATGTACCCGTTCTCATCGGCGCCGCCGGTGGTGGTGCAGGAACCGCCGATTCTGTTTTTTATCTCCAGCGGTCCCAGTTTAATGGGCGAGAATAATATAGGGAAATCCGTCATTTTTTCTCCTTTCCTTTTAATATGTTATTTCACACGTCGTTTCTTGGTATCGACGTTAAGTAGTTTGGCTAGATTTTCGCCGAAAATCATGCGCTTGACTTCATCAGTCACCGGAGCGTAGCCGTAGCCCTTCTGCAGGTCTTCCGGCATCTCGAACTTTCTCAGGCCGTCTACCGCTAATCTAAGCAGTCCGCCGGCGCCATAGAAATCGGTTCCCCAGACAATTCTCTCCGGACCGGCAAATTGAATCGCCTCACCGATGATTTCGGCTAACCGTCTGGGCGCATTCTGCGACCAGGACATGATCAAGCTGAGGCTGATGTAAACCTGGGGATGAGTTAAAGCTACCATGTTCAGGTCATGGCAATATGGCCAGCCGGCATGGAAGGCGATGATTTTCAGGTCATAGAAATCATTAGCGACGTCATCCAACTGAATCGGCAGGCAGTATTTGGATTTGCCCGGAGGGCACCAGCTAAAACCGGTGTGGATAGAAACCGCGACTCCTAACTGCTGGCATCTTTCGTAGAAAGGCCACAGCCTCTCATCATTTATATAGGTATCTTCGGGAGGATAGAATTTGACCAGCTTGCAGTTTCTCTCTTTGGCTAGGTAATCCAGCTCCCAGAGAACGTTTTTCATTCCTCTCTGAATAAAGGGGCCGACGTTGGCCTGGAGGATGAATCTATCCGGATGCCTTTCGCAGGCGGCCAACAGATAGCCGTTAGTGGACCATTTGGTGGAATTGCCAGTAGTGTCCATCATGGACTCAGGAAGAACACAGGCCATATCTACACCATAGCGGTCCATGTAGACTAAAAGCTGTTCATCTTCGGACATTTCCGGTTTAGCAGGCTTGGGTGCCTCTTGAGCTTTGGGAGCTTCGACGGTATGTTTCTTGGGGGCAGCGCCGAATGCAGCGGCAGTCATGCCGGTACCTTTCCACCATTGTTTGTATGCGGGGAAGTAATCGATGTATTTTTTGATATCGCCGCTCAGATGGCATTCGCAGTCAATCTTAAAATAGTCATCCTTGGCGAATTCCTGTCTTGCCATAATTTAACCTCCTTAATTACAGGTGGACGGTGAGGTCTTTATTTTTTCTTGTTTTCCGTCTTGTCCGGGCGGTAGCTCCTGAAGTACTTGGTCTTGTCGAGGCGCTCCTCGTACTTCTCGTGCATCTTGTGGAAAGCAGCCCTCTCTCCCATACCTTCGCGGTCACGGATGAACATAAGGTCTCTCTCGTCCTCGCTGTACTTGAGGTTGGTGCTGAAGGTGTGGTAGAGAATGACTTCTTTGAGGTTGGTAAGGCCCAGCCGACTCAGCATATGGCGGCGGGCGAACTTGCCCATGACCACGCAGTCGCGCGGCAGTAGGGCGATGGCGGCGGCCAGGTTATGTACCTCGGATTCGAGGTCGGCCTCGGGGACGGCCTTGGTCACATAGCCGGCTTCCTCGGCCTCGTCGCCGCTGATGGTGCGGCCGGTGAGCAGGATTTCCTCGACCTTCTTGGTGTGGCCCATGACCAGTTCGAGGGGCAGAGTGGGCAGACCGCCAAAGGCAAGCCGCTGGCCCATCTGAGAGAACTTGGCGTTTTTGGCGCAGATTACGACGTCGGCGGCCTTGGTGATGTACAGTCCAGCTTCGATAGCCCAGCCGTGCACCTGAACCATGACGACTTTATTGCAGTCCAGTATAGCCTGCGGGAAACCGTAAAGCTGGTCCTGGTCGGTCTGGAGCCTGATTCTCTGGCTGGGTTTGACGCCGGGAGCACCGCCGTAGATGCGGTAGACCATGGAGAGGTCGAAGCCGGCGCAGAAGTTCTTGCCGGCACCCTTGAAAATGACTACATTGCAGTCATCATCATGGTTTATTTCCCACATAGCCTTCTTGATATCGCCGGTCATTTCCTCTTCGCCGATGCTGATGGCGTTATTTTTATCCGGCCGGTTCAGGGTAAGGTAGGTAACTTTGGGCTCTTCCTCGTCCTTCTCCAGGAGTATTGACTTGAATTTCGGGTAAGACATTATTTTCCTCCAGTCTCTAATTTTTTTGCTGAAAACACTCTTTATCGGTATTTTTAACCTGCCAATCCGGGCATGGCGGTGGACTGGCAAGAGAACAATAAATTGCGGCAGTAAGCCGCGATAACGGATTAACTGGTGTCGTAGTAATACAGATGATACAATAGTCTTGTCATTGCCTGTATTTCAATGGAGATAGAGTAAGGCGAGGTCGCTTCACTTCCTGTCCCGTGTAATCCCATATCAACAATACAGCTTTGATACCCCCGTATCCCGTACGGGGCCTGGTTGCCTTTCTAGTAGGCGGTGACTATTAATATCCTAAAGTACAAGCGGCGGCAGTCAGTAAGGAAGGGGGAATTGTTAAAAATTATGTCCCCTTTGTTCGCTTGACACAATTATCCCCCCTTACAGGAAATCGTGCCGTATTAGTTTACCTTAAACAGGGGAATGATGTCAAATAAAAGGGCATGATGGCGGTATATTGATAATGTTTTGCCTAATTTATCGGCAGGTGCGAGCGCTGGAAGGTACTATTCGGAACTAGTTCTGTTATTTTCTATTTCATTTTTTACTTTTAACCTGAAGATGTATGCGAAGGAATTTATAGGCCATGGCTCTATCAGAGGAGTCGATGGGCGCTTCACCCTCGATGCTATCGGGTTTGAATTTGAAGAGCCTGGTAAGGGCCTTATAGATGTTATCGGGGTCAATGACTTCAGCCAGCGAGTCGTAATGGCTCCGGGTAAAATCCCTGGTGCCGGAGGGGCCGGTATCTGGAAGGGCGGGGGTTATCAGGAAGCATTTCAAAAGCGCAATAGCGTTCTCCGGCCTGGACTTAAATGACTTCGTGAGATAGCGTTCAGTCTCATCTCTGGAGTCATAGCGTGCCCAGATTTGAAGGAACAGTGCAGCATCTTGAGGATATTTCAGATAGAGCGGTCCTTTTACGGCTAACGCTTGAATCCGGGAGGAGAGCTTTTTGCCGAGGGACCGTTCTTCTTTTGCGGACAGTTTCGGCTGACCCCCCTCGGCTCCTTTTTGGTTAGTTGTCAACCAGATGAAGCTTTTAACGGCGAAAGTAACAGACTCGCCTTCACTGGCTTTCTCTGAGGTTGCCGGGCGTTCTGCTATTATCTCTGGTGGCGCGGGTTTTGCCGGAACCTCGGCACGAATTTCTGGTTTTTCCGGTGGCTCGCCCGGTTTTTCCCTGGAAATTCTGACTTTGCGTCCGGTGCCGAGTAAATTCCGTGGCAGAGAAAATGCAGGGAAAAGTCTGGCTGGAAGGGGAATAATTATCAGGACAATTACGATTAAGAGCAGGACGCCCATAATCACAATAACGGCACGCAGGTAGTCCGGGACGACCGGTGGCTGGGGTTCCGGGGGCAGCGCCAGAGTGATATCGTTTTGCGGTGGTGGGGCTGGTATATTAATTGTTATGGTCGGAGCCTCCTGGACAATCACGAGGGGGACAGGTTCGGTAGGTTTGTCTTCAATGGTAAAGTTAGCCAGCGTGGACCAGCTACTCAAAATAGGTTGGGTAGCCCTGACTATCCAGAAGTAGGTTTTACCGTAGTCCAGCTCTTTGGATAGCTTGAAGCCGGCTTTATCGACTTTCTCGTCAACTATCGGCCGCGCCATGGTCCAGTTAGCGCTTAAAATAAATTGATATTCAGTAGCGCCGGCTATGGGAGCCCAGGAGAATGATGGTTTTTTACTTATATCCGTTGCGCCGTTGGCCGGCACCAGTAACAGGGGAACTGAAGCCACAACTGGCTCTACAGAAAAGTATCGTGCCTTGGAATACAGGCTGTAAAGCGGCTTGGTTGTCCGTACCTTCCAGTAATAAGTTACCCCGGGCATAAAATCAACACTGTTGTTACCTGTCTGATGCGGGCCAGCCATAACGAGAATATTCGGTTCTTCCGAAGCCACGATTATCGAAGCCACCTGAGAAATAAAGTCCTCGTCCTCGGAGATTCGCAGTTCGTATTCGGTGGCTATTGAGGGACGCGCCCAGCTGAAAGGCACATCAAAAGCAACACCACTTATAGCGTTTACAGGGTTGGTAAAGCCTGATTCCGGCTTTAGCGGTGTTATTTCCAGTTCTGTGGCAATATCCGTGAAGCTGTAAAGTTTGTTGGTGCCGTTGGTCTTGACCGCCCACAACTTGCCCGAGCTTACCTTCAGTCCCCGTGGAGTAGCATTAAGCGCCACAGTTGTATCATTTATATCAGTTGTGGTTAGGGTAGGACTGTAGGTCCAACTTTCTGACGTGGAGGTAGCGGTCGTCGGTGAGAAAACCCGCCATATAGTGCTCTGGCCGGAACTTGCGTTGTATTCGAGGGCATAGAGCGTATTGCTGTTAATAGCAAAACCATATATTCCGCCGCTGATAGTGCCGTTGAAAATATCCACCCAGCCGGTGCTGGTGCCTATCTGCCACTTCATGATATTCTGTCCGGCCGTATCACTTGCGGCGTAAATAATCTTGTTTGAGGCGAAATTTTCATCGGCGATAACCTGGACTTTACCGGCCCCGCTCTGGATAAATTGGGTAATCAGTGTCCATGATAAATTGCCGTCGGTAGAATAGGCGATATAGCCGTGTTGGCTGGTTGCCAGCAGGGTATTGGGGCTGACGCTGACCAATGTGGCACCACTATCAAGTGTTGAGGAAATATCTGTAGACCAGGTAACTGCGCCGTTGACCGTTTTAGAGACTGACCCGGCGCTGTTGAGGGCGTAAACCGCAGTGGTACTTTCCACCGCCAGGTCCTGGATATTAATATTGCAGTAGCGGGCAAGCCATTGTGTGGCACCGCTGCTGCTGTTATAGTAGATAGTGGTAGTGCCTTTTTTTGCTAAATATATACTACTAGCGCTTTGTGGTTCGATGCGGACGATGTAGTCGGAGGAGCCTATCAGGCTGAATACCCTTTGCCAGGTGGTTGATTTGTACCACAGGCTGAGGTCACTGCCGTCGTCGGTGACAAAATAGACCTTACTGCCGTCTGCGGAGACAGCGACATCTCTGGCGTAGGTGATATTGGTGCTAATCAGGCTGATGTCATTGAATGTTGTTCCGGTGTCTCCAGAGATAGCGAAGGCGCTCTCATTGCCCGAGGTTCCGGCCACCACTTTAGTACCCATCCAGGCAACCACAACTTTATTCTCCCCGCCCGGGCCCTTGGTAGTAGTGGATGTATAGAAGGTTGGAGTTGTCGCTGTCGGATTGGTAGTGCGGTAAACGGCATTGGTATCATAAGCGCCGGCAACCAGATAGGAGCCGTTATAGGCGATACTGTGGACCTTGATACCTGTGTATAGGTTTGTCCTGGTAGTATCTACATATCGGTAGATGCCGCTGGCGGCAATAGCCGAGGAATTACCAGAGACGGTTAGACCGATATATACTCTGCGGGTGTCGTCGTCCGAAGCTAAATAATTTGGAGCTAACGACAATGAGGCTGAGGTAAGCCGGCTGATACCGGTATCGTCGACCACGGTGCGTGGGAAACTCGTAAAGCCGGCGTCGTTGTTCCACTTTCTGGAACTGATATCCAGCATTTGAAGCGAGATTCTGTTATTGGCATTAGCATTATCGCTGACGGCGACAAGAGAAGCATCCGATGCGAAGCTGGGAGAAAACGCTACCGCCGCTACCTCACTGCCACTGTCGAAATCGGGGAGTGTACTGGTTTCCTGCCAGGTTGGGGCAGCCGCCCCGATGATACTGACATACCACAGGTTCCCAGCACCTCCCGTATCCTTGCCGGCAGCTGCGATGTAGTGCTTTGCTTCTCTGGTTGCCGATACGGCAATGTTATAAATAGCTTCTGCAGTATTACTTCCTTCCCCGGGAGTTCCTAGGCTATACCAGATTGAACCGCCGTTAAGGGTGATATAAATTATCGGTGTGCTGTTGTCAGCGATGGCTACGAGATTGTTATCGTCCGGGGCAACCGCTACAAGGTCGGCCTGAATAGATACAGGTAGCGTTGTCCAGGTAGCACCGGCATCAGATGACTTATAGACAACATTGTCCGGGATGCTATCACCCGGGACGGCATAGATAGTTTTAGAATCACCGGCCACGGCGAAATCGCGGATATTGATTCCAGCAGGCCCGAGGATATTGTCTAATCTCGTGGGGATAGTCTCGGCTGACCATTCAGCCAGGCCGGCAGATACCGGTTCAGGCCATGAAAACAGGCTGGCAACGATTAATATACCTGTCACCAGGCTGAGTATTCTCGCCATTTTCTGTTTCATAAGCCTGAGGTTATAATATGATATTCTATCCTGATTCTGTCAAGAGTAATTTTGCTCATTTCCTGTAAGAGTAATCCCGAACAGTACTCTTTTATCCAGACTGTATATTACTTGGCTGGTCGTGAATCCCTGATGTGTAGCTTAACGATAACTCTTTATTTGTCCTCATTCTGAAGCCTGTTATAGAGCGCTTTTTTGGCTTCGATGAATTCTCTCGGTAGCTGGTTAACCTTGCCCGTGGACAGGGCTATTAAGTAAATTTTAGCGGTCTTTTCGATAAGCTCACAGGCAGTGAAAGCATCACGCATGGTAAGACCGGTGCCTATCGCACCGTGATTTGGCAATAATACAGCACTCCTGTCTTCGAGGGCAGCTAAGACATTAGCCACCTGTTCCCGGCTGCCGCTGAGGGCATGCCTGGCTAGCTTTATCTCGCCGCCGAGGAAGGCAACCTGGTCGTCCAGGATAGGGGGGATATCCAGACCGGCCACGGAGACGGCACTGGCATAGACCGAATGAGTATGAATTACGGCATTGACGTTTTTTCTCGCCCGGTATATTCCGATGTGCAGCGGTGTCTCCATCGATGGGCGCAGATTGCCTTCTACCTTTTGCGCATCGAAGTCCAATATCTGGATGTCATCAACGTCCAGTAAGTCGTAGTGACGGGCGCTGGGGGTAATGGCCAGCAGCTGCCGCTCCCCTTCGGGCGGCAGACGCAGGCTTATATTCCCGGCAGTGCCAACGACCAATCCTTTTTCCAGCATATTCCGGGCGGCTTCGAGGACTGTTTTTTTGGCTTCATGCCACTGGCTCATTTTGTCACTTTTGCCCTGTGCGAGTGTCTTCATTAATTACGGGGCTTCCTCCCATATGCCCGCTCAGATATTGTGAATTTATTCAATTCGGGCTGCTGCCCTGTCACCCTGAGCGAAGCGAAGGGTCTTGGGGCGGGGGCGTCTTGCCTTTTATCCACCCCTCCCCGAACTCCTTCATCGCCCCGACGATAATCGGGACTCCTCAGGATGACATTTTTCAAGAGCACTCAGTATGGTTAGATTGTATTACAGAAAGACTTTCCAGTCCAATTATGTAGACGGAATTGCACAGTCGGGATATTTATAACGTAGATAATTGGTTTGCTAAGCCGGAGGTTTGAAGCTCGTTTCATAAGGCCAGGCCGCCAGGCTGCCGTCCATGAACTTGACTTTTTTGAAACCGGCACCATCGAGAATCCTTTGTGCCTGGTAGGCACGTATGCTCGTGCGGCAGAGGATGACTATTTCATCTTCTCTGGAAAGCTCGCTGATTCTTTTACGCAGCTCCGGTAAGGGGAGCAATTTCACTTGCTCGGCCTCGATGCGCTGGGCTCTCCATTCGACCGGCGAACGGACGTCCAGCAGGACAAAGCGTTCTTCGTTTTCGAGTTTATTCCTGACCTCCTGCGGTGTCAGCGACCGGGCATAACCCGCCTGCTTGTTGCGGATAACGTTGGTGGCGTTGTGCAGCGGGTCCATAGCGCTGTTGTACGGTGGTGCATAAGACAGGTCGAGGTTAGCCAGGTCATCAATGGTGGCGCCGAAGGTTAGGGCAGCGGCCAGCACATCGATTCGCTTGGCGGTATCACCTGTTCCGACTACCTGTCCGCCCAGCAATCTGCCGCTGGACTTATCCGCTACCAGTTTTACCAGGATATCTCTGGCGCCCGGGTAATAGGTGGCATGGTCAAAGGTGGGGACGAGTGAGGTGGCCGTATCATAACCGGCTTCCTTTGCCTGCGATTCGCTAAGGCCGACCCGCCCCAAATTATAGTCGAAGACCTTGGCGATAGCCGTACCCAGGACGCCGGGGAAAATATCGTTACCGCCGGTCACGTTAGTCCCGATGATTCGACCGTGTTTGTTGGCTGTGGACCCCAGCGGGACCAAAGTTTTCTTTTGTGTGATGAGGTTGACCACCTCTGCGCAGTCGCCGCCGGCGTAGATATCCGCGTCGCTGGTTTGAAGGTACTGGTTAACGTAAAGACCGCCGGTATCCCCGATAGTAAGGCCGGCGTCTTTTGCCAGGCTGACATCCGGCCCCACGCCCAGGGACAGCAGTACCAGGCTGGCATCAAGCTCGGTGTTTCCCACCACGACTTTACTTACGTGTCCATCTTTATCGCCCCGGAAGCCAGTAACGCGCTGCCCGAAAATGGCTTTAACGCCTTTTGCTCGCAGGTGTGTCTCGACATGGGCGGCGATTTCAAAATCGAGCAGGGCCGGCAGGCACCAGCCCAGAGCTTCGAGGATGGTGACTTTCAGTCCTAGAGTAACAAATGCTTCGGCCATTTCCAGCCCGATGAGACCGGCACCGACAATGACCACATCCCTATTCTTCAGATTCGAGACATAGCTGCGGATGGCGCTGGCATCCGGAATATTACTGAGGGTGAAGATTCCCTGGAGTTGTTTGCCTTCAGGGTGAACGTCCTTTGTCCCCTTCAGGGTGAACCCTTCCCAGTTGGGTACGGTAGGTAAAGCTCCGGTGGCTATTACGAGCTTATCGTATTCTATCGTTGAGTGCCGTTCTGTTTTCAGGTCGGCTATTTCCACATTATGGGCCTGGCGGTCGATGGACAATGCCCTGGTGCCGGTGAATACTTTCATATCCATGACGTTGCGGAAATAGTCGGTCTGCCGGGCGACCAGGTCCCCTTCGCCACGGATTACGCCTGAAATATAGTAGGGCAGGCCGCAAGTGGCCGTGGACAGGTTATCTTTCTGTTCGATAATGGTTATTTTTGCCGATTGGTCTAAGCGTCGCGCTCTGGCGGCGGCTTTAGGCCCACAGGCCGTACTGCCGATAATGAGGATGTTGTTTTGCTTTGTCATATGGATACCTCCGTGAATTACATATCTAGTGTGAGTTTATCCAAAATCGGGTCAACGTGCAAATATATTATTGTGAGTCGTCATTACGGCGAAAGCCGGAATCCAGCGTTTCTGTCATTGCGAGCAAAGTGTGGCAATCTCAATCTTCGCCTTTATCTGGTGTCATTCCAGCGAAGACTTAAATCCATACTAGCCTCACCCCCTGTGTCCCCCTCTCCGACCTTCTCATTGGCTTGGTTCAATTTCTCTTTGGTCAGAGAGGGGGAATTATTTTGAGAGGTGGCTTCGCCCCCTCTCGCTGCGCACTCTCCTTTGCTAGGAGCCCTCCCCTTTTAAGAGCTAAGAAGAAAATAAAATCGGGGGCTAGCTCCCCCCTTAGACATACCCCTCTAAAATAATAAGGGGGAAGCTTTTACGCTCCCCCCTTTCTTAATAAATTCCCTTCAGCCTGTGTCTGCTGTATTTACCTGGCCAGAGGTATATCTCCCAGGTTCACGTCTTTTTCCGTGTTGATTTTATCGAATGTCCTGGCGGCGAAGCCCTTGGCTTCTATCTTAAGAGAATAAAGGCCATCGGCCAGGCCCTGGAACCAGAAGTCGCCGAAGCCATCCGTGGTGGCGGTAGCTTTCTTGCTAGCCTTCGGGCCGGTGAGGGTGCAGGTAGCGCCGATGATGACCTCTTTTTCCACCGGGTCGTAAACGGTGCCGGCGATGAACTTCTTGGGGATATTCAGGTAGTACACCCTCGGCTTACATTTGAGCTCAGGCTTGAGCACCTCGGCCTTGGCGATGGCGTCTTTAAAATCGGCCTCTTCCCCGAACTTGATAGCCTCGGTAGGGCAGGCATCGGCGCAGCGGGGTATCTTCCACTCGCCGCCATCGAGAAGGTGGGCGCAGCCGGTGCATTTCTGGGCGATGTTAAGGCTCTCGTTGAAGAAGATAGCGTTGTAAGGGCAGGCATCGACACATGCCTTGCAGCCGGTGCATTTCTCCGCGTCGATGATGACCAGCCCATCGTCCCTCTTATAGATAACGCCCTCGATGGGGCAGGCCGGTATGCACGGCGCTTCGTCACAGTGCATGCATGGCATAGGTATATAGTGCATCTTTACCTTGGGTACAGTGCCCCGGATATGTTCGGTCTGTCTCATCCAGAATTGCCCGGTATCCGGCTGGGGCTTGGCATAGGGTGTCCAGTCGTTGCCGACATGCTCGTCCTTGCAGGCAATCTGGCAGCTGTAGCAGCCATTGCAGATTCCAACGTCGATGACAAAAACCTTCATGATTACATACCTCCTTCAACCCAGGCGTTAAAGCGTAGGCCGGCTCCCTGGTCGTATTCTCTCTTAAAAGCATCATCGAAAGCTTCGGGGTCTATCTTCCGCCACTCTTGGTAATCTTTCTCGGTGACTTTCTGGACATCGACCAGGTAACCGCTGGTAGCCTGGCCGACGCAGTTCTTGGATGTTATCCCGTCGGGCGCGATGGTGTTGATAGCCCCGCCGCGGTCGACGGTATCGATTATCGGGTCATGCCGGGCGCCGTGGTCGACATAGGCTACGCCGGGGCTCATACGCTCCCAGACGCGGGCGCCGCAAAGGACGACACCCCTCTCGTTGAAGACCTTGACAATATCACCGTCCTTAATATCGCGCTTCTCGGCGTCCTTCGGGTTAATCCAGACAGGCTCGTATCTGTAGCCGTCCGCTCCGAGCACCTTGCAGGTCGGCGTTTCACGCGTCCAGCTGATATCATCACCCTGGGCATGGGTGCGCCAGCGGCCATGGTTGGACATGAGCAGCATCGGGAACATGGCAGCCCTCTCGCTGGAGATTCTTTCGTCATGGGTCACGCCTTTCTCAATCCACTTCGGAATGGGCGGCCTTTCTTTGTCATCTGGGAAGTGCTGGGCCAGCCTGGCGGAATAGAACTCTAGCTTGCCAGTTGGGGTGGGCAGTGGATTCTTCACCGGGTCTTCATAGAACTTCTTAAAGCCAGGCGGGTCGCTCTCCCAGTCTTTAGCGACGGGGTAGACATAATATTTCTTATCCATGAATTCGTTCCACGATACCATTTTAGCCATTTCCATGGTATCGAAAACGTCTTTCTGCAGGTCTCTGGTTGTCTTACCCTCGGAGAATTTTTCTCCCATGCCCAGTTTCTTGGCTACCTCTAGGACTATCTCATAGTCGCTCTTGGATTCGCCGATTGGCGTGATAGCCTGCTCCTGGATAGCGACGCTCTGGAAGTGGGGCCCTTGCCTGGTGTTGGTAACGATATCTTCTACTTCCAGCGTGGTGTTCGCTGGGAGGATGATATCGGCGTATAAACATTCGTTCTCCAGCCACGGGTGCTGGGCAACGACACATTCAATCGAAGGGTGCTGGAAGGCGTCAATCGTCCAGTTGCCGTGGTTCCAGCAGGTGATGCGGCAGGGGGTATCCGTCCATATCATGTGTACCTCGACGCCGCCCTTTTCTTTAGCGATAGGATAGGTGTATTTTACAAACTGGTCTTCCGTTTGTGATTCCTGGCCGCCGCTGCCGATAAACGTAAGGGGTGGTTTGAGAATGGCGTCCTGGATAAGGGTCTTGGGAATGAGCTGTTTTCCCCAGGCATCAATAGTGGTTCGGCAAGGTATCCTTAGACGCTCGGTTAAATCCGGATTAAAGAAGCGGATGCTCTTAAGGCCTTCGGCACGGGGCATCCCGAAGTAGGTTATTTGGCATTGATGTACGCCGGGGGCGCCGAGTCCCTGCATGCCCAGGAGGACGCATTCCAACCGGCCGGGTTCATGTGAGAACGGACCGCGGATAAAAGAGCCGCCGAAGTAATGGATGATGGAGGTAATCTTTTTAGCCCATTCCCTGGCCAGCGCTTTGATGGTCCATTCCGGCACGCCGCATTTCTTGGAGGCCCATTCCGGCGTCTTGGGTATGCCGTCTTCCTTGCCCAGCACGTAGTCCTCGACTTTATCCATGCCTACTGCGTGAGTCTTGATGTATTCTTTATTCCAGGTGCCTTCTTTTATCCATACATATATAATAGCCAGTTGCAAAGCTGCATCGGTATTGGGTAGCACCGGAATCCATTTATCGGCGTGTACGGCTGCGCCGTAGTTCAGTTCGGGGCAGATGTAAATCTGTTTTATACCTGCCCGGGTCCAGAAGTAGCAGATACGCGTGGCGTACTGCCCGGTAAAGCCCCAGGGCGTTGTTTCCGGGTCGCAGCCCCAAAAGAGGACCATATCGCTGTTCTCGGAGATATCCTTGATAAGGTTAGCCGCCGGTGACATCATGCCCTGGAATCCCTGCCCCCATACGTGCTTAGAGCCCCAGTACCAGCCTTCCCAGCTATCCGGGTTCCTCACCTGCTGGGTAAAGCCTCCCATCATGTCGAGGAGCCTTCCCTGGTGACCGTGAGGGGTATGGATGGTTTTGCACTCGCCGTGCCCGTCTCCCTGGACGAGGATGGAAAGTGGACCGTATTTCTTATGTTGCCGCTTGACTTCATTGGCGACGATGGTGGTAGCCTCTTCCCAGGATATTCTCTTATATTTACTCTTGCCCCGGTTCTGTGGGTTCCTCTCGCCGTTGGGGTCCCAATCGACCCTCTGCAAGGGGTATTTAATCCTGTTAGGAGAAAAGGTTCTTTTTTTATACGCCAGCGAGAAAGTACCGGGCAGCGCTTTCATCAGCGGCTCAAGAGTAGCGCCGTTCCTCTTCATCTTCCAGGCATTGAACCTATTTTTATTATATTTCCAGTCGTAGTGGAACGGCCTGATTCTGACTGCTTTGCCGTCTTTAACATCGACGACACATTCACCGCCACCGCCGAGCAAACCGCCGAGGGCCAAGGCTTTGATTACCGTTTTATCCGGCTTCACGTCAACCTTTTTGCCTTTTCCATCAGACATTTCAGTCACTCTCCTTCCAAGAAATTCTGTGATTATACTTTGCATTCGCGGTCAATAATAGTTGTAATGAATGGTTTTTAGAATGGGAATTTAATAAAAAAATCTATATTTTACGCAATACAATTAAATTTACAATAGCAGGCTTCTCCTTGTCAAGTTAGAGCAGCTATAAGCTCTATTGACACCGGGCTAAAGGTTTTGCCTGCTTGCCCCTAAATCCTTATTTAAAAAGTCAGGTCGGTAACAACCAGAATAAGCGTAAACGGACTATTACTAAAAATACGTTTCCTGTGATTATTTTGATAATATTCGGGACTGGATTGTGATTATTTATAGAGACGGCGTCTTTAGACTTGGACTGACATGAAAGGTAATCAATCATGTTTAATTTATTCATGTATTAAAAAGGCATGTACAAGGGGGCCGAGATGAATAAAGACCCATCTAATTTACATATTTTACTTGAAAAAGAGAGCCTGACCCAGGATATCAAATATCCCTTGATAAAGGCAGAATACGACAGGGTCTGGCTTAAGTACTGCGGATTCCTTGACCTCGATATTGAGCAATTCATGTCGATTCAAGAATCGCTTTTGCTCCAGCAGCTTGAGAAGGTGGCTCGCTGTTCCCTGGGGAGAAAGCTGATTGGCGTTAAAACTCCCGTAAGCGTTGAAGGATTTCGTAATCTGGTACCTTTAACCACCTATGAAGACTACCTCCCCGAGTTAGATAGCGGTGATATAACGGCTCTGCCCGAGGAACCACATGTCTGGGCCAGCACGTCCGGGGCCGCGGGCGGTTATCGGCGTGTCCCTTATACCCTGGAAGCGTACCATAAGTCCCTCGATAACTTGATGTCCGTATTTATTCTTGCCTGCTCCAGGCAAAGGGGACAGAGTTCCCTTATGGAGGGTGACCGCGTCTTATATAACGTAGCTCCCGCGCCGTATCTTTCCGGCATACTGGCTAACGGGGCAAGTCAGATATTCAATCTCCGTCCGGTAATGTCGCCGGATATGCATGACGGCATGGAATTCAGGGAGAAGATAACCAGGGGTTTCGAGATGGCTTTAAGGACCGGCGTGGATATCATGATAGCCATGACCAGCGTCCTGGTAAAGACAGGGAATGAGTTTAACCGGATATCCGGAAAAAGCAGTATATCCAGGCACATGATGCATCCCGGAGAACTCATGAGGATTTCGCGCGCCTACCTGCGGAGTAAGCTGGAGAACAGGAGCATACTTCCCAAAGACCTGTGGCCAGTCAAGGCTCTTATCGGCTGGGGAATTGATACCAGCGTCTACCGGGACATGGTATATAAATACTGGGGTGCCTATCCCTACGAGTTTCATGCCTGTACGGAGGCCGGCATCATCGCCGTACAAAGCTGGACGCGTAAAAACATGACTTTCATTCCCTACTCCAACTTTTTCGAATTTATCCCTGAAGCCGAGTGGCTAAAAAACAGGAAAGACGTTTTCTATGAACCGCGCACCGTTCTGCTGCCCGAGGTTAAGTCCGGGGAGCGCTATGAGCTTGTCATCACCGGCTTTTACGGGATGCCGTTCCTACGATACAGGCTGGGGCACCTCATCCGTATTACCGCGCTGGAAGATAAAGAGGCGAAAATCGACTTACCTCAGATGGTCTTCGAATCCAGGGCGGATGACCTTATTGATATCGCCGGTTTCACCAGGGTGAGCGAAAAGACGGTGACACAGGCTATTGCCAACTCCGGCATCGCTTTTGAGGACTGGACCATCCGCAAGGAAATCAGGGAGGATAAGCCGAAGCTTCACCTTTATATCGAGCTTAGCGATGGCAGCCCCGGCATCGACCCTGCCCCGCTTCTTCACAGCGAGTTGATGAAAACAGACCCGGGTTATCACGACCTGTCTGCCATGATGGAGATTCATCCGCTGGAAGTAACGTTGCTTCGTAATGGTACGTTCGGGGAATACTATCGAGAAAGACAGTTGAGCGGAGCCGGGCTGGCGCAGAGTCGCCCGCCGAAGGTAAATGCATCGGACGACGTTATTCAGGAGCTCATCAGTCTGGGGAGCCGGCAGATGGTGTCCGTTCCCCGCTGACACTATATTTTCAAGGAGAGAGATAGAGATTTGGAGAAGCAGGTTTGAATATTTATTTGCTCATACCTTTAATTGAAGTGATATTTTGCCTGGCGCTGTTGATTATCCTGATAATTAGCGGCAAGCGCCACGCTGCCAGGCGGCCTTTTGCAGTATTTCTTGTTTTCATGACCTTGTGGGGTTTTTTTATCTTCATGATGCGTGCCAGCACGGACATGGCAACTGCTTTGTTGTGGGAGAAGTTCGTCTTCGGGGCGATACTGAGCGCTTCACTATTTTTCTATCGGTTCGCCATGGCGCTTACCGGTGCCCGGCCGAATAAATATTTCATGTATCCGCTGTATATTTCTTTTTTTATAGTCCTGGGACTGATTCCGACAGGGCTGGTGGTCAGTGGCATGCAGATGATGTGGTATGGCAAAGCCCCCATCATCGGGCCTTTCTTCTTACTCTATGTTCTGTGTGCCTATGCGCCTATCGTGCGCAGCGCCCAGTTGTTAATAAAACACCACCGGCATACCAGGGTCATTGATGACAGGGTCCGTATCCAGTATATTATCATCGGTATTGCCGCCATGTTTATCGGTGCCACTACTGACTATCTGCCGGCTCTGGGCGTAAATTTGTACCCCCTCGGCATCATCGGCAATATTCTATTCTGTTTTATTGCCACTACCGCCATGCTGAGGCACAATCTCCTGGAGATGAAAGTGGTGCTCCGCAAGGGTGCCACCTATTCTCTGACGAGCGTGCTCATTTTCGGTGTTTTCGGCAGCCTTATCTACCTGTTGAGCTATTTATTCCAGGATTTTTTCAGCCCGGTTGCTCTGACGATAACCATCGTAACTGTTTTTATCGGCGCTTCTTTATTCCGTCCGGTTCTATCCCGGCTGCAGCACACGGTGGACAGGTGGTTTTTCCGCGAAAGGTATAGACACATCCAGACCTTGAGGAAATTCACTCAGGAAAACAAAGGCGACCTCGACCTGGAACAGCTATCTTTATCTCTGGTCGAAGCTGTGGCTAACGGTATGCAGAGCCAGGGCGTCTATCTGCTTCTGCCTTCATCGGCCACCGGTAACTATATGACCTATATGTACTCCGGCCAGAAGAACCAGGGGAAACTTTTCTTTTCCTCCAGCAGCCCGCTCGTAGGTACCATGAAGCAGCAGGATAATATTGTTGATTACAATGATATAGACACGATTACATCGCTCATCGGTCTCACGTCACATGACCGGCAGACCCTGGAGAATAACGGCATCGAGCTTCTGGTGCCGCTGAAGAGCGATAGTCATCTGGCCGGTATGCTGCTCCTCGGTAGTAAAATTTCGCATGAGCCGTATTCTTATGAAGAAAGACGGCTTTTAAAGATGGTTTCAGAGGATGTGGCGGTTAATATCGATAACGCCAATCTTTATGAAAACATGAAAAAGAAGCACAGCGAGCTACAGAAAGCGATGGATGGCGTTATCCATGCCGTGTCTCTGGTAGTTGAGACCAGAGACCCATATACCGCCGGTCATCAGAGGCGGGTTGCGGAGTTGGCGCGAGCTATCGCCAAGGAGATGGGGCTTTCCGAGTGGCAGATGATGGGGATTTATATTACCGGCCTCCTCCATGATGTCGGTAAAGTGGCGGTACCGTCTGAAATTTTGAGCAAACCCGGTAAGATAAACGCCACTGAATTCAGTATCATCAAAAACCATTGCCAGGTGGGGTACGAAATACTGCAAAAGATAGACTTCCCCTGGCCGGTGACCAGGGCGATTCTTCAGCACCATGAAAGGCTGGATGGCTCCGGTTATCCCGAAGGTCTATCTGGAAACGATATTGTCCTTGAAGCCAGGATTCTGGGTGTTGCCGATGTTGTGGAGGCTATGTCATCTCACCGGCCTTACCGCCCGGCTCTCGGTCTGGGTAGCGCCCTGGAGGAAATATCGCGGGGAAGCGGCATCCTTTATGACTCTGATGTCGTGGATGCCTGCTTGAAGCTTTTAAAGCAGAATGAGCCTGCGTTCGACAGGATAATGGCGGCGGCGGAAACAAGTCATGATTACATGCTGGAAGCGGTAATGAAATAAACAAATAACAGTCTGCGGCTCTGATAAGGAGCTGCAGTACTTGATATAGACATAGCAAAGGAGGGACTGAAAAATGAAAAAGAGGATATTATTTATCAGCCTGGCGCTGGTTCTGGTGCTGACCGTACTTATGCCGGGCGCCGCTTTAGCCAAAGTCGAGAAGCACAGGCCACCGGCACCAGCCATCGCTAATTTTACCGGTTCCGGAATAATTTACGTGACCTACATGCCTGACCCCTTTATTAAAGGGCCTATCTGGAGTTACCGGGGTGAGATTGCCGAGGGATTCTTGGCGCAGTGTGACTGGGACCTGCTGGCGGGCACTGCCTTCTGGTCGTCACATGATTCCATCGTCAGGGTTGATAAAGTGGGAAATGCCAATGGTATGATGAGGGGAACCTTTACGCTTTCCCAGCCGGATGGCATTCTGGAAGGCACTTTCTCCGGTAGAATCCGGGGTAACCTGTTCGCCTACACAATTATGGACGAAGGGGTCTGGACGGGTACCGGCGGTACTGGAGTCTTCCAGGGTGTAAAAGCCTGGGGGACCTGGTCGGCCGACCTTATTCTTGGCTGCATTCCCGGTACGTCTATATACACCCTGATTGGCCCCGTTAACTGGGAAGGGAAGTATATGACCAGATAAACTATGAGATTGAGTAGTAACTATTACCTTAGTCTGTAGTACTTTAGATTCAATTAAGTCCTTTGATTCAATATAAATCTGCTCTCTTTTGAGCGACGAAGCAATCCCGTAAGCCAGCCGGGATTGCTTCGCTTTGACTCGTCATGGCTTCTGGTAATGCCAACCCGGTTTATAAATATCATTAGTATTTGGCTGATTGCGGCTGCCTTTCCTCTATCTTATTTGTCAGGGAATATGCTATTATCATATTATCTTAACTAGCCTTTAACATTTTTTGTGGTATAATTGAAGTAGCATTGAAATTTGGGGCGAGATATGAAATCGAGTTGGAAACGTAATAGTATTATATACATCATCATTTTACTGGCGGCTGTCCTTCTTTTCTCCTTCTTTATGCCGGGGAAAAGTCAACCTGCAGAAGTACCCCTCAGTCAGGTTATCGCCATGTCGCAGAACAATGAGATAAAGAAGATAGAGATTGAAGGGGATATGCTGATTGTTACCACGGTAGATGGCAAGGAAATGAGGGCTTTTAAGGAAGCCAGCGCCAGCATATATGATGTTAAAGGTCTTAACCTCGATGGAATCATCGTAGATGTTAAAGGTTCATCGGGGATTAACTGGGGCGGGCTGATGTTGAATATCCTGCCGATACTGATTTTCGGTTTCCTGCTGTTTTTCCTTTTCCGGCAGGCGCGCGGCGCCAACAACCAGGCAATGAGTTTCGGACGCAGCCGGGCCCGGCTTTTCCCGGCCAACCGGGCGACGGTCACTTTCGCTGATGTCGCCGGCGCTGAAGAAGCCAAGCAGGACATGCAGGAAGTGGTTGAATTCCTCAAGTCGAAAGAGAAATTCCAGTCCTTGGGTGCGCGTATTCCCAAGGGCGTGTTGTTGATTGGTCCGCCGGGCACCGGTAAGACACTGCTTGCCAGAGCCGTGGCTGGTGAGGCTGATGTTCCTTTCTTTTCCATCAGCGGCAGTGAATTCGTCGAGATGTTTGTCGGTGTCGGTGCGGCCAGGGTGCGTGACCTCTTCGACCAGGCAAAGCGCAATACGCCGTGTATCGTCTTTATCGATGAAATTGATGCGGTTGGACGCCAGCGCGGCGCTGGACTGGGCGGCAGTCATGACGAAAGAGAACAGACCCTTAACCAGATACTTGTGGAGATGGACGGATTCGACACGAATACCAGCGTTATCGTTATCGCCGCCACCAACCGACCAGATATCCTTGACCCGGCTTTGCTGCGTCCCGGCCGCTTTGACCGGCGGGTTGTACTGGACCGACCCGATATCAACGGGCGGACGGCGATTCTCAAGGTGCACGCCAACGGTAAACCCCTGGATAAAGATGTTGACCTGGAGGTGCTGGCTAAAGGGACGGTGGGCTTCAGCGGCGCCGACCTTGCTAATATGGTGAACGAAGCCGCCATCCTGGCGGCCCGGCGAAACAAGAAAGCTATCGGCATGAAGGAGTTCGAGGAGTCCGTGGACAGGGTTCTGGCTGGCCCCGAGAGGAAAAGCCGTAAAATCAGTCCCAAGGAAAAGGAAGTCATTGCCTATCATGAAGCCGGGCACGCCCTCGTGGCTAGGATGCTGCCCAATGCCGACCCGGTTCATAAAATCTCCATCGTGGCACGCGGGATGGCCCTGGGCTATACCAAGCAACTGCCGACGGAGGACAGGTATCTGGTATCACGCTCTCAGTCCAGGGATATGCTGGCAACCTTGATTGGCGGGCGTACTGCCGAGCAACTTATATTCAATGAGATTACAACAGGGGCCTCCGATGATATCAAGCGAGCCACCGACTGGGCCCGCCGGATGGTGACGGACTATGGCATGAGTGACAGATTAGGGCCTCGAACCTTTGGCGACAAGCAGGAACTGGTCTTCCTCGGTCGTGAAATCGCCGAGCAGAAGGATTATGGTGATAAGGTGGCCGACATCATTGATGACGAGGTTAACAAACTTATCCAAGATGCATATGAAACCGCCAAGAAAATCCTGACCGAAAACAAGTCAAAGCTGAAACTACTCGCCAAGAAGCTCATCGAGCATGAGACTATCGAAGGCGAGGAACTGGATAAAATCTTTAAGACCCTGGCTATTCCGGGCCAAAAGCGGAAAGTCAGGAAAACAACCATACCGGCGCCAATAAAGCCGGTAGGTGAAGGCGAAATAATACCCCAGCCTAAAAAAGCCCCTGGTGTACCCCAGCTTGTCCCGAAGCAGACACCGGCCCCCTCTGATTGATAGACACGGGGGTGGTCTTATTGCCCTTGGTTGTATTATCTTCGAAAAAAATTATTCACCTGTCATTCCAATGAAGGCTGGAATCCAGTTTTAAAAATTTCAGATTTCGATTACACAGTTGATTCTGGCTGGAGTTTACCCCGTACACTGATACGGGGCCAGAGTGACATTGTTTTAGTGAGTACCCTTGAGGTCAGTATGATTAAAATTACTGATAAGCCCATTTCCCCCCAGGCTGTCATTAATAAGGTCAAGACATCCGGCAGTGGCTGTGTCGTTACCTATGTCGGCCTGATTCGTGATAACTCGCGGGGTAAGCCGGTCCTGTCTGTGGAATATCAGGAGGCTGACGGTGAGGCTGCAGCCAGATTGCGTGACATAGCCGAAGAGATAAAGCGTAAATTTCCGGTGAATAACGTCGCCATTTATCACCGGGTAGGCAAGCTGAAAGTGGGTGATATCAATCTCGTGGTGGCGATAGCGGCGGCTCACCGTACGGAAGGCTTTGCCGCCAGCCAGTATGCCGTCGACCAGTTCAAGGAGAAGCTACCCACCACGAAAAGAGAGACCTATCAGCATGGCAGCGTCAAATCCTGAACCCTAAGCACTAAATCCTAAACACTTTATTTTGGTAATTTGGATTTGTTTAGAGTTTAGATATTGGGATTTAGAATTTCTCTCTTCAGGTTCCCTGCTTTATTACATAGTCGGCCAGGTCAAATAGTGACTGGCGGCTGGCAGTTCTGGGAAGCGTTTTAAGGTCCTGGCAGGCCTTATTGCAGTATTCCGAGGCGATTTTATAGCAATCTCTAATAATCGTGGAATTTCGCACCATTTCAATCGCTTCAGCCACATTTTTCTTATCTCTGGTCTCAAACATCCTCTTGACCGGGTTATCGTCCGGGTATCGTTCCATGAGCATCATGCCGGGCAGGGTAAGGGTGCCCTGGGTTAAATCAGAGCCGACCGGCTTGCCCATGGCTTCCTCGGTGCTGATGAAGTCCAGGATATCGTCCACGATTTGAAAGGCAATACCCAGGTTGTCGCCGTACTCTTTAATTATTGTCACCGACTCTTCCGGAGCCTGGCTTAAAATAGCGCCCGACTGTGTTGCCAAGGAGAATAGAGAGGCAGTCTTTCTGTAGATACGCTGGAAATAATCTTCACGTTTTTGGTTTAAGTTGAAAGACAAACGGAACTGGCCTATCTCGCCGCTGGAGATAGTACCTAGGGTCTGAGAAAAGAGCTTGATGACCCGCGGTGTCTGCGTATCCGCGACGAACTCCCCGGCCTTGGCGAACAGGTAGTCCCCCACCAGCACGGCTATTTCGTTGCCCCATACGCTATTGATGGTCGCCTGCCCCCGGCGCGTTAGAGCCTTATCGATAGCATCATCATGGACCAGTGTGGCGGTATGCAAAAGCTCAACGGAAACCGCCATCGGTAGCAGATGGGTGATATTGTAATTATAGAACTTGCCGGATAGCAGGGTTAGTGCTGGCCGTATGCCCTTGCCGGTTTCCCTGACAACATGGCTCAATTGCTCGGATAGCCATTCGTATTCAATCCGGCTGATAGACTTCAGGGTGTCCCTTACCCTGTATAAATCGTCCTGGATAGGGGCGTAAATCTGCTTAAGTTCCAATACGTCTGGTCTCCTCTTCAATAATAGTCTCTTCGAGCTTGGAAAACAGGGGCTTCGGTTGCCTTAGCTGTTGTCCCTGAGGTAAGTCCTGCCATTTCCAGCCGCAACTCACCACGTCACCCTCGAAGCCGAGATACTCATGTACTTTTTGAGAGCTGAAAGGCATAAAAGGGTACAGCACCGTCTTTAATTGGGTGATGATACTGAGCGCCACATATAACGAAGTGGCCGCAGCCCGGCGGTTTTCCTTGATGACCTTCCAGGGGGACTTATTGTCAAGGTACCGGTTGGCGGCTTGAGACAGTTCCATCGCACGCATTATTGCCAGCTTGAACTTACAGTCATGGAGATGACCGTCCATCTCATTGATGGTGTTCTTGGTTTTTTCCTGGATTTCCCGGTCGTCGTCGCCGAGTTCTATGGACTCCGGTACTTTCCCGTCAAAGTTACGGTAGGTGATTGTCAGCACCCGGTTCACCAGGTTGCCGTAGGTGGCTACCAGTTCATCGTTGTTGCGGCGGACGAACTCCCGCCAGGAAAAATCGGTATCGCTAGTCTCGCACATGTTTATCGACAGCATATAACGCAGGGGGTCGGGGTCATAGCGTGAGAGGTAGTCCGGCAGCCATACCGCCCAGTTCCGGCTGGTGGATATTTTTCTACCTTCGATAGTCATGAACTCGTTGGCCGGTACGTCGTAGGGAAGGTTGAGTCCTTCGTAGCCCATCAGCATGGCGGGCCAGATGATGGTGTGGAAAGGGATGTTGTCTTTACCCATGAAATAATAGCTTTTTGCCCCTTTTCCTTCATCCCAGAAATCGTGCCACCTCTCCTTATCCCCGGCTATTTCTTTTGCCCATTCCTTTGACGCCGAAAGGTAGCCGATGACAGCCTCGAACCATACGTAAATTCGCTTATTCTCAAAGCCCTTGACCGGCACCGGCACTCCCCATTCGATATCGCGTGTAATAGCCCTGTCCGGGAGTCCTTCTTTCAGGTAGCGCCGGGTGAAATTGGCAACATTCGGTCTCCAGCTGGTCTGCTTTTCCGCCCAGTCCGTCAGCCTGTCCTGAAAAGCGCTTAGCTTTAGGAAAAAGTGCTCCGACTCTTTAGCGACGGGTTTTGTTTTACATATGCGGCAATAGGGGTCAATCAGTTCGGTGGTATTCATCGGCTTGTTGCAGGCGTCACACTGGTCGCCCCTGGCGCCAGGTGTCAGGCAAAAAGGGCAGGTGCCTTCGACATAGCGGTCGGGCAGAAAGCGCTGGCACTTCGGGCAATACAGCTGGGAGACGGTCTTACGGTACAGGTAACCTTTTTCGAGCAGTCTCAGGAAAATACCCTGTGTTACTTCAGCATGATTCTTGGTGTCTGTGCCGGTATAAAGGTCGAAAGAAATACCCAGCTTCTGCCAGCAATCGAGGTACTCACGCTGGTAAAATTCGATTATTTCACGCGGGGTTTTACCTTCCTGCTCGGCTTTTAGCGTTATCGGCGTGCCGTGCTGGTCCGAGCCGGACACCATCAACACCTCATTTCCCCTAAGGCGATGATAGCGGGCGAAAATATCCGCCGCTAGGTCAGCCCCGGCGATGTGTCCCAGGTGAAGCGACCCATTGGCATAAGGCCAGGCAACGCCGATGAAAATTCTCTCGCTCATACTTGAAAGCTCTCAGATGGCAGGACAACTGCCTAGAAAAAGGTCAGAATCTTTTCACCTTTCTCTTCTTTGTAGTGGGCGTAACCCTTCTTCAGGCAGCACTCGATGCAATAGCGCTTTGTCTCGCCCTCGTCGTCCTCTTTCCCGTCCTTTTCATCGATAGCCAGGTAGCGGTCGGGGTAGGGTATGGGTTTCTGGCATTCATCGCATTTTATCTCGCCTAAAGACACACAGCCGCGACGCATTTGTTTACTCCTTTACATGAATTAACGTGAATCTTTTTCTCTTTCCCAGACTTTATCAAGTTTAAGCCACGTTTGATATAGCTCTTTCCTTTTTAAGCCTGTCTCTCCGGCCACCGTGGCGATGGCTTCTCTGGCAGTGGCTCCGGTTAGGTACATCTGGTGTAACTGCCTTTCTACGGCATCCGTCAACAGGGGTTTATCCTTCGCTCCCTTGCCTTCGATTACCAGGGTGAACTCACCTCTTGGCTCGCTGAAATGCTTAATGGCCTCGCCCACCGTTCCCCGGAAGACCTCCTCGTGGAGCTTGGTAAGCTCCCGGCAGACAGCGATACGCCGGTCGCCTAGGGTATTGAGGATATCGTCCAGTGCCGCTGCCAGTCGATGCGGCGCCTCCAGGGCGATAATGGTGCCCGGTTCATCTGCTACTGATTCCAGAATGCGACACCGGGCGCCGGCTTTGTTCGGTAGAAAACCGATATAAATGAACCTGTCGGTCGGCAGTCCGGAGACAGCCAGCGCTGTAGTGATTGCCGAAGGCCCGGGCACGGGGACGACCTGAATATCATGCCGCCCGGCGGCAACGATAAGTTCGTAACCGGGGTCAGAAATACCCGGCATACCCGCCTCGGAGACCAGGGCTACGTCCGCTTCTTTAAGCTGGTCGAGGATATAGTCCAGTTTAGTCAACTTGTTGTGCTCGTAGTAACTCGTCATGGGTGTCTTGATGTCATAGGTAGTAAGGAGACGCCTTGTCTTGCGGGTGTCCTCGGCGGCGATGAGTTTCACCTCACGCAGTACGCGGAGGGCCCGCAGCGAAATGTCCTCGAGATTACCAATCGGGGTAGCCACAACGTAAAGAACCGGCATAAAAATATGTATCCTTAACCTGATTATTATAAAACGATACCCCTCTGCCTGTCTATTTTTGAACCTGGCTGGGGGTTTATCGGACGAGTTAGCAGTTATTGCCGATGTTTACATTAGATAACCGTTAACAAGCGATTGCAATCTAGTCAAATTCGGCATTGAAAATGGCGATGAAAATAAGTATAGCTATGCCGAAGATGGCAAAGGTGCCGAAAGTCATATTGCCGAATATCCAGAGGGTAGTACCTGTATCAAGATTGACATTGGTATAAAACAGGCCGATACCCCCGGAAATGAGAAATATAAGCCCCAATATCATGAAAAAGACTAGCATATATATACCTGAAATTTTATTTTCGTGACCGCATTATATAGAGTGCCTGGGTAAATTGTCAAATATTTAATTAAAAATATTTTTTGACCTATGATGTCATTCTGAGGAGACCCGACTTGTCGGGACGACGAAGAATCCGTATCCAGATAGTGAAAAAGGATTATTAACCCGATTGCATCGGGGTTAGAAAAACATCGATAAATATTTTAAATATTTCTCTTGCAAAAGTTTTTAATTTTTTGTTATAATGGATAGCACATATATGTGCAGCGCGAAGGCTACTCCCAGGTTTAAGCAACTCAGACAGTCCTACGGGTTCGATGAAGTGGCCATCGTGCCTGGCAATGTCACCATCAACCCCGACCAGACCAACACTGATTTCCACGTAGGCGATTTTACCTTTGCCATTCCCATAATTGCGTCGGACATGGATGCTGTTACCGATGTCAACATGGTCATCAGGATGAGCAAGCTTGGCGGGTTGGCGGTTCTCAATCTCGATGGCGTCCAGGCCCGCTACGAAAATCCCGACGAGGTACTGGAAAAAATCGCCAGGGCTTCTGATACCGGGGTTACCGCCCTGCTGCAAAAGATATACCAGGAGCCGATAAAAGAGAAGCTGGTGGGCGAAAGGGTGCGGGCTATCAAGAAGGCAGGGGCGGTCTGTGCCATATCGCTGGTACCGGCCAATACCAAGCGCCTTGCCCCTATCATTGCCGAGGCGGGAGGTGATATTCTGGTAGTGAAGTCCACGGTTACCAGCGCCCGGCATATCTCCGAGAGCTACCGCGGCCTGATATTCTCCGAGCTAAGCGAGCAATTAAAAATGCCGATTATCGTCGGCAACTGCGTCAGCAACAGCGCCTGTCTCGAACTAATGAGGACGGGGATAGCCGGGGTACTGGTGGGCGTTGGCCCCGGCGCCGCCTGCACCAGCCGGGAGGTCCTCGGACTCGGCGTCCCCCAGATAACGGCCACCATCGACTGCGCAGCAGCCAGAGACGAATATTACCGGGAATCAGGCAAATACGTGCCGATAATCACCGACGGCGGTTTCCGCAAGGGCGGCGATGTCTGCAAGGCTTTTGCCGCCGGTGCCGATGCCGTGATGCTGGGTTCCAACTTCGCTCAGGTTGAAGGGGCCCCCGGAAGAGGATATCACTGGGGGATGTCCAATCCTCATCCGTCGCTGCCTCGCGGGACACGGATAAAAGTAGGGACGACGACCACCTTAGAAAAATTGCTCTTCGGGCCTACATCGCTGACACATGGCACGGAGAACCTGGTCGGGGCTTTACACATGGCGATGGGCTTCTGCGGGGCGGCTACCATCGAAGAGATGCATAAAGCTGAAATGGTCATCGCTCCTTCGATTGTCACCGAGGGCAAGTCCTGGCAGATGGCGCAACGGGTGTAGGAAGCGCTCAACCTATTCCTTAAAGCCTTTTCAATAGCTGAACCGCCCCGTGTTCCCAGAGTTCATTGTAACGTTTCTCTATTGTAAACCCATGTTTCTGATAGAAACGAATGGTTGCATCATATAAATGATTAACGTCCTCCGGAACGGTCATAACAACCACAGTCTGAAAGCCGAGTTTTTGCGCGTAGCCAAAGAAATACTGGATTAGTTGTGAGCCGAGTCTCCGTCCTTGGAATTCCGGACGTGTCGCCATCAGAGTGATGTGCATAATCCCATCCCAACAAGTAAATATTAAGAACGATATAATATCCCCCTGTTTTTCAAGGCAAAATACATCCTGGAACTGTAAATCTCGTCCAGTATCGTCGGGAACGTTTGCGGTAAACCACTTACCGGTTAGACTTTTAGCGATGGAAAGAACACCATCAACAACCCGGGCGTTTGATGGTTTGGCGTTAGGACGTTTATACAGGTGAATGAAATATTCTGATGACATATTTTCCTTAAAGAGACAGCCACATGGATTTCAGGTCTCAGGCATATTCGGAATCTCTGGATTCTCGCTATCAGATTCCCATTCAATAACGTTATTTTCTATATATTCTCTGATTGAGGCTAGTTCTTTTTCATTCCTGATAATACGCTCGTAATAATTACGTTGCCAGACGGGCACGCCTAGTGTTGCCCGTATTTTATTTATCTGTCTTGCCAAAAAAGTTTTAAACGCACGAATAATTTCAGATAGCGGATATTTTCTCGTAGGGGCGGGTTTCAAACCCGCCCCTACTGTGATGATAATAATCCCATGAACATGGTTCGGCATGACGACGAATGAATCCAATAGAACAGATGAATAATGGTTGGGAATATCTGCCCAACAGAATTGGACTGTCTTTCCGTATTGATTCAGTAACATCCTTTGCTCCTTGATTTCTCCGAATAGAAAGGTTCTTTGGTAGGTTGAAAGAGTAACGAAATATGCGCCGGGTTGAGAATAGTCATAATTTCTAAGCCTGATTGAACGGCGGTGATGGATATCTGGATTAAACATATTCAGAATTATCCCTTATTTCTACTTATACTTTGCCTAACCCACGCATTATATTATTGAACGGCAAGCGGTGTAAAGATAGTTTGAACTTTTTTGACACTTTTGATTTCTGTGGCTATGATTAGCACGGGATAGCTTTAAACGTATTCGGAGGATAAAGGTTTATGTCGAAAATCAACTATGAAAAATACCTGGTAAGAAAGCCTGTTTACGAGGCATTCGGCGGGGTGAAAAACCGCCAGAGTCCCACGATGACCTTTATGAGCAGCCAGCAGGTGCCGGAAGCGAACTACTATATCGAAATCGGCTGGATATACGGTATTCCGGAGCCAAACCCCAGTCTTCATGAACATAAGCACGACTACGACGAGATTGTGCTGCACTGGGGCGGCAACTATGAGGCCCCGCAGGTACTGGGCGGCGAGATAGAGTTCTATGTAGACGGCCAACCGATTACTTTCAATACTACCACCGGTTTTTACTTTCCCAAAGGAACTCCGCATGGTCCCGTAACCTGGAAGAAATTCCATTCCCCGCATATCCAGATGGCCATGATGCTCGGTACGGGTAGCGCCGGGGAGGCCTGGGGCCAGAGCGGCATCGGGGAGGCTAAGAAAGCGCTGCCGAAGAAGACGAAGAAGTTTGACTATGAGCAGTATGTGATACGTAGTCCCATGCGGGAGGCGGGTGCGGAGTTTATTAGAGGGCGTACCAGTCCCACTATGACCTACATGAGTGGCGTTCAGATACCGGGTGTCAAATATTATATCGAGTTCGGCTGGACGTTCGATATGCCCATGACTAAAAACGCCGGTGTCGGCATGCCCGAGATGGTGCATAATAATTTTGACGAGATTGTCCTGCACATCGGCGGCGACCCCGCTAATCCCGAAGACCTGGGCGGTGATATGGAGTTTTATGTGGGCGGTCAGCTGCTCACCTTCAGTACCAGTAGCGCCCTTTTTATACCCCGGGGGCTACGCCACGGACCGTTACGGCTTAAGGAATACCGCAAGCCTCATATCGTCATGGCGATAATGTGCGGCGCCGGCACCGCCAAAGAAGGCTGGGCCGATAGCTTTATGACCAAGCCGGGGAATAAAGAAAAAACGTAGAGATATTCTCATTGAAAAATTAAACAAGAAAGGCGAAAAGTCTGCTTCCTTGTTAAAGTAGCTCTAGAAGACTATTCCTCTTCTTCCTCTTCTTCATCGGGAGTTATTGCGGGGGTCTCACCGCCGGTACGGGGCAGCAGGACATCCACCTTGCCCCGCTTTCGAGCGGAGCGCGGAGGTAGCTTGCTTATAGTCTGACGCAGCTCCTTCAGCCCTCCGGTCTTTGTGATGTCTACTTCCACCATCACTCCGTCTATGCCAGCTTCCCAGAGGGCTTTAAGCTCGACTTCAGTGATATTCGCCGGGACGTTAATTATCAGGGGTTTGGAGATGATATTCGCCAGGTGCTGGAGAATCATTAATTGATGCCAGACAAGAGCGCCGCTTTCTTCGGATGAATCCGTAAAGAGTAAGGCATCTACCGGCAGGTCGTTGACAGCTCTTAAAAGTCCATTGTCCATCGCTGACTCCACCTGTAGTATCTTGCCTGTTTTCTCATCCTGCGGAACGGTGGAAATCCGGCTGGCCGCTGAAAATACCACAAAGTCACACCCGGCCTCAACCGCTGCCATGAGTTTATCATCATTTTCCTCGAGATATATGCCCCAGGGTATCTTCGGCAGAGGCTCGACTATCTTCTGGATAAGTTTCGCGGTGAGGTTTGATTTATCCGAATGAAGTAAAAGTGCATCAGCGCCGTCGATAATATCGGCTGGGGCGTCGGTTGTGTCTGCTTCCAGCCTGGCAATAATCGGGATTTTTGGCGTTCCTTCGACCTGGCGGGAGGTGCGAAATCCCATCGGTTGGGGTAGGGCCTGGGCTGATTTTTTTAATCCATCTATAAGTCGACTCATGGTCTCCTTTATTGGTGATAAAAATATTATAGGGAAAAGCTGCCATAAATTCAATACGGCCTTTCGGCAGAAATAATATGGGATGTCTTTATCGGGGTTAATTTTTAATGTAATTTTTATGCCATTTTAATGGCCAATTAATATTTAGAGTTTACGATAGAATAAGAGAGAATTATTCTGGAGGCAGGACGAAGATGATTAAAACGGTTATCAGGATAAAAAATAACATGGTGATGGTATTCGATGAAAAAGGTGAACAAATCCCGGAGTATCAAGGGCATTATGACGAGGTGAAAGATACGATTCTGGCGGACGCCCCGGCAGGTTCGGTATTCAATCACTGGTTCGGATGCTCCCTTGAGCCTGATGTTGTCGCCTCGGAGCGCTGGTAAAAAGACTCTCACCGGACTTCTTTTTAGAAAGGAGTTTGTGAAATGCTATGTTGACAACGAATGATGTCGCCCGCATTTTCAATGTACACCCCGGTACGATAAGACGATGGTCCGAGCAGGGGAAAATAAGGACCTATCGCAGCGGGCCGCGTGGTGACCGGAGATTCCGGCGGGAAGACGTGGCGGTTGCCTACCTTGATAGGGGCATCCAGAAATACTTAAACATTAATCGGCCTGGACTAACGTAATTATACCTCCAGCCCCCCCACCCCTTCATTTTATTATACTTATTCCCATCAATCGGTCAATACTGTTCCGTATGTGTCTGATATGCCCTTTTTAACACTTACCGGCGTATAAAGTGACCTCAATAGTAACATTGTGATTCTATTGTGATTAAGTTCTATCCGTATGTTATGTTTTTAATATTGTCTGATGACCGATAGTATGCTAATATAATACATATGGCAAATAAGGATGTTAACAGTATTGACCTTGAAGAGAAAAGCGAGGACCTTATAAAAAGCCTGCCGCGTTCCAGCAAGCGGCTGGCGGTCGTCAATGGAGAGCGTAAGACAGGTAATCATATAAAACACAACGATTTTGGAAAAATAGCCCATGATTTTCGTGCTTCTCTGAATATTATTATCGGCTATGCTGCATTGATGCAGGATGAAGTACCGGGGAAAATTAATGAAGAACAGCGGCGCAGCTTGGCTGACATACTGAAATACAGTAAACGCATGCTCGACCTGGTACATGATATTGACAAATTATCTTGAATTGAGTCGGATAACGGCAGTAAAGTCAGACATCGCCTGTATCTGTCGAAATCGGTTAATTACCGCAGCCGGCAAAGAATTTCGTAAAATTATTAGAAAAAGATACTGATTTGCATCTTGAGGAACATACGTGGCTAAGAAAATACTTGTCGTTGATGACGAGGCTGCCCAGCTCAGACTGGCTGACCAGATACTTGCCAGCAACGGGTATGAAGTGATTAAAGCCAGCAGCGGGCAGGAAGCGGTGCGCATCGTTTATGAACGTAAGCCTGACCTTGTCCTTCTTGATGTCATGATGCCGGAAATCGATGGCTGGCAGACATGCCGCTTGATTCGTGAAGTCAGTGATATGCCCGTTATCATGTTCACCGGTAAGCGTAACTCGGAGGACGATATTGTACGTGGTCTTGAATGTGGTGCTGATGAATATTTGTCCAAACCGGTGGGGAACAGGGAGCTGCTGGCCAGGGTAAAGGCGGTCTTACGCCGTGCCGAGAAACCTTCTTCTAAGAATGAAAGGAAGAAGGTTATCTTTACCAATGACTACCTCACTATTGATGTGGCGGAGAGGAAAGTTATCGTAAATGGCGAGAGGTTGAAGCTTACCCCACGGGAATTCCGTCTCCTAGCATTACTCGTGGAAAATGCCGGCCGCATCCTGTCTCACCAGCAGGTACTGGAGAACGTCTGGGGCTGGGAATATATCGACGACGTGGATTACGTGCGTATTTATGTTTCACATTTACGCCAGAAGATAGAACCGGACCCATCCCAGCCTAAATATATTTTAACCGAACCCGGCGTCGGCTATTATTTTCGCAGCGCCAGTTAGCGGTACGATTCTGGGAATCAGCAGAGCGCATATCGTTTCCTTCAATCCCGGTGCTGAGGTTGTTTTATCATGGTTTGCTGTCATTCCAGCCTTCCTACAATTGTCATTCCAGTCCTTCAACCGAAGGAGAATCCAGTACCTCCTCACTGTCATTCTGACCCCGATGCAATCGGGGGAAGAATCTCGGGGAGGTGTGGTGGCCAGTATCCCGATGTAATTGGGATGACATTATTAAACAACCCTAATGCTTCATTTTGCCGTATGTTCCCTAAGCTGGTATAATCCAAGAAGTAATTTTAAGCAGGACACGCGGGCAGATATGACTGTTCAGGTAGAGTCTTTAAAATCAGTACCTTATTTCTCAGGATTGAGCGAGTCTGTTCTTTCCTCTATCGGTAAACATGTCTTCGAAAAAAAGGTGGAGAGGGGTGAGATACTGATTTTAGAGGGGGAACCGGCTGAGGTATTGTACTTTGTCGTTGCCGGCGTGGTTAAAGTCTTCAAGACATCGGCCGATGGCAAGGAACAAATTTTCCATATCATACGCCCGGGTGAATCGTTCAATGATGTCCCTGTTCTGAGTGGCGGCGTGAATCTGGTCAGCGCCGGGGCTATGGGGGCGGTGGTTCTCAATGGGATAAAGAAGAAGGACCTGGAAAACGTTATCAAGGAGTACCCGCAGGTCTCGCTGAACATAATTCAGGTGCTATCGCGCCGGGTGCAGGAACTGGTAGCGTTGGTTGAGGATTTCTCCTTCCGGCATGTCACCGGCAGGGTCGCCAAGATACTTCTTGAATATGCCGGAGACGGAACCGGCGAAAGGCCGCGTCTTACTCAGCAGGAGATGGCGGCGATGATAGGCACCGCCCGCGAGATGGTGGGGAGGTCTCTGAAGAGTCTGGAGGGAGAAGGTGCTATCAGAATGGAGCGCAACCGTATTATCATTACCAATCAAAAAGCCCTCCGGGAAATAGCAGGTATAATCTGATGAGAGAAATGTCGCAGACAGAATAAGTCTTTCGATTTTATAATAATGTATGTGTGGAGATGGAAATATGAGAGAGATGCCGTTAATAGATAGGGATAAGTGCCAGGGCTGCGGTCTATGCGTCAGTGTATGTGCCTGCGGCGCTCTGGTGCTTGTGGATAATGCCGTCAAGGCTGTTGACGTGGACGAGTGCCGCTGGTGTACTCTCTGTGAGCTTGTCTGTCCCAACGGAGCTATTTCCTGTCCTTTTGAGATAATCATAGAAGATGACCGGGCTTGAGTACAGCTAGCGCTGCTCTTGTTCTATTAGGTTCTCCTCTATCATTTTCCCTTCATAATTTATTCACAATTATTCCTTATTATTATTTATTATGGGATAAAAGTCGCATACAAAAAGAGTCTTCTGAAATAGAATAATCATGAATGGCAGAGAGGGGGTGTGTGATGAAACAGAGAGTGAAAGAAAGGATTCAGGAAAACACCGAGAAGGAACAGTGTCATCATTATTGGGTAATCGAGGTCGCCAATGGCCCTAAGAGTCGTGGCGTCTGTAAATACTGCGGCGAAAAGAAAGAATTTCTCAATGCATTTCTGCCGTTCAATCCTCTAAAGAAGAACAGTAACCCATTAAATTTGCCCCAATTACCTGAAGTAGAAATGGATGAAGATAGTAATTCCTGAACTTTTGAGGTAATGATGATGGATGTTAAGATTTATACCACGCCGACCTGAGGGTACTGTTATCAAGCCAAGAGTTACCTTGGCCAGCTTGGTGTGAAATATACGGAATACGATGTTTCCCGCGACCGGGCAGCGGCGGAAGAAATGGTTAATTTGACCGGCCAGATGGGCGTGCCGGTGATTATTATCGACGGCCAGGCGGTCATCGGCTTCGACCGTGCCAGAATTCAAGAGTTGATAGCCGGCGGCAACGGTAATAAACGACTGCGCTTCGGCCTGAAGATAGCCGACGCCGATAAAGTAACCCCGAAGACGGGAGCAGCTACGGTATCCGGCGCTATTATCGGGGAGGTATTACGGGGTTTTCTGGGGGAGAAAGTGGGACTTAAAGATGGGGATATTATCACCGCAATCAATGGCAGACCCATCAACAATGCTGCCGATATGGAAAGGGCCCTGGCGGGGCTTAAGCCTGGTAATATCGTGACTATCCTGTTCTTGCGTGGTAACGAGACGAGAAAGTCAGAAATAGTAGCATAAGAGACTGCTAACAATTAGGTTGTCATTGCGAGTCCTTCCGCTGAAGGACTTGGCAATCTCAAAGATGCATCAAAGAGATTGCTTCGCTACGCTCGCAATGACAATTTAGTTTTTTCCACTTAAATTATTCAATAGACTCCTTTTTCGCCCCCGTCAATAGCTTCAATTAGGCATTTGTTGTAAGATATATGTATTATGGTTGATACGATAAAGAGGCTGGCGGTGCTGGGGTCGACAGGCTCAATAGGGCGGCAGACGCTTGATGTCGTACGCTCTCTGCCGGAGTACTTTCGCATCGTCGGGTTGGGCGCGGGTAAAAACCTCGATTTGCTGGCGGAACAGGTCAGCGAATTCAAGCCGGAGTTCGTCAACTATTCGTTAGTCGGCAGAGATGAGAAAGATACCCGGAATCGTTTAGGTGTCATGGGGTGTGTCTATCAATCGCTCGAGGAGATGGCTCGTAATCCTGACGTGGATACCGTGGTTATCGCCACGTCGGGAGTTTCTGGACTGGGCGCCACCCTGGCAGCGGTGAAGGCCGGGAAAAATATCGCTCTCGCCAATAAAGAATCTCTGGTAGCTGCCGGGGAAATAATTACCGGTGAGGCCGGGCGAAGCGGAGCGCGGATTCTGCCCATAGACAGCGAGCACAGCGCCATATGGCAGTGCCTCAGCGGAGAGAAACAGCCGGCGCGCCGGATTATCCTGACAGCGTCCGGGGGGCCTTTCCGCGACTCTTCAAAGACTCAGATGGCCCGGATAACTGTCGAGCAGGCCCTTGACCACCCCTCCTGGAAGATGGGTAAAAAAGTGACCATTGATTCGGCGACACTGATGAACAAAGGCCTTGAGGTTATCGAAGCTCACTGGCTATTCAATATAAATGTAGATGACGTTGTGGTGCTGATTCACCCTCAGAGCATTGTTCATTCCATGGTGGAATTCGTTGACGGTTCGGTCAAAGCACAGTTGAGCTATCCCGATATGCGTTTGCCCATCCAGTATGCTTTATCCTATCCCGACCGCCTCGCCAATCCTGACCTGCCGCGTCTTGATTGGAGTAATTTCTCTCAACTGACCTTCCAGCAGCCCGATATGACCAGGTTTCCCTGTCTCCGCCTGGCTATCGAAGCGGGCAGGAAGGGTGGTACTTACCCGGCCGTACTCTGCGCTGCCGACGAAGTAGCTGTGGACCTTTTTCTGTCGCGGCGTATCGGATTTGTTGATATCGCGCGTCTTGTCGAGCAGGTGCTGGAACGGCACCGGCAGGTGTCCCGTCCCTCGGTTGAAGAGATAATGGCGGCCGATACCTGGGCGCGAGAAACGGTCCTCGGGCTTATCAAGGGAGATAATAAATGATACTTACGATAGTGGCAGGCGTGGTCGTCCTGTCCGTGCTGGTTATCGTCCATGAACTGGGGCACTTCATCATGGCCAAGGCGACAGGCGTATGGGTAGAGGAGTTCGGCATCGGCTTCCCGCCCCGTCTTTACGGTAAAAAGTGGGGAGAAACGATATATTCCATCAACTGGATACCCTTCGGCGGCTTTAACAAGCTGCCCGGCGAAGTAGACCCCACCGTGCCGAAAGCCCTGGCGGCCCGGAGCCACGGCGTCAGGATGCTGGTTATCAGCGGGGGCATACTCATGAATCTATTACTGCCTTTCGTGCTTTTATCCGTGGCTTACATGGTCCCTCATAATATCGTCAACGGACAGGTGGTGGTTGAGCAGGTTGCCCCCGGGTCGCCGGCGGAAATAGCCGGTATCAAAGCCGGGGATACGATTATTAGCGTGGACGATAAACCGGTTAACAGTATTGGCGACCTCGCCCGCGATATCCAACTCGGACTTGGTTCGAAAATTGCCATAGCTATTAAACATGCCGATGCTACAACCGAGGTAGTCAGGCTCGTGCCACGCTGGCGACCGCCGGCAGGGCAGGGGGCCATAGGTACGCTATCCCAGACCGCCAACCCGGAAATCGTCAGCGAAAGCCTGCCTCCCTGGCGGGCCATCCCCAGGGGGTCGCGCGACTGTATCGAGACGCTTATCCTGTACAAGAACGGGATAATCGGTATGATTATCGGGACGGTACCGTTCGTGCCGGCCGGGCCGGTGGGCATCGTGCAGGTCGCCGGCGAGGTAGCGCATTCCGGGATAAGCCCGGTGCTGGAACTGACGGCATTCATCAGTATCGCGATTGCGGTAACGCAGATAATACCGTTCCCGGCTCTTGACGGCGGTAGGATGATATTCATCGTGCTGGAGTGGCTGCGGCGCGGCAAGCGCGTGTCCCCGAAGGTTGAAGGCATCGTGCACTCCGTCGGATTTATGATATTGATAGCTTTGATGCTGCTGATTACCTACCAGGACATCATCCGGTGGGCAACCGGGGGGAGCCTGGTGCCATAGAGTTGTAAAGTGCAAGTAACAAGTATCAAGGGGTGGGAGGGTTTGTTACTTGACAGTTGACAATTGTTACTTACCGGAGGGATAAGTAACGGGTAGCGTTAATAAGAATGAAGAGACGAATCAGCAAGCAAATTAAAATCGGTAATGCAACTATCGGCGGGGGCGCGCCCATCGTGGTGCAGTCGATGACCAAGACCGATACTCGTAATGCCAGGGCTACCGTCAGGCAGATAAAAGAACTTGAGGACTACGGCTGCGAGCTGGTGCGCGTGGCCGTCCCCAATGCTGAGGCCGCCCGGGCTATAGTTGACATAAAGAGGGGAATAAAAATACCGCTGGTGGCGGATATTCACTTCGACTACCGCCTGGCTTTAGTGGCGCTGGAAGCGGGAGCCGATGGACTCCGTCTTAACCCGGGCAATATCGGCGAATCGGATAAAGTTAAAAAAGTGGCGCTGGCGGCGAAGGAAAGGGGAGTCTCCATCCGTATCGGGGTAAATGCCGGCAGTTTACCCACCTTACGAGGTCATGGAGGGACGGCGGGCGGGCCTGCCCGCCATAGTCACCGCGTGACGACGCGCGGGCCGAAAACCGATAATACCAAATTAAGCATCGCTGAAAGGATGGTCGAGGCGGCTTTAGAGCAGGTACGACTTCTGGAAAGCCTTGACTTCGACCTTATTAAAGTCTCTTTAAAAGCCTTCGATGTCCCCACCACTATCGAAGCATACCTGAGTATCGCGGAGAAGATGCCTTATCCCCTGCACATCGGCATCACCGAGGCGGGCACGCCCCGCACTGGCGTTATCCGCAGCACGGTGGGCATCGGCACACTGCTCTGGCTGGGCATCGGGGATACTATCAGGGTTTCTCTGACCGCCCCTCCCCGCGAAGAGGTTATCGCCGCTTATGAGATTTTAAAGAGCCTTAATTTAAGAGAACACGGCCCGGTTCTGGTAAGCTGCCCCACGTGTGGTCGCGCCGAGGCGGACGTGCTAAAATTGGCCGAAGCGGTCGAGAAAAGGCTTCAAAAGATTAATAAACCGATAAAGGTGGCGGTGATGGGCTGCGTGGTCAATGGCCCCGGCGAGGCAAAAGACGCCGATGTCGGCATCGCCTGCGGCAAGGGCAAAGGCGTTATCTTTAAGAGGGGGGAAAAGGTGGCGGTGGTGGCGGAGAAAGACTTCCTCACCGCGCTGATGAGAGAGGTGGAGGGGATTTAAATGAAAAGACTGGATATTGTTTTAGCTGTTATTCTATCGGTGATGATGCTAATAGCTGTTTCCTGTACCAAAACGGCGTCGCCTTCCGCACTGTCAACGATTTCGCAGTCGCCTGCAACCAATACGCCTACTTCAATACCTCCCATGGATGCGACGCCTGGAACCCCGGGAGCCGCTAATGACGATATCGTGTATCCTCCCGGGGGCTTTACCTACCGCTCCAATGTCCACCAGCAGGGGCAACCCGACTGGCCGCCTGTCCCGCAAAACGAGATAACTCTGGCGACCACCTCAAGCACTATCGACATTCAATACCGTGAATATATTGAAACCAAAGCCGGAGAGACTAGGAATAATATCATTTTTCTTAATGGCCGGAGCGCGCCTGATATATTAGACCCGCTTCAAATAAATTACGTGGCTGTTGGCCTTCCCGATGGTATTTCCATCCAGAAAGACCAGCAAATGTATGGTGGCATCGGCGGTCAGGATAAAAAATCAGCCAGGATTGTACTTAAAATATTTATCGCGTCGCAGGTAAAGCCAGGTGAGTATCCTTTTTCCATCCATCTTGAGTATGATGGAAAGGAGATAGGCAGTATCCCGTGTACGGTGAAAGTGCTGGAATGAAAAATGATTAACAGTGCATTTAAGAGGGGCGAAGACCCTTTTTCTTATCCCTCCTCTCCGTGTACGGAGAGGGGGCAGGGGGTGAGGTAGATAAATATAGGAGCCATGATGAAAAGAATAATATTAGGGCTGATAGCGGTTGTTTTATTACTCTCGGTAACTCTGGTGGGCTGCCAGACAGCGGGCATCACTCAAGCCCAGTATGACCAGCTAGCTACCCAGCTAACGGATGCGCAGGCAAAGCTGTCCAAAATGCAGAATGACCTCACTAAACTTCAGGCGGAAAAATCGACTATCGATTCCCAGCTTAAAGACGCTCAGTCCCGGATAGCGTCACTCCAGGGGCAGGTCGGCGGACTCAAAGAGCAGGCCACTCTTACCGGGGCCACGCCGGCAGAAACGGCAGCGAAAATCGTAAAAAATTACATTGAAACGCATGTCTACAGCACTATCGATTATTTCATCTGCTCCGATATGGCTTCGGAAGTCTGGAATATGCTCAAAGCTCAGGGGATTAAGGCGGTCATCGTCGTGGGGAATAAGGACACAGCCATCTCCAATATCCTCCAGTCCGACCATGCCTGGGTCCTCGCCGAGGTAAACCCGGGAGAGTACCTGGCGCTGGAGGCAACCGGCGGCTATGTGGTTCCCAGGAGTAAAAATCCTCTTTACTACCGCGGCTGGTCATTCGATAGTCCCGTTAGTTTGAAGAGCCACAATGAACGGGTTAGAGAGTACAATACCAGGGTAAGTATAATAATGGATATACAGAATGAAGTTAAAGTAGTTGCCGATGAACATGATCGATCAACCGACCCGATTACGGCAGACAAATTACTTGCTGTATATAATAAGTTGGTAGAAGTACGTGATAAAATGGATGCAGAATTGAAGAATATCAAGGCTGAATTGGATGCACTTGCTACCCCATTATAAACGTGAGAGGAGTCAACAGTGCGCATATCGAAGCTGTTCGGCAAGACTTTAAGAGAGGTGCCCGCCGAGGCGGATACGGTCAGCCACCAGTTACTGGTGAGGGCGGGTATGATAAATCAGCTCGTGGCTGGCATCTATTCCTACCTCCCGCTGGGCTGGCGGGTGCTGAAAAAGATAGAGAACATCATCCGTGATGAGATGAATAAAGCCGGCGGGCAGGAGCTGACTATGCCGGTGCTTCAGCCGTTTGAGATGTGGCATCTGTCCGGGCGCGACCGGGCTCTGGGTAAAGTGCTCTTCAGTCTCTACGACCGGCGGGAGCGCCGGCTGGCTTTAGGCCCCACCCATGAGGAGGTTGTTACCCAGCTTGCCGGCCGCTATGTCCAGAGCTACCGCGACCTGCCCTTGATGCTTTACCAGATTCAGACCAAGTTCCGCGACGAGCCGCGACCCCGGGGCGGACTGATAAGGGCGCGCGAGTTTTCCATGAAGGACCTCTACAGCTTTGATGTCGATGAGGCTGGGCTGGACATCAGCTATCAGAAGATGCTCCGGGCTTACCAGAATATCTTTAAGCGCTGCGGGCTGCCGGTCATGCTTGTCGAGGCTGATAGCGGTGCTATCGGCGGCAAGGATTCCCGTGAGTTCATGGTTATCGCTGAGAGCGGCGAGGATGAAATCATTTACTGTCCCGGTTGCCATTACGCCGCCAACGCGGAGAAAGCGGTCAGTGTCAAGGGCAGTATCGATAACGGCCGGCAGCTGCCCGTGGCGGAGGTGGCCACGCCCGGCATGGGAACGATAGAGGAGGTGGCCGGTTTCCTCGAAGTGCCTCAAAACCACACCCTGAAAGCGGTCTTTTATATCGTCGATGGCGAGATGGTCTTTGTGGTCATCCGCGGCGACCTCGCCGTCAATGAAATCAAGCTCAATAATATCCTGAAGGCAACCGACCTCCGCATGGCTACCGAAGCCGAAGTTATTGCTGCCGGTATCGTCGCCGGCGCCGCCTCGCCGGTGGGGTTAAAGGGCATTAGAGTTATCGCTGATGATTCCGTGACATCGGGCACTAATTTCGTGGCTGGCGGCAACAAGCCGGATACTCACCTGAGAAACGTGAACTACCCCAGGGATTTCAAAGCCGACACCGTGGCGGATATCGCCAGCGCCCGCGCTGGTGACAGGTGCCTGAAATGCGGTGGCGAACTGGCGTCAACCCACGGCATCGAGGTGGGGCATATCTTCAAGCTGGAAACTACCTATAGCTCTAAATTCAATGCCTCTTACATTGATGAAAAGGGCGAATCTCATCCTATTGTCATGGGCTGTTACGGCCTGGGTCTCAGCCGGCTTATGGCGGCGGCCGTCGAGCAAAACCACGACGCTAAGGGTATTATCTGGCCGTTATCGATAGCTCCGTACCATGTTTATCTCTGCCCTCTGTACCGGGAAGGCTGTAAAGTGGCTGATGTTGCCGAAAAGCTATATGCCGACCTTGAAGCGGAAGGACTTGAGGTGCTTTTTGACGATAGGGAAGAATCTCCCGGTGTTAAGTTCAATGACGCCGATTTGCTCGGCGTACCCTTCCGGGTTACCGTCAGTCCACGTACGCTTCAAAAAAACAGCGTGGAGTTGAAGTTGCGCTCAAAGAAAGAGTCTGAGTTAGTGCCGCTGGAGAAGATAGTTGGCAAGCTCAGGGAGCTTATAACCTGTTAGTGGATGAGGTTCTATGAAGACTAATACTCGGTTCCATACAACGCAAATTATTTCCTCTCCCCTCCGTGGTAGAGGATTAAGGTGAGGGGGCTTAAATTTCACCCTCACCCGACCTCTCCCCTGCCTTCGCCGGAGTGGATACGCGCAGGCAGGCATCAAGGAAGAGGTGATTCTTTTTGTCGAATAGAGATTTATGCAACTTAATACTCATTTATTTAAAAGCAGGCATAATGTAATTTGGATATTTCTCCTTTTATCCGTACTCTGCCTTTCTGCAGTATTGCCGACAGGCTGTAAATCTGTAGAGCCAATGCAGGTGCAAGCCACCCTGTCTTTATCGAGCACAGCGTTTCAGGATGGAGGCAACATACCCAATAAATATACCTGTCAGGGGCAGGATGTATCCCCGCCGCTGTCCTGGGGTGCGCCACCGGCGGGAACCCTGTCGCTGGCATTAGTAGTGGAAGATCTGGATTCCCCGGGCGGCCGGTTTGCACACTGGATAATATTCAACATACCTTTAGATATCCGCGAACTGAATGAAGCCGTGTCCCCCCAATCGCGGCTGCCCAACGGTGCTCTGGAGGGGAAGAATGACTTCGGGAAAATCGGCTATGGCGGCCCCTGCCCGCCGTCCGGAAAGCCCCACCGCTACCAATTTACTATTTACGCGCTGGACACCGCCCTGAATCTGGAGGCAGGACCCTCCAAGAAGCAAGTTCTTAATGCTCTGGAAGGCCACATTCTTGCCCGGGGGCAGCTTACTGGTTTATACCAGCGCTAGCTTCTCAAGAGACTTCTCCCTTATGCTCTGTTTTATTGCCGTTATCCTGCTAAATAGCTATAATATTCCCAATGACCTCCATCATCGCCGTCCGGAATCTCCGCAAGACCTATGGCAGGACAGTTGCTGTCGATGATATCTCTTTTGAAGTAGCCGATGGAGAAATTTTTGGTCTCCTTGGCCCCAACGGCGCCGGTAAGACCACGACGGTCGAATGCCTGCAGGGTCTAAGACATCCGGATTCGGGGAATGTCCGTGTGCTTGGTTTAGACCCGCGTCTGGAAGCGCAAACGTTAAGGCGGCGTATCGGTTCCCAGCTTCAAGAATCCGCCTTGCCGGACCGCATCAAGGTCTGGGAAGCTCTCGATCTGTTTGCCTCGGTGACATCGAACGCGCTGGACTGGCCCATCCTCCTGGAGCAGTGGGGACTTGTCGAGAAGCGTAAAGCCAGCTTCTCCAGTTTGTCCGGCGGGCAGAGGCAGCGACTGTTTATCGCCCTGGCGCTGGTTAATAATCCCGAGTTAGTCTTTCTTGACGAAATGACCACTGGCCTTGACCCCGCCGCCCGCCGTGTTGCCTGGGACCTTATCCGGGCCATACGTGATAGGGGCACCACCGTCGTGCTGGTCACTCATTTCATGGATGAGGCTGAAAACCTCTGTGACCGCGTCGCTATCGTTGACCGGGGTAAAATCGTCGCCTCCGATACCCCCCAGGGACTCATAACCAGGCACGCCAGTGAGGTTCGTGTTATCTTTACCACCGAAAAAACCGACCTCCCGTGGGTGGAGAAAATATCCGGCGTTGTAAGAGTGACAAGAAAAGGGCCGAGAGTAGAGGTGGAAGGCAGCGGGCCGGTGCTGGCTCTGGTGGCGGCGGCGCTGGTGGAACATGGCATCGTGCCCTCCGACCTCCGTGTGGAGCAACCAACTCTGAAGGATGTCTTTCTGAAACTGACCGGCCATACCGCTGGGGAATAAGATAAATGCGTACTTTGTTTAAACTTACATGGGTTGAGATAAAACTATTTATCCGTGAGCCTATCACGGTGGTCTTCACGCTGGCCCTGCCCATCATCTTCCTTTTCGTCATAGTCGGGGTCTTGGGAAATACGCCTGAGCCGAACTTTCGGGGTGTCGGTCCCTTGGACTACTATGTACCAGCTTACTTCGGGCTGGTGATGACAGCTATCGGCGTGGTGGCGTTGCCGGTGCATCTTACGGCCTATCGTGAACGGGGCGTCCTGCGCCGGTTGCGTGCCTCGTCAATCTCTGTATGGTCCCTGCTCGGTTCTCAGTTAATGGTCAGCTTTATCATCGCCATAATGGGTAGTATCCTGATAATGGCTCTCGGTATGCTGGTCTATTCACTACATCTTCCGCAGTCGCCAGCCCTTTTAATACCTGCCTTCATACTCGGTACAATAAGTTTTGCATCCTTGGGTTTTTTTCTCGGCGCTGTACTCCCTTCGACCCGCTCTGCCCAGGGGCTTGGCTTGATCCTGTTTTTCGTCATGTTCATTTTAGGCGGAGCCGGACCTCCCTCCGGAGTCTTAACCGGAGTGATGCGGGTAACCAGTGACATCATACCGCTACGGTACGTAATTTTTATGCTCCAGGATCCCTGGCTTGGCTTCGGTTGGCACGTAAACGCATCTCTCATTGTGGCGGGGATAACAGTAGCGGCCGCCCTGCTGGCGGCCCGTTTCTTCCGCTGGGAATGAAATAACGCCGGATTATTCTATTTTGGTTTTACGCCATAGACCTTGATACTTATAATCGAGCTAGCCAGGTCTCGTATTCCCTCAGATGTTAATTTCAGACTTGAAGCAATCGATGTTGCTATTGGGTCATTATCCAGAGAGTCTACGGCAATACCTGTCTCATCGGCCACCCGGACATCCTGAAATCCGGCGGCTTCCATCGCGCCGAGGTATTCCTCTTCTAATATCGCCCCGGAAATACAGCCGATGTAAGCCTGGACGGAGTTTCTAATAACATCGGGCAGTTCCTTCGTCAGGACGATATCGGAGACCATGAGGCGGCCGCCCGGTTTCAATACCCGGAATGCTTCTTTAAATACTCTTCTCTTGTCCGGTGCCAGGTTGATGACGCAGTTGGAGATAATGACATCAACCGAACTATCGGCGGCGGGTAGATTTTCTATCTCGCCCAGCCTGAATTCCACATTGGTGTAGTCGCTTTTTACGGCGTTTTCCCTGGCCTTTTCAATCATCTCTGGTGTCATGTCTACACCAATGACTTTACCGTTGTTACCGACCTGCCTGGCTGACAGGAAACAATCGAATCCCGCCCCCGAGCCGAGGTCAAGTACCGTTTCCCCTTCTTTTAAGGAAGCCAGGGCTATTGGATTACCACAACCTAGACCCAAATTGGCTCCATCAGGGGCGGCGGCCAGTTCTTCTTCAGAGTACCCGATGCTTTTGCTGATATCACGGGCAGATTTGGTATCGCGGCAACAGGTGGTATCCTGGTTGCAGCAGGAACCGCCCTCTTTAGCGATTTTTGCGTAGCCTTCTCTCACCGACTTCCTGATTTCTGTGTCTTTCATATTTATTATCTCTCCTATTATTTCTGGAAAATCTCGGACATCAACGGCCCGAGCATACCCTTGACCATTTCGGAAAATGATTCGGCTTTAATCAGGGTCAGGCAGGATACCTCCCCGCCTTTTCCCCAGCTTACCACCGCCAGTTTATCGCCGGCGTGTATATTGGCTTTATCTCTGGCTTCCTTCGGCAGTACCATCTGGCCGCGCTCGTCTATAGTGGCTAATGCCTCGACCTTGCAGCAGCCTGACGCTATCTCAGCCGGCGAGCAGCAACTCTCTTTTTTCCCCTCTTTAACCATTTTCATCTCCTTAAAACGGATAGTTAGAATCAACAGTATAATCAGAAAAATCAGAATATACTGATATTATAATTGGATAAGCCGAATTTGTCAAGCGGTTTTTAGGCTGTTTGGGTTTCTTCTTATTGATGTGTATACCTCAACCCTGACCCTTCTCTAACTATTATGAACATAGCGAGCCTATATTTATTGGCTAGAAAGGGGAGTACGCAGCGAGAGGGGGCGAAGCCCCCTCTCAAATAATATCCCCCTCTTCAAACATTTTAATCTATAATTCTCAATAATTTTACTGTTTGGAGAGGGGGATTAAGAGGGTGAGGTAAGAGGTAAAATGAGTTGAGGTTAAAATTGGGTGAAATAATAGTGATGTCATACACGTAGCGTCGCCCCGAGCTCTTTCGTCAGCCTGGCCAGGATTTGCTCCTGCACTTTATTAACCTCTTCGTCGGTCAGGGTATGGGTGGGTGACTGATAGACGAGGCGGTACGCCAGCGACTTCTTCCCCGCGGCTACCTGTTTGCCGGAGTATACATCGAAGAGGACAACCTCGCTTATCAGCGAAAAGCCCTTGATGATATCCAGTATTTTCTGATTTGTTATGCCGGTATCGACTACCAGTGCCATGTCCCTGACGGTGCTGGGGAAACGCGGTATCGGCTGGAACATTTTATAGCTGATGGCGAAAGGCAATAGCGCCGTCACGTTGATTTCAAATAATCCGACTGTCCCGGCAACCTCGAAGGCATCCGCCACCTTCGGGTGTACTTCGCCGAAAACGCCTATCTTGACCTTCAGGCCATCCTCTCCCTGAAGGACTATGGCGGCCTGTCTGACGGGGTGCAGGCCTTTATCGCTGCTTTTTTCGAAGTCAACGGCCAGGCCCAGATGGCTCAGCAGCCCTTCCACTACCCCCTTGACATCATAAAAATCGAACGAGCCGTCGCCACCCAGCCATGACCTCTCGACCCTGGGGCCGCTCATGATACCGCACAGCACCTCGGGTTCTTCAGGCAGGTCGTTTTCTCTGGGCAGATATATCTTGCCCATCTCGAATAGCCGGATGCCGCCTTCTTCGTGCCGGCGATTGGACGCGAGGGTGGCCAGTACGTTGGCGCGGAGGCTGGGACGCAGGTATTCCTGGTCGGCGGTCATCGGATTGGAGACTCGGAGAGGTAAGGGTTCCGGGGTATGGGGTTCAGCCGTGGCATTGCTCAGCAGTTGCAGGCTGGTCAGGGAATAGTTCATTATCTCCTGAAAGCCATAGCCCACCAGGCTCTCCCTTATTTTTTTTCTGAGGCTGAGGACAGGTTCCGGATTTTGCCGGGGTATAGGCTCGCTGAGCAGCGTGGTGGGAATCTTGTCGTAGCCGATGACACGGGCAACCTCCTCTATCAGGTCGACATCCAGCCTGATATCGCTGCGCCAGTAGGGAGTGGTTACCATTATCTTCGAGCCGTCCACCTTACATTCGAAGCCCAGCGCGGTCAGGCTATTTACTATCTGCTCCAGGCTGTACCCGATGCCCAGGATACGCTTTACTTCCTCGGGAGTAAGCAGGATTGGTCGAATTTCTTTTTTACCGGGATAAACATCGATAATGCCCCTGGCGACTTTCCCGCCGCCCAGCTCGGCAATAAGCTGCGTGGCGTGCTTCAGGGCGGGTATGGTAAGGCCGGCGCTGATGCCGCGCTCGAACCGCATCGAGGCTTCGCTCGTCAGGTCGAGGCGGCGGCTCGTATAGTGAATGCTGGCCGCTTTGAAGCTGGCGGCTTCCAGCAGGATGGACGTGGTGCTTTCCGTAACCTCGCTGTTGAGGCCGCCCATGACTCCGGCTATCGCCACGGTCCTATCCCCGTCGCCGATAACCAGCATGTCGTGGGTAAGTTTTCGTTCTGTTTCATCAAGAGTGAAGAAGCTCTCGCCCTCTTTAGCCCGGCGCACGATGATTTTCTTGCTCTTGATTCTATCGTAGTCGAAGGAGTGCAGGGGCTGCCCGTACTCGAGCATGACATAGTTGGTGATATCGACGATGTTGTTTATCGGTCGCTGGCCGCAGGCCACCAGTCGCTCCTGCATCCAGGCCGGAGACTCGGCGATTTTAACGCCGGTAATAAGGCTGGCGCAGTACCGGGGGCACAGGTCGGCATCAGCGATTTCTACCGATATCTGCTTATCTATCGGGTTGCCGGTTTCTTCATAGCTTATTTCCGGGATATGCATCTTCTGACCGCTCAGGGCGGCGACTTCGCGGGCAATGCCCACCACCGAGAGGCAGTCGGGCCGGTTGGCGGTGATATCGATGTCAAGGACGGTATCGCCCAGGTATTCGGCCAGCGGTGTACCCACCTTAGCCTCTGCCGCTAAGACCATGATACCCTCGTGGCTATCCGAGATGCCGAGCTCCTTTTCGGAGCAGACCATGCCGCGGGAAACGACGCCGCGAATTTTAGCGGGTTTTAGCTCTTCAGGCTGGCCGTTATAGGGGTTTATCAGATGGGCGCCGACGCGGGCAAAGGCAATCTTATCGCCGACGTTCAAATTCGGGGCGCCGCAGACGACGGTCTCCTGCTCCGTTCCCAGGTCAACCGTAGTCAGGCGGAGTCGGTCGGCGTTGGGATGGGGATTGACCGCTATTATCTGCCCGATGACGACGTTATCCCAGCTGCCGCCTTTAGTGATGATTTCCGCTACCTCGAATCCGGCCAGCGTTAGCCTTTTCGCCAGTTCTGGCGGTGGCAGGTTTACGTCGACATAGTCTTTGAGCCAGTTAAGCGGTACTGTCATTTTTTCTATCCTAATTATTTAAACTGTCATTCTGAAGGAGTCCTTCGGCTGAAGGACGACTGAAGAATCCGTCCTTCTGGTGGGGTGCACGGATTCTTCGCTTCGCTCAGAATGACAAAAGGACAACTCTCAACTTCCCCCCTTAAAACTGCCTCAGAAATCTCAGGTCGTTGCTGTAGAAAAGTCTCATATCTTCAATCCCGTAACGCAGCATGGGCAGCCGTTCGATACCCATGCCGAAAGCGAAGCTGCCGTAGACCTTGGAGTCGATGCCGCCGCGCCGTAGCACGTCCGGGTGAGTCATACCGCAGCCCAATATTTCCAGCCAGCCGCTGTTCTTGCAGACCCGGCAGCCGGCGCCCTTGCAGACGATACAGTCGATGGCGATTTCCCCGCCGGGTTCGACAAACGGGAAGTAATCTGTACGAAAGCGCACTTTCCTGTGCTCTCCGAAGTAGCGGCGGGCGAACTCATAAAGTGTCCCCTTGAGGTCGGCCATGGTAATGTTTTTGTCCACGGCGATGCCGTCGATATGGTGGAAAATATTGAGGTGGGTGGCATCGGTCGCCTCATAGCGGTAGCACTTGCCTACCTCGACAGCTCTAATCGGCGGCTTAAAGCTCTCCAGAGTACGCGCGGTGATGGCCGTCGTGTGGGTGCGCAGCAGTTGTTTTCCCTTTTGCCCGGCCGGGGCGTCAATCCAGAAGGATGACATATTGTCACGCGCCGGATGCTCGGCGGGCATGTTCAGGGCTTCGAAGTTATAATAGTCCCACTCCACGTCCGGGCCTCCCAGGACCTGGAATCCCATGGAGATAAATATATCGCATATCTCGTCGATTGTCTGTGTAATGGGGTGCCGGCGCCCGGCAGGGTAAGGCCGACCCGGCAGGCTGATATCGATGGACTCTCTTTGTGCCTCTGACTTTAATTGAACGTCACGGAGCGATTGCCCTTTCTCGACGGCGCTGTTCTCCAGCAGGTTTTTTAACTTGTTGGCGGCCGCCCCGACCGCTTTTCTCTCCTCTATAGATAAGGTCGCCAGGCCGCGCAGAATCTGGGTAAGCGGACTTTTTTTACCAAGGTAGTGGATGCGCCAGGATTCCAGGTCTTTGACGTTATCAATACCGTCTATATGCTTAAGGGCTTCTGTTTTAATTTCTTCTATTTTTTTCAGCATCTTGGTGCCTGTTAAAAGTATCCCCTTCCACTGGTGAGGGGAAGGGGAACTAAAATGAGTTGACTTTTAACCGGGAATTTTTAGTTCTGGTCTTTCCCTCCAGCGAGAGTGACCAGGCTGCTAAAGCTTTCAGGTTCCCTGACGGCCATATCGGCCAGTACTTTGCGGTTTATTTCGATGCCGGCCTTTTTCAGACCGTCCATGAACTGACTGTATTTGATTCCCCGGGCACGGCAGGCGGCGTTAACGCGCACAATCCAGAGTCGTCTCATGTCGCCTTTACGCTCGCGCCGGTGAAAATAGGCATAGCTCAACGAGTGTATCATGGACTCGGTAGCTCGCCTGATAAGCCGGTGCTTGGTACCCCGGTGCCCCTTGGTCAGGGCTAATATTTTCTTATGTCTGTGGTGTGAGGTCACACCCCTTTTAACTCTAGGCATGTAACTGTCTCTCCTGTCCTATTTCATCCCGTAAGGTATCAGCCTCGATATGCGCTTGCGGTCGCGGGGACTCAGTTCAATCATTTCGTCGAATTGACCCCGCACGCGCTTGGCTTTATTGGTACGCAGGTGGCTCTTTGGCCCTTTTACCCGCATGATTTTGCCGCTGCCTGTAATGTGAAAGCGGCTCTTGGCACCTTTATGAGTCTTGAGTTTTGGCATTCTGCGTTTCCTTTACTTCAGCTTTTACTTTGGGCTTGGAACCGGTGGGTGCCATGATGATATCCATCCGTCTCCCCTCCATTACCGGCTGTCTCTCCAGCGTGCCGACCTCGTTAAGTGTTTCCGCCATCCGCTGTAAAATCTTCCAGCCCAGTTCGGGATGCGTGATTTCACGCCCCCGGAACATCAATGTTACTTTAACTTTAGCCCCATCGTTCAGCAGTTTCTTGGCTGTTCTGGCTTTGGCTTCAAAATCATGGGCACCTATCTTGGGTCGCAGGCGAATCTCCCTTAATAACGTGACCTTCTGGCTTTTCCTCGCCTGCTGCTCTTTCTTCTGCTGCTCGTATTTGAACTTTCCATAATCGAGAAGGCGGCAGACAGGGGGTACTGACGTGGGTGCTACCTCGACGAGGTCCAGATTGTTCTTTCTTGCCGTTTCCCTTGCCTGAACCAGGGGCATAATACCGAGCTGTTCACCCTTCTCACCGACCAGGCGAACCTCTTTAGCGATAATTCGCTCGTTGACGCGTAGTTGTTTAATTATGGCGCTTTATTACCTCCTCCAGGTACAGGTATCCTACGAACAAAAACTATACCATATTTATATGCTGTAAATCAACTCCCCCGGAACCAGGTTATTTATTATTGTCATTCTGAAGGAGTCCCGATGTAATCGGGACGACTGAAGAATCTCACACCCCTTTGACGAGACTCTTCCCTTCGCTCAGAGTGATAAAAAGGCACAACACAGCGTATAAATGTGGGAGTCAGTAAATACCCTCTGGAACTCATGATAAGAAATCGCCATTACTTTCATACCTTATTGGCGATTTCCGCTGTCAAGGTTTCCAGGAAACTCGCCAGGGGCTGGGTGGGTAATTGCTCGCCGCTGCGGCGCCGGACGGAAACGGAGTTGTCCGCCGCCTCTTTATCCCCGACGATGAGCATATAGGGTATTTTCTCCAGTTGCGCCTGCCTGATTTTCAGGTTCATCCGTTCGGAGCGGTCGTCAACTTCTGCTCTTACCCCGCGGCTCTTAAGCTCGGCTATTATCTTGCGGGCGTGCTCCAGGTGGCGGTCGGCTACGGGGATTATTTTTACCTGCACCGGGGACAGCCACAACGGGAAAGCGCCGGCGTATTGTTCGATTAATAGTCCGAAGAACCGTTCCCAGGAGCCGAGCAAAGCGCGGTGTATCATGTAAGGACGGTGCTCTTTTCCGTCCGCCCCGACGTATACCATGTCGAAGCGCTCCGGCAGGTTGAAATCGAACTGGATAGTAGTTGCCTGCCACTCGCGCCTCAGCGCGTCTTCGATTTTTATATCTATCTTGGGACCGTAGAAAGCGCCGCCGCCCTCATCCACCTCATACTCGAGTTTATTTTCGTCGATGACCTTGCGTAGGGCATCCTGTGCGTCCCACCACATATCTTCGTTGCCGATGGCATCGGTGGGGCGGGTGGAAAGATAAACCTTGTATTTTTGGAAGCCAAAGGTCTTCAGCATGTATAGTGAAAAACGCAGCACCTCGGAAATTTCAGAGTTCATCTGTTCCGGCGTGCAAAATATATGTGCATCGTCCTGGGTAAAACCGCGCACCCTCATCAGGCCGGACAGCACGCCGCTGCGCTCGTAGCGGTAAACGGTGCCCAGCTCCGCCCAGCGCAGGGGCAAATCACGGTAGGAACGTGTCTTTGATTTGTAAGCGAGTATGTGGAAAGGGCAATTCATCGGCTTGATGTAGTATTCCTGCTCGTCGATGGTAATCGGCGAATACATATTTTCCTTGTAAAAGTCGAGATGTCCGCTGGTCTGCCAGAGCTTGCTTAGCCCGATGTGCGGGGTATAGAGAATCTCATAACCGTTGGCGAAATGCTCCTGCCTCCAGAAGTCCTCGATGGTGGTGCGAATGCGTCCGCCCTTGGGCGTATAGATAACCAGCCCCCCGCCTATTTCCTCCGGGATAATAAATAGGTCCAGCTCCTTGCCTATTTTCCGGTGGTCTCTCTTTTTTATTTCTTCCTGTATTTTTAAATATTCCTCCAACTCTTGCTGGCTCTCGAAGGCGATTCCGTAGATTCTCTGGAGCATGGCATTGTGCTCATTGCCCCGCCAGTAGGCGCCGGCGATGCTGATTAGCTTGAAAGCTTTTATCTCACCGGTAGATTTGACATGGGGACCGCGGCATAAATCGGTAAAGCTGCCCTGTTCGTAGACGCCAACCCTGTCGTCGGCTATTCCCTCGATAAGCTCTAGCTTGTAGGGTTGGGCGGCGAATAGATTTTTGGCTTCTTTTTTGGTGATTTCTCTATGCTTGAAAGGCAAATCGGCTTTGACTATCTCGCTCATTTTTTTCTCGATGATAGGCAGGTCATCGGGGGTAAGCGAGCGCGGTAAATCGAAGTCGTAGTAAAAGCCGTCCTCTATAGCCGGTCCGATGGCGAACTTGGCATCGGGGAAGATGGACAGGATGGCCTCAGCCATGACGTGAGAGGTCGAGTGGCGCATGGTTTCCAGTTTATTTTCTGCGTTCACAAGACCTATTATATCAGCGTTTAGCTTCGGGCGCAATCGTGTTAGCTTTTAGATACTCGGATTTCGAGATTTTTTAGAGTGTTATTCTGGCGGAGGCCAGAATCCAGACCTCACCTTATCCCATCCTCTGGATTCTCCTTCGGCTGAAGGACTGGAATGACAGTAAAATTCTGCTAAATATTCTCAATTTCGTATTTTTACACTTATACCACCTGCGTGTTACACTACATTGTGCCTCAAACTATCCGTCGTCTTCTGCCCATCCTGGGCTTGACGATTTTCTCCTCAAACCTGGGCAATGGCATCATTGCACCGCTCTTACCTCTCTACGCCGAGAAGCTGGGGGCAACCGGCCTGTGGCTGGGTATTATTTTTTCCGGCGTATCCATCTCCAGCGCTATTTTCATGCCTTTTGCCGGCCGGTTCTCCGACCGTCGTGGCCGCAAGCTGATTCTGTGTGCCGGACTATTTGGTCTTACCCTGATGTCCTTCGCTTATGTTTGGGCACATAGTATCGCCAGCCTGACCATCGTACGCTTTATACAGGGAGCGGCGTCCGCCATGGTCCTGCCTATCGCCCAGGCTTATGTCGGCGATATCACTCCGGAGGGTGAAGAAGGGAAATGGATGGGCATTTTCAACGCCACCTTTATCACCGGTTTTGGCTCCGGGCCGCTGCTCGGTGGCGTCATCTCCGACCATTTCGGAATGAACACCACCTTCTATACTATGGGCGTCCTTAACCTGATATCGTTTCTCGGGGTTGCTTTCTTCCTCCCGGAGATTGTGCAGAGGAGGAAGACCGCCGGCCAGTTTTCTTTCCGGGGGATTACGGCCAGCAATGTCACGAGGGGGATTTTCAGTTATCAGGTGGGGGCATCGGCCAACCGCGGTATCATGACCGCCTTTGTGCCGGTCTTTGCTACCATTTTTATCGGTTTGAGCCCGTCTTTCATCGGAACGATACTGACCATCACCATCATCGGGAATTCGTTATTGCAGGTACCCTCGGGCAATTTGGCGGATAAATTTAACCGGAGAAACATGATAATTCTGGGAAGTTTGGGCGTGGCTGTTTCCATGCTGCTGACGCCCCTGTCCAATGGCTTCTGGGTGCTGCTGGCAATCATGGCTATCGGCAGTATTTTTGACGCTTGCGCCACGCCGCCGGCCATGGCTGCCATTATTCAGGAGGGCAGGAAGTATGGCATGGGCGTGGCCACGTCGGTCTCTAACATGGGTGGGGGACTGGGTATGGGGCTTGCCCCGATTCTGGCCGGCTTTATCGTCGATTCATTTGATGTTAAGTCAGCTTTTTACGTTGCCGCCGCCGTCGTCTTTCTCAGTACGGTTGTTTTCAGCCAGTTTACGCGGCGTTCTATAGTAGCCAGGATTTAAGCTGATTCGGGTAGAAAAGCGGCGCACCTTTCAGGTGCGCCGTCTTTGCTGATTAACCATTTCATTGGACTTCATGGCAATCGCCATTTTGCCCATTTATCCCTGTCCACCTCTTTACCGTAGGAAACTTTGGGGGTAATACCTCTGGCGATGAGTGCCGCCGCGATGGCTTTGGTGATATCCCCGGCAATAAATGGCACCGCCCCCATCATGAGAAGTTCGCCGAACGTAGCCGGCTGTCCTTTTACCAGGTTGAGCCAGAGCCTCAGTTGCAGGAGACCGGGTACATAGATAAGGATAAAATTCGCGAAGAGCATCAGACCGAGCATGGTCAGGAAGCTCCGCGAACGCACGTATCTATCGGTGAAATATCCCAGGAAAAGAGCGGCCAGAATAAACCCGATAATATAGCCGCCGGTGGGCCCGGACATATAAGCCAGTCCGCCGCTCAGGTTCTGGAACCAGGGTAAACCCGCCATGCCCAGCCCGGCATAGATGGTCAGGCTGATGCCGCCCCACCATTTCCCCAGCAGGACGCCGGCCAGGAGCGCACCAAATGTCTGACCTGTTATCGGCACCGGACTCCAGGGAAGCTGTATTCTAAGCTGGGCCAGCAGTCCGGTCAGTATCGCCACCCCCAGGGCCAGGACTAATTTACGGGATACGCTCAGTTCGTAGCGCCACTTGAAGACGTCGTATTTGGTTTGGTTGATTCTAGCGACTACTGTCACCTTTACCTCCTGATATCATAGCTTCCTGTAAATGTCTGGGCTGGTTGTATTTATCGGGCTTGGATATATCTGTTAGGCATACTGCTCAATAAATGTGTGATACACCGAAAGAGAAAGGGGGAATGTTTAAATAAGGTTATTCATCATCGGGTCGGCTTCTCGGTGCCGATAATGGCTATTTCTATCTTATGTCCGCACTTCGAACAGGTAACGTTAAATGTAGCCGGCTGTTGCATAACGCGTTCCGCCACGGCGGAAACAATAGAGTCGACATTGTCCAGGCGATTGTCCAGCATATCGAGGCGCTTTTCAATTTTCCTCAGGTCTGCGGCTAGTTCTCCATTTACCGATTGCGTTTCGTCTGGCTTTGCCAAAGTATCCACCCTCTCAATAATATTAGACTCATTATATGTCCTGGCGGGGAATTATGTCAAAAATAAAATAAACATATTTTTATTGATGTCATCCTGAGGAGTTCCGACTTTGTCGGGGCGACGAAGGATCTCGGTGAGGAGTGGACAAAAGAGGAGATACCCCTACCCGGAGATTCCTCGTTTCACTCAGAAAGACAATATCTCATATGTAGCCTAAAAAGTTATCTGGTTGTATTGATTTATGCATAATCGAGAGGTATAATCCTGAATACAAAGCATGAGTTTACCCGGTACAACCCGTAAAGGAGGGGAAATATGACTGAAAAAGAGGTCGGCACGGTGAGTGATTTCTTTGCCCGACCGGTGGTGGCCGGCGTCACCATGACGGGGACGCTAAAAGTGGGGGACAAGATTCACATCAAGGGACATACCACGGATATCGAAATGGTTATCGCCTCGATGCAGATTGAGAACGAGGATGTCACCGAGGCTAAGAAGGGCACTTCCGTGGGTATCAAAGTCCCGGACAGGGTCAGGGCGGGAGACACGGTCTACAAGGTCACTGATTAAAGTTCTATATTAAGAATAAACCCGTTATCCTCGTTACGTCTCTTCTATATAAACGTGACTGATAACTGACAACTGTTAACTGTAAACTATCCTATCGCCTTGACCAGGTTCGCCATCTCGATGGCGCTGACCGCTGCGTCGAAGCCCTTGTTGCCGTCTTTGGTGCCGGACCGCTCGATGGCTTGCTCTAGGGTATCGGTGGTGATGACTCCGAAAATTACCGGTATCCCGCTATCGAGGTTGACCTTGGCGATGCCCTTGGTGACCTCGGAGGCGATGTACTCGAAGTGAGGTGTGCCGCCCCGTATTACCGCCCCCAGGCAGATAATCGCGTTGTACTTCTTCGACTGCGCCATCTTCTGGGCTATCAGCGGTATCTCGAATGAGCCGGGTGTCCAGGCGATTTCGATATCGCTTTCGTTGACGCCATGGCGGAGCAGGGCATCCTGTGCCCCTTCCAGCAGCTTCTTGCTGAAAAACTCGTTAAAACGCGAAACGACTAGACCGAACTTCAGTCCCTTGCCCAGTAAATTGCCCTCAAAAGTTTTGCTCATAGCTATCTCCTTGGTTATATATTATTCATTATCGGTATCGGGCACTTTCAGGAGGTGCCCGAGTTTTTTCTGCTTCGTCTGGAGGTAACGGCGATTATGCGGGTTCGGCTGGGTGGTAATAGGGAGCTGCTCCGTGATTTTCAGACCGTAGCTTTCCAGCCCGCTCATCTTCTTGGGATTATTGGTCATCAGACGCATGTTACGCACGCCCAGGTCGGCCAGTATCTGGGCGCCGATGCCGTAGTCGCGGGGGTCGGCTTTAAAACCGAGGGAGAGATTGGCTTCGACGGTGTCCATGCCTTTTTCCTGGAGGGCGTAGGCCTTTATCTTGTTATGCAGGCCGATACCTCTGCCTTCCTGTCTCATGTAGAGGACGACACCCCGACCCTCTTCGGATATGCGTTGCATGGCCATCTCAATTTGCTCACCGCAGTCGCAGCGCAGGCTGTGGAAAACATCGCCGGTCAGGCACTGGCTATGCACCCGCACCAGCACGGGTTCGTCGGTAGCCACGTCTCCCATGACCATCGCTAGGTGTTCATCGGGGTCGGTTGTGCTCTTATAAGCTATCACCGTAAAATCGCCGTAGGGCGTCGGGAGCTTGGCCTCGGCGATACGGTGGACCAGTCTTTCGTGACGGTAGCGGTAGGCGATGAGGTCGGCCACGCTGACGATTTTCAGTCCGAGCTTCCTGGCGATGACTTCCAGCTGCGGCAGCCTGGCCATGGTGCCGTCTTCATTCATAATCTCACAGCAGACACCGGCCGGGTAGAGTCCGGCCAGCCTGGCCAGGTCGATGGTCGCCTCGGTCTGTCCGGCGCGTACCAGCACGCCGCCATCCCTGGCGCGCAGGGGAAACATATGCCCCGGCATGACCAGGTCTTCAAATTTTGTCTTCGGGTCGATGATTGTCTGCACGGTTCTGGCCCTATCCGCTGCCGATATGCCGGTGCTTGTCCCTTGTTTCGCCTCCACCGATACCGTGAAGGCTGTGCCGAAATGGGAGGTATTATTGCTCGCCATCATAGGTATTTTGAGTTCGTCCAGCCGCTCGCCGGTAACCGGCATGCAGATGAGTCCCCGCCCGTGTACGGCCATGAAGTTTATGGCTTCGGGGGTGACTTTCTCAGCGGCCATGATGAAGTCGCCTTCGTTCTCCCGGTCCTCGTCATCCACCACGATAACGAATTTGCCTGCCTTGATATCTTCAATAGCCTCCGGAATAGTTGCCAATCCCATATTTTTCTCCTCATTCAACGGGAGCCGTCAGGTTATCAGGAAACCGTGCTCCTGCAAAAATGCCGTGGTCATATCGGTAGTTTGCGGCTTGTTGAACTCCGCCACGTATTTGCCGATGATATCCACTTCCAGATTGACCGTGTTGCCCGGCTTTTTGTCTGCCAGAATCGTATGCTGGCGCGTATAGCCGACGATGGAAACGCTGAAAGAATTAGCGTCTCTGGTGGTGACCGTCAGGCTCGTGCCGTCCACGGCGATAAAGCCCTTGGGTACGATGTAGCGCATCACCTCAGGCTTGGCTTCGAATCTCATGAGTACCGCCTCGCCTTCTCGGGTAATCGAGGCTATTTTACCGGTGTCATCGATATGCCCCTGTACCATGTGCCCGCCTATCTCCCTGCCCAGACCCAGCGGCCTTTCCAGGTTAACCCTGTCCCCGGCGTGGAGCCTACCGAGATTGGTCCTTTTGAGAGTCTCCGGCATGATGTCTACCGAGAATGACCTGTTGTCAAAAGCGGTTACCGTCAGGCAGACGCCATTGACGGCGATACTGCCGCCGGACTTTATCTCCTTGATAACCTGGCTGGCGGCGATGGTTAGCTTTCCCGCCTGAATGGAGACAATGCTGCCTACCTCAGCGACGATACCGGTAAACACGCCTTACCCCTTTGAGGAAATTCAACTGCCTGATGACATTCTAACACTTGCCATAAGATAAGTTCAATAATATTAACCACCTGTCATCCTGAGCGTAGCGAAGGATCTCGGTGAGGGGTTATCCTCCCCCATTCCTTTTCCCTCGTTGTCATTGCGAGGAATCCCGATGGAATCGGGAAGACGTGGCAATCTCTAACTCTGCCTCCGTATCTTCGCCCCGGTTTTTACTTTATAGCTATGGCTTTGACTTTTGACCTTTGAGTTTTGAGCTAGTTGCTCTGTCTTCCCGCCGTCCCCTTTGCGGTTTTCAGGTCGGCTTTGGCTGCCTCCTTGGGGCGCAGGGCGCGGGTGGCTTTACCAGCCTGCCACATCTCCGAGTTGCCCATTACCGCCAGTTCCTTACCCAGAAGTTCCCTGTAGTCCGGTCGGCCGCAGGTGCGGATGACCCGCCGCGTTTCCACCCCGGTAGCCACCCTCTCGTAAAGCTCTTTAAAGACCGGCATCACCGCCTTCTTGAACTTCGGCTTCCAGTCGAGCGCGCCCCGCTGCGCCGTCGCCGAGCAGTTGGCATACATCCAGTCCATCCCGTTCTCCGCTACGAGCTTTATTAAACTTTCGGTAAGTTCCTCGACAGTCTCATTAAAGGCTTCGCTGGGACTGTGTCCGTGCTTGCGCAGGGTATCGTACTGCGCTTCCATGATACCCGCCAGCGCGCCCATCAGCACGCCCCGCTCTCCGACAAGGTCGCTGTAGACCTCATTCTCGAAAGTCGTCGGGAAGAGATAGCCGGAACCGATAGCTATTCCCAGCGCCAGACAGCGCTCTTTAGCCCGTCCGGTGGCGTCCTGGAAAACGGCGAAGCTGGAGTTGATGCCCGCCCCGGAGAGGAAATTCCGCCGTAGCGATGTCCCCGATCCCTTCGGCGCCACCATGATGACGTCGACGTCTTTCGGGGGAATTATCTTCGTCTGTTCTTTGTATACAATCGAAAACCCGTGCGAGAAATACAGCGCTTTGCCCGGTTTTAGCTGCTTCTTGATGGTTGGCCAGATTTGCTTGTGGGCGGCATCGGCCACGAGCATCTCGATAATCGTGCCGCGTTTGGCCGCTTCCTCTATCTCGAACAGGTCTTTGCCGGGTTTCCACCCGTCCTTTACCGCCCGGTCCCAGTCCCGCATAAAGTCCTTACTCTGCCCGATGATTACATTAAAGCCGTTATCTTTCATGTTGAGCGATTGCCCCGGTCCCTGCACACCATACCCGATAATCGCGATAGTTTCGTTCTTAAGGACTTTCCGGGCTTTATCCATCGGGAACTCGCTCCGCATGACCACCTCTTCCCTTACGCCGCCGAAATCAATTATTGCCATTTTTATTTACCCTCCATAACAAAAACCATTAATTAGAGTATATATATAGCTGTCAGCGAAATCAAGAAAAATGAAATTGTCATTCCCGCCTTCTCACATTTGACATTCCAGCGAAGGCTGGAATCCAGTGCAAAATCCTCCACTTTTTTCTAAAAAGGGAGTGCGCAGCGAGAGGGTTTACCCTGAGCGTACCGAACGGGGGCGCAGCCCCCTCTCAATATTATTCCCCCTCTCCAAACAGCATCATCTTACGTATAAATTATATGTCGCCGTTTGGAGAGGGGGTCAGGGGTTCACCCTGAAGGGTTCTCTCTGAAGGGGTGAGGTAAGAAGATAGGCGTTAAGAAACCCCTTCTTTAAAATATTTTCTCTGGAAGTACAGCGCTAAATTTACCAGGCTGATGAGCGCTGGCACCTCGACCAGCGGGCCGATGACGGCGGCGAAGGCCTGACCTGAGCCGATGCCGAAGACGGCCACGGCCACGGCAATCGCCAGCTCGAAGTTATTGCTGGCGGCGGTGAACGCGATGGTGGTTGTCTTGGCATAATCTGCCCCTATCTTCTTACCCATGTAGAACGAGACCAGGAACATGATGATGAAATATATAAGGAGCGGCACGGCGATACGCACCACGTCGAGAGGGATTTGTACAATAAGTTCACCCTTGAGAGAGAACATCACCACGATGGTGAACAGTAAAGCGGCCAGCGTGATGGGGCTTATCTTCGGGATGAACTTGCTTTCATACCATTCGCGCCCCTTTGTTTTCAGGAACACGAAGCGGGTAATTATGCCGTCGAAGAAGGGAATGCCGAGGTAGATGAAGACGCTTTTAGCGATATCCGCCATGGTAACCTCGACCAGTGAGCCTTCCAGTCCGAACCAGCTTGGCAATATCGTGATAAAGATATAGGCGTAGACCGAGTAAAAAATTATCTGGAAGACGGAGTTAAAGGCTACCAGTCCCGCGGCGTATTCCCGGTCGCCTTTAGCCAACTCGTTCCAGACGATGACCATAGCGATGCACCGGGCCAGCCCTATCATAATCAGGCCGTACATGTAGTCCGGCATGGGCCAGATAAAACCAAGGAAGAGAATCGCCAGCAGGAACATGAGTATCGGTCCGATTACCCAGTTCTGCACCAGGGACAGCGCCAGCACCCGCCAGTTGCGGAAGACTGGCCCCATCTCCTCGTATCTGACCTTGGCCAGCGGCGGGTACATCATTAGTATCAGCCCCACCGCTATCGGGATGGACGTGGTGCCCACCTGGAAAAAACCGATGAAGTCCGCCACGCCGGGGATAAAATACCCCAGCCCCACCCCGGACCCCATCGCCAGGAAAATCCACAGCGTTAAAAAACGGTCGAGGAAGGAGAGACGGCTGGCGACAGTGCTGGATTGAGTCATGCTGTTTATATATTAATGTTTTTATTCGTCCCGCTTCAAATTTTGTATTGTTGAAAACATCCTGACTTTAGGGGTATTGACAATTCCGTAAACAGGACTATAATTAGCTTGCCTGATATAGGATAATCTAGCAAATAATTACGCTGGGGCAGGTATGGATAAGTACATGCTGAGTTCCGAGGGCAGGACAAAATTCAAGAGAACAAAAATACGCATGTCCGCCGAAGAGGTGACCATGGAAGGCTTTGATATCCTCGACTATCTTTACGAGCATGGCGCTGCGACGATAGAGGAAATTGAACAGCACACCGGGCTGCACTACGACCAGGTAGTGCACAAAATAGAGTCTTTCTTGCCCTGGGGATATATCGAGAGACTGGCTGAGTGATAGTCACTATAAATAACGCAATAAAAATAAAAGGAGGTAACTCAAATGCCAGAAGAAAAAATGGCCGGAATCATGCGCGAATTCGTCAAAGCGATGGCAGCGGGGGATGCGGAGAAGACAATTTCCTACCTCACCGAAGATGCGGTCTCAGTCACGCCTTATGGCGCCTACAAAGGCAAGGAGGCAATCAAACAAAATGTGGTAGCAATGTCCAGGAACATAAAGGACATGAAAATTACGGAGACCGGTAACGGGATAATCGTACAGGGGGATAAGGCCTTTTTCGAACATGTCATCAGCGGCACGTTCCAGGGTAAAAAATTCGAGGTACTGGCCATGTGTGCCTATGAGTTCAACGGCGATAAAATTAAAAATGTAAGGTCAGTCTACGATAGGCTGCTGATAGCCCAGCAGGCCGCCAAAGGCTGGCCGGCCAAGCCTATCGTCAACATGGTTGTCAGGCAATCGGAAAAGTCCATGAAATAGGCACCGCATACCTGTTATAATTAAATAGTGGATATCCTCGCCGAGCTTAACCCCGCCCAGAGACAGGCCGTGGAAGCTATCAATGGCCCCCTGCTTATCCTGGCCGGGCCCGGCAGCGGCAAGACCCGCGTCATTACCCACCGCGTCGCTTACCTCGTCAGAGTGGTCGGCGTCAGGCCCCACTGCATCATGGCTGTCACCTTCACCAATAAAGCTGCCCGGGAGATGCAGGAGCGGTTGAACAGGCTGGTCAGCGGGTCGGTCAAGGACCTCACCCTGGGCACTTTTCACGCCATCTGCGCCCGCATACTACGTATCGATGGTAAAGCTATCGGCATCGACTCTAAATTCGTTATTTATGATGACGACGACCAGATAAGCCTGCTCAAGCGGAGTTTGCAGGATTTATCGCTTGACCCCAAGCAGTTCGCCCCCCGCGCGCTACAGTCGGTCATCTCCAGCGCCAAGAGCCAGATGCTGGCCCCGTCCGACCTGCGGGGGCGCAGCTATTTCGAGGAGGTGACGCAGCGCGTCTACGAGCGCTACCAGACTCTTTTAACCGAGAGCAGCGCGCTGGACTTCGACGACCTTTTAATGAAAACAGTGCTCCTCTTCCGGCAGGACCCGGAGCTTCTGGCGAGATATCAGTCGCGCTACCTGCATATACAGGTAGACGAGTTCCAGGACACCAACCTCGTCCAGTACGAGTTGATGAAGCAACTGGCCGGGAAGTATCGTAATATCTGTGTGGTCGGCGACCCCGACCAGTCGATTTACTCGTGGCGCTCAGCCGACCTGCGTAACATCTTGAATTTCGAGAAGGACTACCCCGACGCTAAAGTCGTGCTGCTGGAGCAGAACTACCGCTCCACCAAGTTGATTCTGGAGGCGGCTTCCCACGTTATCTCGGCTAACAAGCAACGTAAGCCGAAAGACCTGTGGACGGAAAACGAGCCGGGTGTTCCTGTCGCCGTCATCGAGTCCTATTCCGAGGAGGAAGAGGCCCAGTACGTCGTCAACGAGATTGATAAGCTCGTAAGGAGCGGCGAAGTGAAATCGGGCGACTGTGCCGTGATGTACCGCACCAATGCCCAGTCGAGGGTGCTGGAGGAGGCTTTTATCCGCTACGGCATGCCCTACAAGCTGGTGGCAGGCACCCGCTTCTACGAGAGGCGCGAGGTCAAGGACGTTATCGCTTATCTCCGCCTTATCCAGAACCCATACGATTCGGTCAGCCTGCTGCGCGTCATCAATGTCCCCCAGCGCGGTATCGGCGAGCACAGCCTGGACGAGCTTACCCGGTGGGCGAGGTCGCAGGGCGTCAACGAATACCGTGCCTTGCAGCTGCTGGCGGAGTCGAAGGACTCCGGGGCCGATCTCCCTTTCAGCGCGCGGACGGTTAAAGCGCTGGCCGGTTTCGCGGTGATGATGGCAGGCTTTATCGAGAAGAGTCGGAAGCTGAACTTGGTGGAGCTGTTCGACCTCGTCGTGGAAAGCTCCGGCTACAAGCAATACCTGGTGGGATTGGTCGACGGCGAGGAGCGGTGGGAAAATATCCTGGAGCTGCGCGGCGTCGCCCAGGACTACAGAGAGATGAAATCGACCGAAGGACTGGCTGCTTTCCTGGAGGGCGTGGCGCTGGTGTCGGACGTCGATAGCCTCGAGGAGAAGGTCGAGACCGTGACATTGATTACTTTACACCAGGCTAAAGGACTGGAGTTCCCGGTGGTGTTCATCGTCGGCATGGAGGACGGCATCCTGCCGCACTTTAAGTCGATTGACGACCCCGCTCAGCTGGAGGAGGAACGCCGTTTATGCTACGTGGGCATCACGCGGGCGAAGAAAATGGTCTATCTGGTGCGCGCCTTCCGCCGACGTCTCATGGGCTCCAGCGCCGTGGGCAAGCCCTCGCGCTTCTTGCTGGACATCCCGGCGCATTTGATTACTAAAGGCGGCGTAAAGGAGGGCGAGGTTAGCTGGTCGACTCCTTCCGCTGAAGTTAAAGAGAAGGCATTAAGGATGAGTGAAGACCTGCCCGAGTTTAAGCCGGGCGACCACGTTAGGCACGACCAGTTCGGCGAGGGCGTGGTGGTGAACTATCACAAGGTCAAAAATGACGCCGAGGTTGTCGTGGCCTTCGACGGGACGGGGGTAAAGAGGTTTTTATTGAGCTTTGCCAGGATAGAGAAAGTGTGATTTAGCACCCCTTTTTCCCGCCCCTCGTTAATATCTTTTCCCACCTAAACCCGCCCTCGCATTATCGACGGCTTATTCCGTAGCTTTTTACCCCTCTCCCTTGATGGGAGAGGGAAGGGTGAGGGTGATATTAATTCTCCCACTTTCATAAAGGGGGATTTTGAACTGATATCTTCCTCATCCCAACGGGGCGTTTAAGAGGGGTGCTGACCCCTCTTTCCTTTACCTCCCTCCCTCTCCCAAAAAGCGGGAGTGCGCAGCGAGAGGGGGCGCAGCCCCCTCTCATTCTCATTCCCCCTTCCCGCCGGGAAGGGGGATAAAGGGGGATAAAGGGGGATGGGTAACTATGAAACGGATTCTTCCCCCGATTGCATCGGGGGAAGAATGACAACGCCAAGAAAAAACACTTTGACTGCCTTTCTTAAAAAGATTAAACTCTTAAAAAGAAAGACTTGACAAAATACACGCTACCGTGTAAGATAGCAGTAACATGCCCATCAAAATCCTTGATAAAGAAACTATCGACCAGATTGCCGCCGGCGAGGTCGTGGAGAGGCCGGCCTCGGTGGTCAAGGAACTGGTGGAAAACGCCTTGGATGCTGGCGCCAGCCAGATTTCGGTAGAGATAAGGGGCGGGGGCATCAGCCTGATAAAGGTCACGGACAACGGCAGCGGCATTCCCTCTAACGAAGTTGAGTTGGCATTCGAACGACATGCCACCAGCAAGATAAAAAGCCCTCAGGATTTACAAAATATCGGCAGTCTCGGATTCCGCGGCGAAGCCCTGCCCAGCATCGCCGCCGTGGCCCAGGTAGAGATGGTCACCTGCGCCGACGGAGAAAAGTCGGGTACTTTTATCAGTCTGGAGGACGGCGTTACCGCGCTAAAAAGGAGTCAGGCGCGACCCCGCGGCACCACGGTCACGGTGAGAAATTTGTTCCGACGTGTCCCGGCCCGACTCAAGTTTTTAAAATCGGTGCCCACCGAGAACAGCCACGTCGCCAACGTGGTCAGCCAGTACGCTTTAGCCTTCCCCGAGGTAGCCTTCAGTCTGTTAATAGATGGTAAGGAAAATCTGCGGACATCCGGGAAGGGGAAGCTGCTCGATGCTATTATCGATGTCTATGGCGTCGAGATGGCGAGCAAAATGCTGCCCGTTGGTGTTCCGGACGTAGCCTGGTCGGGAGGTCAGTCGACCCCGGATATCCGTGTCTCGGGCATGGTCGGCTCGCCGGAATTAGGTAGGGCCGGACGGGGTTATTTAAGCTTTTTCGTCAACCGACGCTGGGTGAGCAGTCGACTCCTCTCATATGCCGTGGAGGAGGCTTATTCCGGACTGCTCATGACGGGCAAGCACCCGGTGGCCGTGCTCGATATCTCTCTGCCGCCGGGGGAGGTCGACGTCAATATCCACCCCGCCAAGAGCGAGGTGAAGTTCCGCAACGAGTCCGCTGTCTTTCGCGCCGTCCAGAGGGCGGTCCGACAGGCCCTGGTGGCGCAGATGCCCGTGCCCGGAATCGAAGAGGTGGCCGCTCCGTATCGGGCGCCCGCCAGAGGCGGACAGTCGGGAACCCCGACCGCCGGTGCAATAAGGTCTGCCCCGCCGGAAGATGTTACGCCGCCGCTCCTGATGACGTCCCTGCCGGTGCTGCGGGTCGTGGGACAGGTCATGAGCCGCTACATCGTCGCCGAGGGACCCGACGGACTCTACCTCGTCGACCAGCATGCCGCTCACGAGCGCGTCCGGTTCGACAGTCTCCGACGGCAGCGGGAACAGCGACAGCCCGACGTGCAGGGACTGCTGGAGCCATCGACCTTCGAGGTGACGCCCCGACAGGACGAAATATTGAAGTCGTGCTATGGGGAGCTGGCCGACTTCGGTTTTTCGCTGGAGCCTTTCGGCGATAGAACGTATCTGGTGCGGACCGTACCGGCGATGGTGGCCGGGGACGACTGGCCGGCGATGTTAAGGGAGTTGCTCGACGCTCTTTCCGGCGAAGCCAGGAGTAAATGGGAGGAGAAAATTATCGCCTCGATTGCCTGTCACGGCGCGGTCAGGAGCGGACAGGCCTTAACTGACGACGAAATGAGGGGACTGGTCAGGCAGCTGGAGCAGGCCGCCAACCCCCATACCTGCCCCCACGGACGCCCCACCGTTATCCGACTCAGCGCGGCGCAGCTGGAGAGGGAGTTCGGGCGGAGCTAAAAGAACCATTGAAAGTCATGTTTCCCTTTATGCGGTTCACCGAGAACTCTTGCGGTTTCTTTAGCCTGACTATTTAGTATTAATAGTTTCTTCATCAGGACTTACTAATCCTGTTTCTTCATCAACAAGCGGAGATTCTAAAAGGCCCCCTTGTTTACTTAAAGCATCAATTTGTCTCAATGGAATTTCTAGCTTATTGCTACGAGTCGTTTTCAATTTGCCATATTCATCGTACGTTTTTTGAATCTGTTCTCCCATTTTATCCATGCATTTCTTGAATTCAATCCATTGTTTGTTAAATGCTCTAAATAGCAGTAAAATGTCACCGGTGGTCTTTTGTAGATTGAAAACTTCCACCGCTTGACGTATCACACATAGTATCGCAAATAAGGTGACTGGTGAACACAATATCACTTTTTCCTTCAAGGCGTCGTTTAAAATAGAGTCATCGCTTTCATGTAAAAAACAGAAGATCTGCTCGTTGGGTACAAACATTAATGCGTAATCTACCGTATTATCTTCAGGATTGATATAATCGCGTGTTTTTATTTCCTTGATTTTCTTGCGGACGTCAGATAGGAATTTTTGTTTATAGTTGTCTTTATTGGGATCTGATTCGGCCTCAGCTTTACGGTAATTACTGTAGTTATCAAACGGAAATTTTGAATCCATATTCACCTTCAGTTTGTTTGGCAGGATAAAAGTGAAGTCTGGCCGGGTCGCCACGGTTTCCTGTGTCTTTTGCTTCGTATATTCTACATTTTCGGTAAATCCTATGAGTCGCAAAATATCATCTGCTATCCTCTCGCCCCATTGTCCCCGAACTCTTGTATTTGCCAAGGCTTGTTGTAATTGATTCGTCGTAGCTTGGAGTTTATTGGTTTGTTCTGCTGTTGCCTTCAACTGAGTACTAATTTCTCCGAATGATTTCTCTCTTTTCCCATCAAACTCACTAACCGATTTCTCTACTTTGGCTAACTCGCCCTTAATTCCTTCTAGTGTTTGGTCAATCAGTTTTTTCTTTTCCTCAAGTTGACCGCTTCCGACTTGTGTTTGTGCTGAAAGAGTTTGTGTTGCAAGTTTGATGAATTCATCCGAGTTTTTTCTTAGTGCATCGAGTGAAATAGCAGAAAATGATTCTTTCATTTCCTTCTGTCGATAGTGATTGATTATAAGAACGATGATTGCTCCAACGATGACGCCTCCTATAAATACTGCTGCATATCCCATATCCACCATCCTATCTTCCCACATTTTATGTTATTTATGAAAATTATACTCCAATTGTCAAGTAATGAAATAATGAAATAGTGATTCCATAGCAAAAAATGAAAATAATCAAAAGAAGATAATGGGTGGGGTATTGTTTTAGTTCTTCGGCTTGCTACTGCCCGGCTTGACCAGCGGGATGCCCTTGGCGCAGAGCGGGCATTGCTCAGGTGGGTACGTGACCACCTCCGCGCGGTGGCAGCTGAAGAAAGGAATACTGAAGTCTACCTTCTCCGGGGAGCGGTCGACCAGCACGCCGATGCCGACGATGTTGCCTCCCGACCTCTTAACGGCGTCGATGACGTCACGTATCGAGCCGCCCTTCGTAAAGATGTCGTCGACGATAAGGACTCGCTCGCCCGACTCGATGCGGAAGCCGCGACGGAATACTCTCCCCCCCGCCTCGTCTCTTTCGGCGAAGATGCCGCGTACTCCCAGTTGCCGGGCGACCTCAAACGCCAGGATTATGCCGCCGGTGGTGGGACCGGCCACCACCTGGATGCCCTGCTCCCGAAAATGGTCGGCAATCATGCGGCAGAGCTGTTCCGTATACTCGGGATATTGCATGACCTGGAATTTCTCCCAGTAGACGGGAGAATGCAGACCGGAAGCCAGCAGGAAATGCCCCTTGAGTACCGCTCCCGACCTCTCGAACATCGCCTCGACGCTGTCTGTCATGCTTATTACTCCGACCCCTCTTATGCCGGTCTCCCGGGGCTATTCACGACTCTTATTGTCGCTGGCCAGCTGGTCGTCCAGCGGATAGCCGGGCACGACCCCCCAATCTGTGGGCGGCCATGTAATCAGCCAGGCTTTACCTATCAGGTTCTCACGCGTCATGAGCCATCCCCGGTGAGAATCGTTACTGACATCACGGTTGTCACCGAGGACGAAGTAGTTGTCGTCAGGGACTTTCTCCTTGCCCAGGGTATAGCTGAAAGAGCGCTTGACGTAGGGTTCGTCCAGTTTCACGCCATTGACGTATACCGCCCCCTTCATAACCTCGACCGTATCACCGGGCAGGCCGATAATGCGCTTGATGAACTCTTCGTCTCGCCCGTCGGGGGCTTTTAAGATGACCACGTCACCCCGTTGCGGTTCGTGGAACCAGTAAACGGCTTTGTTGACCACCACCCGCTCGCCCTCGAAGAAGCTGGGTTCCATGCTCGTCTGGAACACTTCATAGGTCTGGATGGTTTGCCTGGCTACGACAAATATTATCAGGGCCAGTCCGACTGTTATCAGGAATTCACGAAGAAAAGTTTTCACGATATATTAGCCTTGACTATCGCTCAATTATACCCTATTTTTCTTCGTCCTGCCACTGTAGCGTCGATTGCCGGGTGCCTTCTTGCCAAAAACCCCCGTCGGTATTAGGATAGAGGAGGCTGCTCCCGTGGAGGTACATCGTATCGAAAATGAAAGCAAAGCTCGCGGCGTTAGTTCGACTTTCCAGAGTGACCTGCATATTGCTCGCCGTATTTTGTGTGCTGGTGATAGGCGTTGTTTTCATCGGACTCGACAATGCGCCCGGCATTATTCTGGGCTGGCTGGCGACGACAGTACTGATAACGGAACTGACACGCCGCTGGCGGAAGGTAAGGAATTTCCTCATCCTCGGTTTTAGCTCATTTGTCGGCGCTATTTTGCTTTCTTTCCTCCACGAGGTCGTCGTCTATCCTCTCGTGAGTATCTTGGGGGGTGATGCCGCTTTACAGAGTCGGGCGCTGGACGTTTTTCATGAGGCAATCTCTCTGTTAATATTGTTTATTACTCCAGTGGGTATGTTTATCGGTGTCGTGGGGGCTGTGGTCCTGGTTATTTTACGCTTGATTGCGCTGTGGAGTAAAAAGAACGTTTTCTCCGGCACTTGACGACGGGGTAGTTTTGTTTTATTATACCAAGACACTCAAGGTATTGTCTCTGGTCGGGAGCTATTAGATATGGAAATGGTATATACCGCTTTGCTGGCTGTAGCTGCCTTTGGACTCGCCGCTATTCCTTTTTCCGTCCTCGTCGGTCGCTGGTTCCTCGGCAGGGAAATCACGGACTACGGGGACGGTAATCCCGGCGCTGTCAATGTCTTCAGGGCGGGGGGTCAAAAGCTGGGTTATCTCGCGGTGTTCCTGGATGTAGCCAAGGGTGTCCCCTTTGTTTTCCTGACGTATTATACGTTCGGACTCTCCGAGCTTTCTATTGTCGTTGTGGCGATATGCGCGGTATTGGGCCATGCTTTCTCGCCGTTTCTTCGCTGGCAGGGCGGAAAGGCGGTGGCGGTTACCTTCGGGGTATTGTTGGCGCTGCCTCAACACGAGATTTTACTGGCGTTTATCGCCTTTATGGTCCTGGGTTTTCTCTTCATTGAAATCGATGCCTGGACGGTGATGTTCGGCGCTGCCGGCACGCTGGCTTATCTGGCCGTTACCAGGGGAGGCTCCTGGGAAACATTTTTAATGTTGTGCATACTGGCCATACTGGCTTTCAAGCATTTTGAAGCCCTGCATACCTTTCCCGGTTTCCGCGGAAGATTCCTCCGCTTTATCCAGTCGATAATACATGGGGCCATGTTCACCATTTAGGAAGGCTGAAGCATGTTATACCAGGAAGTAATTGCGGCTGTTCTGGCAATCTTTCTGCTCAATCTCGTTCTTAATTTGAGGAGTCTCAAGGTCCCCGCCAGCAATAGTAAAGTCCCCCGGCCGGCGCCCCTTATCTCCGTCCTTGTCCCGGCGCGGGACGAAGAGGTGAACATCAGGGCATGCCTGGAGTCGCTGCAGAAACAGGACTATCCCAATTTTGAGATTCTGGTGCTGGACGATAACTCCGCGGATAATACGGCGGGCATTGTCAATGATATGGCGTCCCGGGATAGTCGTATCCGACTTTTCAGGGGCGACCCCCTGCCCGAGGACTGGGCGGGTAAACCCTTCGCCTGCTACCAGCTGGCGCAGAGGGCAGGTGGCTCCTGGCTGTTGTTCGTGGATGCCGATACGGTTCATGCCCCGCATATGCTGCGCAGCGTGCTTTCCCTGGCTCTGGAGTCCAGAATATCCATGCTTTCGGGTTTTCCCCGCCAGTTGGCTGGCTCTTTACCCCAGAAAATCGTCATCCCGGTAATGTATTTCATCATCCTGGGCTGGCTGCCTTTATGGTGGCTCCACCGTTCTAAAAAACCAAAACCGTCTATGGCTATCGGGCAGTTCCTGCTCTTTCCCAGGGAAGAGTACTGGCGTATCGGCGGGCACCAGGTGGTGCAGTCCCGCATCGTGGAAGATGTCTGGCTGGGCATCGAGGTAGGCTGTCACGGCGGCCGTCACCTGGCCGTCGACCTCTCTCCCGTGGTCTCCTGCAATATGTACCGGGACATCGGGACGATGTGGCACGGTCTGGGCAGGTCGATTTATTCGATTGCGGCCATGGCTCCTTTAGGACTGGCCGGACTGCTGGTGGCGGCGAGTTTTTTCTATATCGGGCCGTTCTACTGGCTCTGGAGGGGATTTTTTTCGACTTACGAGCCTATCCTCTGGCGCGGCTTGGTGGTTTCTCAGGTGATGGTGATATTATTCATGCGGTGGCTGATAGATAGCCGTTTCCGGGAGCCGGCCATTTCTATCTGGTTTCACCCGCTGGGTTTCCTGTTCTATTTTGTGAACGTTCTCTATGCCGGCGGACGGTGGCTGGTGGGCGCCGGCGTTACCTGGAAAGAACGTTTCTACGGCCGCGAATCGACGGTAGAATAGAGTTATCGATAAACTTTTACACCTCTAGCTAGTGTCCTGTGTCATAAATAAGTTGAATAATTAGGCTGATTATGGTATCATGGGCTAACCTGACGGAAAGGAAGGAGAAAGCCCATGAGAAGAGGCCGCCCGAAGAAGCCCATTGTCCTGTCTG
>Ga0315282_10000535_pt1 | contig 74697 bp, 60 predicted proteins | sample YL17G07_20_MG_FD_203693 | JGI IMG/M metagenome (GOLD analysis project Ga0315282, IMG submission 203693) | Sediment microbial communities from Yellowstone Lake, YNP, Wyoming, USA - YL17G07_20 | ecosystem: Environmental > Aquatic > Freshwater > Lake > Sediment | place: USA: Wyoming | collected... | reverse complement strand
TCCTCATCGCTGTAAACCTTTGTTACACAACCACTAATGAATCTACGTCCCCTTGCCACAAATATTAGTCACACCCGGCCCGCTACGGTCGTTATTCAATCGTAGGAGCGGGGCTCCGTACCCGCCCTGGCTGCGTCGCGCAACAGACCGTCTCAGCCGGCTTGCCCTTCGTCGCCAATGGCGTATTACCGCCCCTGCAGCACTTCCTCAAACAACTCCGCCATCAACTGGTGCCCCTTGGCGCTCAGGTGCAGCCCATCGATGGTTCCGCCGGAATACGCGAGCACTCCCGCGAACCGCCGCCTCGGGATAAGCGTCGCGTGATACTTCGCGGCGAGCTTGCGCTGTATGACGCCGTAGCGGTTGAAGAACATCGGCAGCGGCAGTTCCATGAGGACGACTCTGTTGCCCGGCTTCGACACTGCCGCGAGAAGGCGATCGAGGTCCGTCTCGAATCGACGCGCGCTTATCTGTTCGAGCATGTCATTGCCGCCGATCTCGAGTATCACTACGGAGCCGCCGGCTGGAAGAGACAAGGTCTTGGGAAGCGCTCTTGCCATCGTTAGGCCCGCTTCCGAAAGGTCGATTACGTCGCGGCCGGACCGCGCTCGGAGAACGGCGGGCCATATCGGGATATCGTCGTTAACGCCCGCACTTATCGAATCCCCGATAACGACTACCTTCGCGCCGGCTGCGTCAACGCGCGGTGTGAACTGATAGGGCAACTCCCATGCCGCCGCGATGAGCGTGACCACGACGACAGCCGCTGCGGCAAAGTGTGCGTCGCGTGGCAGCGGCGGCCTGCGATCCGGCTCAAAGAGAAACCATGCAACAGACGCGGCCCAGAGGGCATAGAACCACACCGGCAGCGGCGTTGCCGAGAGTGCGACGAGTATAGCGCCCATGAGTGCTGCCATCCGCGCGGCAACCGCGCCGGCTTTCCGCCGCGAGATGATCTTGACCACGGCCGCCGCGATAAGCAGCGCCGCCCCCGCGAAGAAGGCATTCCCGCTCGCGAACCACAGCGCCAGTTTCAGCATTCCCCCCATCCCCGGCCTCCTGCCCTATGGGTGTGTGAGTTGGAGCATCCGTGCCGCTGGTATTACTACGTATGAGAGTGGCGGCGGTTCCGGAGAAAATGTGGACTCGCGGGGATATCGGCCGCGTGGGCCGATTTGCCGCAAGGCGGCAGGCGACGAGTTATGTCACCCAGGTTGTCTTGTCGCTCAGTTTGAAGACAAGGCCAAATATGCAGAGAAAGGTGCGCTTCCCGCCGCCCCCCACAAGCGGCGCGGCACACCAGCCGTAGCTGACTTCCATGATATAGGGGCCGCGTGGGCGAGCACGGCAGATCTCCGCCCAAGGAGGGACGAGGGAGCTGCCTGGAGTCTGCGCGACGGTCGGCATGCCAACGCGCTTTGATATCGCCATCGAGTATGCTTGCGCGTACAGGTCGCGCCCATCGGAGCATGGGCCGGTATAAACCAGAGGGCAGGTCAGCGGGGATCGTACTGGGGCGTGCACGCGGGCAGTAGCGTTTTCGCACCTTTTCGCAGAGACAGCGTTCGACACGTAGCCGAGAGGCCACAAGAAGCCCAGCGCAATCGCAATGGCAACTGAGAGGAGCGCTCTTCGGCGCATCATTTCCGATTCGCCCCCCTGTTACCACTTGCGCTTGGACTTCTTCGCGCCTTTGTCCGGTTCGGCCGGACGCTGCTCTTTCTGCGGCTCGATCGTCCACGTGGCGATGTAGTCGACGCCCTTGATTTCCTCGCCGGTTGACTGCAGGCGATAGGCGCGACGCGGATCGGCCTTCTTGAATGCGTCGAGATCCGGCGGAAGCGTATGCTGGCGCCCCGCGTATGCGCCCGCCAGATCCACCTTGATCATTCCGCCCTTTACGCCCTTGATGATGCCGTGCAACTGCCCCCGGCTGAGGACGTTTCCTTTGCTGTCGCATTCGCTGATATCGATGAGGACGTACTTCCCGACAAGGTGCTCCGCATTCGTTTCGAAATCCTTTTTCCAGGACATGGTTGCTCCGCACAATGTGCCTCGTTGCCTGCGCTTTTCTCCCAGTATCTTATCGGCTATACCCGGACGATTATATCAACCGGGGCGTCGTGTCCCAGACCTTGAAGACAAGGCCGAACAGGCAAAGATACGTGCACCTTTCGCCAGCCCCCCCAAGGCAGTAGCTTGCCCGCATGACAAAGGGGCCGCTCGAACAAGCGCGACAGATTCCTATGCACGGGCTGTGCTCCGGTGTGGCCGAAGCTTCCAGGCGTGCGGTTACTCCGATCCTTGCAAGTATCGCTATCGAGTAAGTCGGCGAATACAGATCGCGGTCTTCCAGCGTCAGGTCGGGATACACCAGAGGACAGTATACCAGCGATTCCTGGGAGGTTTGCTCCCGCGCGACGGCGTCTTCGCACTTCTGGGCGGATGCGAAGTTTGAGAGGTAGCCGAGAAGGAGGAAAAGGCCGAGCGCTATCAGAATGCGGGCCAGGGGAATCTCTATGCCGCGCGCCGGTTTGCTGACCACATCCACATGCTGGTCCTGCGCCGAGTCCCGCTCTTCTTCACCGGGCTCGTCTGCGCCTCTTCTCCCTGGCGGCAGGATCTTCCATGTAGCGATGTACTCGACACCAGTGACTTCTTCTCCCGTCGAGCGCAGGCGATATACGATGCGCGGATCCGTCTTCTCAAACGCATCCACATCCGGCGGCAGCGTGTATTCGTTCCCGGCCCCTGCGCCCGCCAGCTCCAAGGTGATGACTCCGCCCTTCACGCTCTTGATCGTGCCGTGCACCTGCGTGCGGCTCAGGACGTTCTCGTCGCTGTCGCACGTACTGATGCCGACAAAGACGTACTTGCCCACGAAGCGCGCCGCCTTTTTCTCGAATCCCTCCTGCGAGGTCATATGCTCTCCAGGCTATGCGAACTCTATTCCAGCGCCTCCCCCAGCACCTCTTTCGCCGCCTCGACCTCGTCGCTCGCCACAAGGAGGATTACCTCCCCAACCGCTCCCACGGATGCGTACCAACCGCCGGCGTTCTCCCGCAGGACAAATGACGTGATCCCCTCGGACTTGAGAAGACCCCTCGCCAACTCGGCTTCTATCTCGCTTTCGTACGCGCGCAGAACCACGAGATTGGGAGGCATGCCGCCTTCCTCCTCGCGTTCTTCATCTCCCTCAGGCTCTTCGTCCTCCTGAGGCTCTTCGCCCTGCTCGGGTTCTTCCTCCTCTTGAGGCTCTTCGTCCTCCTCGGGCGCCTCGCTTTCCTCCGGTGATTTGCTCTCCTCCGCCGGCTCGTCTCCGGCATCAGCCAAAGTACCCGCGGAGATGACTTCCCTCGCCTCTTCGAGCTGATCGTCGGGCACGCGCAGCTCCACGATGTTATCCAGCGCCTCGCCGCGCCAATTCCACGGCACGTCCCCCTTGATGACAACCGCCGTCAGCCCCTCGGCCTCCAGCAGGCTCTTGAGCATTCCGGCCTCGATATCGTTCTTGAAAACCTTGAGCGTCACAAACTTGTGCTCCGGCATAATGGCCTCCATAAAGCCGTTACCTCGGATCGCGCAGCGCGTACCTGCCCCCCTCAACTACCACATCGCCCGGCATGCCTTTGTTCTCGAAATAATCGTACCCCTCTTTGAGATTCCGCCAGAAGTCCAACCAGTGCGATCCCTCATGCGCCTTCATCATAGCGTCGGTCATGCGGAAGGGGAATATGTGGACGCTGAACGTGCTCTGGCCGTTTCGGAGCGCCGACTCCGCAAGCGTGTATATCTCCTCGATCGCCTCATCGCCCATGGCGAAGCACCCGATGGACATCCCGCCGCCGTGAACCATGATCGCGCTTCCCGTCCGCCCAAGCGACCTGTCGAAATCGTTGGGATAGCCGACATCAAACGAGAGATGAAAGCGCGACAGCGGATTCATCCGCTCCGGCGTCACCGAGTAGAACCCCTCCGGCGCCTGCCCGTCGCCCTCCTTGAGCTTCGGACCGAGTGCGCCGGAGTACTTGCGGATCGGATACGTGCGAAAGAGCGCGAATCTGCCGCTTGCCTTATCAAGGAGCCAAACCTCCAGCTCCTTGGGCTCTTTGAAGATACGGACCAAGAGTGGAGCGCCGAGTGCGTGCCCCTTCTGCGCCAATGGCGCCGACAGCGCTGGCGCGATACGCGCGACAACCTCGCGTGACCTGTCGCTCGTCGCCAGCCGCCCCTCCATCACCACGCTCTTTCCATGAAAGACCCGCGGGAACAGGCGATCAATCGCATATATGCCCCCCGCAACGAATGCGGCTCCCGTACACATCGCCAGGACTACCCAGATGCGCCTCCGCAACCCGCTCCCCCGCTTCCAAAGCGCCGGCTATTGCCCCGTCTCCCTTATCCTCTCCGGCCGGCGTATGAAGAAGTAAAGGAACGCGCCGAGGACGTGAAGGAATATGATAACGAGGAGCCAGACAACTTTCGTGCTACTGCCGGAGGGCTCCTTTGCAACGCAATCGACAATCATCCAAAGCCAGAATACGAACGCGGCTATGACCAGGAGAAACTCGAGGCTGAAGATGCCCAGCATTCGTGCCTCCCTATGGTTGGAGAGATCAGCCCGCCCGCGATATTGCGCGCGGAAAAAACCGGCAACGGGGCGCTGTCACTGCCCCGTTTCCCTTATCCTCTGCGGCCTGCGCACAAGGAGGTAGAGAAGCGCGCCGAGGAAATGAAGGAGCACGATGACGAGAATCCAGACGATCTTCTCGTTATTTGTGGACGGCTCCTTGGTGATGCAGTCGATGAGCATCCATATCCAGAACGCGAACGCGAGAAGCCCCAGGCTCCCGAATCCGCAAAGAAAGAAGCACGGCAGCGCAGCGAGGCCGCCCAGGAGACCAGCCGAAGGATCCATCATTGCCCCCTTTCATAAGAGCTCACGCAGAAAGCGCTTACACAGATAGTGACCGGATTGCGCCGACCGTATCTCCCGATCTCCCGGCGGTTGAAAGGGTAACGCGCGCCGCAGCTAAGTGCAAGGCTTTTCGGGCCGTAAACCTTGCCTTGGGCCGGTATCGGCGCGCGTCGCCCGCTATAATACGTCTGGCCATAGCGCTTATTCCCGGAATTCCCTTTCGAAAGCGCGGGAAATCGCCCGATTGAGAAGGCAGGGGCTGAAGATAGGGGCAGGAAGAGGCTTCTATGGGTACTGGACTGTCGATCCGGGCATACAACTGTTCATCCAACTGCACATCTGCCGCGCGCCGCGTGCGCGCCGTGGCCGCACTTGCCGCGCTCCTGGCAACCGTCGGCTGCGCCCACCATTACATGCTCGACGACTTCCCCAAAGCCGACTCCGCTGCAGGCGCCCTGACGGTGACCTTCAAGGGGCGGCTATGGGGCATCGGGTACGGCATACCGGCCATGACCATCCCGCGCAACGTCTATATGTGCGAACCGTGGGTGTGGACGGTCGTGGTCGACATCACCGACGCCCGGCCGGAGGTGCCGCCATTCGTCATCGGCAAAAAGGTGAAGATTTCCCTCCAGAATCCGATCCTGTTCTTCGGCACCAATAACCTCGTCGTCGGCACCAGAGTGGAGAAGTCCTTAACGGCCTGGCGCGGAAAGGACGGATTCCTCCACGCGGTATCGGCTAAGGAAGAGGAGATCCCCAAAGCGCCCCCCGGCCGCCTACCGACCGGCGAGGCGGATCGGTCATCCTCTCCCCCAGGCTGAAGTACTCGCGGCCGCTTACGTCAGTATTGTGTAGGGGCTCCAGCTCCGTACCGCCCTGGCTGGAATGCCGACCTCGCCCTAACCTACTTTACCGCCGCAGGCCCCTTGAGTGGCACACGGAACGCGATATCGTCCGAGTTGACCTGCCTGGATCTCCCCGACCCGGTATTAACCGGTGCACCATCGTCTTTGAGGTTGGCTCCCGCCGAATAGACAGTCCACGTCGTGCCGTCGTTCTTGATGAGTAACGGCTTTGCGGTGAAGGGGTCGGTGCTCACGTCCTTGTCAAAAGACGACAAATCCGCCGGCGCCGCGCCGCCCTCCGCAATCCGCGCCGCGACCTCCAGCCCCGCCGCCGCCGTGCGCATGTGGGCCGTTCTGGACGTCAAGTCCTTCGGTATCTTCTGGTAACTGCCGGTCATGGCCATCGCCGTCGACAGCGTAGCGAGCATGGGCGTTTTGGGGGCCGTCCATGGTTGCAGCGGATAGGTTATGCGCGAAGCGTCGAGGGAGCCAATCCAGCCGCGGAACATGCCGAGATATGTCTTCTCATCGTAGCGCGCCCAGAAACGCGCGAACGGGTTTGTCGAACTCGCCGACGGAGATCTGGCCGGCCCGCCTGTGAGGATGCCCATATTGCCCTTGCTCAACTCGTCGGAAATAGACATAAGATGCGCGCGCTCCCCTCTTAGCGCGGTCGCGAACGCTTTGCGCTCCTCTTCCGGGCCGGTTGCGAAAAGGCGGCTCAAGCTTCGAAGCACTGCAGGCGAAACGCGTGTGCGCGCGATCGTATTCTCTGCGGCATCTTCTGAGATAGCATGCAGGGCGACGGCCACAAGCTGCGTGATCAGCGCCGGCTGGTCGCTAAGGGTATTGCCGAGCCTGTAGATTTCCGCGCTTCTGGCCGCCGCGCTGTCGCCACTGCCATCAAGCGCGGCTATGCACGCTTCCTTTTGCAGGAGCCGCGCGAGCCGACGGATAGCCGTAAGGTCCGGCGTGGGCCACTGGTTGCTCACCGTGCCATAGTCCAGCGGATACACGGCTCGGGGCTTCGCGAGCCCCGCGCGCACGCGATCGAGTGGTCCCGAAAGCCGCTTGAGAATATCTCTGGCTCTTTCCACGTCCGCCGGAGCAGGCGCTTCATCACCAGCCAGCTCGAGTTTCTCAAGCCACTTGATGTCTTCGGCAGGAAAGTCCGCGATTTCCTTCTCCGCCGCCAGAATATCCACCGCTCCGTTCTCGCTGTCCGGTATCTTCGCCGGCGCGAGGTCCGCCCACGACGTCGGCTCGCCCGCCGCCTTCATCCGCGCGATCTCCGCCGCGACGCTGCTATTGGCCCTTCGTGCGAAGGTGCCGGCGATCGCGATCACCACCAGGACGATTACTAAGAGCACCCCCGCGCCCCACAGAAGCACCTTGAGGCACCCGCGGCTTCGTTCGACAGACGCTTCGCGATCTTCCATCTGCAACCCCCGTTCTCTGAACTCGCACGCCAGTCCAATGTGGCATTATACATCGCCCGCTTCTCTGCATTCAGGGGAAAAGGCGATGCAGAAAAACCAGGGACAGATATAGGGTTTTCGAGTGTTTCCACATGCCCGCACTGATGTAACATCCGCAAAAACAAAGAGTTAAGAAAACTGGGTGGTTGGAAAAAACCCAATATCTGTCCTTGGTTTTTCGCCTTACTCGGGGGTATAAGGCGTGCACCCCGCCGAGCCGATGAAGTTGCGAAACTCCGCAGGAATCTTCCCGCCTGCGTCCGCGATCGCGTGCTGCCTCATCTTCTCGCAGACAGTCGGCTGCGAAGCCGCGACGTTCTTCTCATGAAGCGGGTCTTCCCGGCGGCGGTAGAGGAGGGGCTTCTCGCCCCAGATATCCGAGTTGTACCACCACTCGCTGTCGATGACCGTCACAGAGGGGCCCCATGCGACAGTGACGTAGTCGCGCAGCTTCCGCGACGGGTCCGCAATCGCCTGCTGAAGATCGATCCCGTCGAGCGCCACCGGCATCCCCACGTCCACCAGAGACAGCAGCGTCACCGGAAGATCGACGTTGTAGCACAACCCATCGGCCCTGCTTCCCGCGCCTTTCCCGTCCGGCAGCCGGAGCATCATCACAAGCTCCGCGACAGATCGCGTCATCGGGTACCCCTGCTTCGAAACGAGGTTCTGGTCCCCCGGCAGCGCGAGGCTGTGGCCGTGGTCGCTGATCACAGCGACGACGGAGTCTTCGAGACGTCCGGACGCCTTCATCTCGCGGATGAAGCCTCCGAACCACTTGTCAACGAGCGTCACTTCGCCCGCGTAGTTCGCCCGGAGCCGCTTGAGCTCCGCCGGTGTAAGGAAGTTCTTCACTTCGCTGTAGAGCGACTGCACCACGTCAACCGTCGACTCGTCCGTGTCGTACAGGCACCGGTATTCCGCGGGCGGGCTCCACGGCTCGTGCGGGTCGAATGAATCCACAACAAGGAAGAATCTCTCCGCGTCGGCATTGTCCCAGAGCCATCGCGACGCTTCGGAGAAAACGCGCGCAGGATGATAGTCTGCTTCGGAAACCTGCGCCTGCGCGTTGGTATAGTACGCCGTCAGAAACGTTCTGAGCCGCTGCGAGGGGCGCAGCGCCTCCGGTATGTGCGCGTCCACGACCGCCGGCGGAGGAACCGGCCCCGTTCGCCATGGGTCGAGCTCCTGCCCGCGGATCCACACCCATTCGCCGAACCCGCGATGGAAGTTCTTGGAGGGCTTGAAGTAATGATAAGTGTCCGTGATGAGCGCGGTCCGGTAGCCCTTGGCCCAAAGCGTTTCGGCAATCGTCGTCTGGCTCTCCGGGATCGGCCCCCAGCCGGGCGTGCCGGCGAAATCCCCCTTCTGGGGCTTGTGCCCGCGGAAGGGGTACGTCCTCAAGCCCGTGAAGAGCGCCCGTCTCACAGGCAGCGTGGGCAGCGACTCGGGGTACGCGCCCGTGAACGTGACCGACTCGCGCGCGAACGCGTCGAGGTTCGGCGTGTGTATCCACTCATTGCCGTTCGCGCCTACGTGATCCTTGCGCAGGCTGTCAATAACGATCAGGACAATATTCACAGACACCTACCTGAACATCTCCGCCAGCACCTGCCCCATAAGCCTGTGGCCCTCGGGATCGGGATGGAAGGGGTTCGCGAAGAGCTCGCCCCAGTAGATCGTTCCCGGGCTTAGGAGATACGTACGGGCATCCACGCACGCGATGTTGTTCTCGATGCAGAACCGCCTCAGCCAGTCGATCGCCGGATCCCGGTACTCGAACGCATCATACACCGGCACCATCACTACTACCTCCGCTCCCGCCTCGCGCGCGGCGGCAGCGGCTTTGGGCATGTAGATCTGATAGTTCTTCAGCGTGTCCCACGGATGCATGATAAGAACGTCGGGCTTCGCCGCGGCGAGCGCCTTGCCAAGCTCGTCGAAGTTCTCGTTAAGCTGCCTGCCGCCGACGGCGTTTACCGTGATGTCGATCTTCGTGTGAAACTCGCTTTCAAGGAAATCCGCCGCGACCCTGTAATATGCGTACTTCGGCCGGTACTTTTCCGGGATGTTCCACAACTGCACAGGCACCGTAACCGAGTCGCCGTAAGCGAGCCATTTGAGGGCCTCGCCCCTGCGCACCTTCTCCCGCGCCGCCGCGAGGCCTGACTTGTTGTACGCGCATGCCGCGGGCCCCGGACGGTAGGGGGCCGGGATCGGCGCTTTGTTTGCATTGGCCGCGGCCGCGAGTTTTGCGAGCTCCGCGTTCTCGTCGGCTGTTTTCACAACGCGCAGCGCATCGATAGTGTAGCTCGCCGGGCGCTTGGTGTCTTCCTTCAACCCGAATGCGAGCATCGTCGCCGTTGCCGATGTTGCGACCGGGGTGAATTTGTCCCACGCTATCGCGACCCAGTGCCAGCTCGCATCGGCGAGCGGAAACTCGAACGCCGGCCCCGGATTGTTGTCGTCTCCGCGAAGCTCCACACGCCCAAACCCGCTCGAGCCGTCCCCCTTGACGTAGAACGCAAGAGCGACCGCATCGGCGGGTATCGGCGGCTGCGTGCTTCCCTCCTCGCGCGGAAGCGCCTGGTTGAGGTCGAGCTCCAGCCAGCCCGCGGGCCCGTCCACCGGCGGGAAGTAGCACTGCAGTGCGGACGGCGGCGTCACGCAGTCCGTCGTCGGCTGCTTCCTCGCCGCGAACACGCCCTTCTCCCAAAACGCGTCCTGCTGGAACATATAGAAGAGCTGCCCCGGCTCCCTCTCAAACGCAGCCGGTTGGTAGCGCGCGTCGTCCTGGGCAAACGCGCCCGGCGCTATCGCCGCAAGAACGGAAACGGCAAAGACTACTGTCAGGGCATGCCTCACCATGCAAGCTTCCCTCCTCAAACTTTGTGCCCGGTGCATGTTATGTCACCACCGACCGCAAGCATTCTACCCCTGCCACCAATCGCGGCAATCACAAAAGCTTTGAGCCCCGTGTGGCACTGGCGGCTTGCCCGCCAGTGGTGAATATCCCGATCCGCCGCCGCCGGATCTCCTTTCAGCGGCAGCAGGCCCGCCACCGTTCTGGACAGTAGGTGTATATTGTTACGGGGATACCGGAAAGGGGGCGAGCATTGAAGAAACCGCTTCTTCTTGCCGCTTGTTTCGTGGCGGTCCTGTTCTTTGCTGAGCTTTTATATGGGCATTCGCTGACGAAGTACGCAGACCCCTGGGCGCTTCTCCTCGTCGTTCTCTACACGATGATCCTCATCCTCGGCCGATACTCTCCCGGGCGCTGCATGTATCGCATTTTGATACTCAATTCTCCCCGCAGGTACGCACCATCGGAAGTCCGTAAGGCCGTCACCTTTGCTGCATTTGCGGGTACGCGGCTTCTTTTCGCGGGGCTTATCTTCACCCTTGTCGAGATCGCGAAAGCCCTCTCCACAGGCGGCGATCTGTCGTCTCTGGCTGCAGCTCTTACTGCGGCACTCAATGCCTCGCTCTACGCGTTCATCCTGTACCTTCTCGTGAAGCGTGCATCCCGGACGGCTGTCTTCTGGGCTCAGCTTGCTCGCGAGCGCGCGGCGGCGGCAGCATAGGCCGCTGGCCCGTCTTAATCCCGGATCCGCCTTGTCCCAAAGCACTCCAACTCCTTGAGTGTCCCTCGCTTCTGGAACACCCCCTTGAATAGTATTGTCTCGGCGATTAGGCTTTAGCCGGGGCGCATTTACGCGCTGGCGCCCTCTATGGGCCGGTAGGAACACGAGCCGAAGAAAGGGCTTCAGCGAAAGGGGGATACAATGAAGATTCGAGTGCTGTTACCGACGATTCTCGTTGCCGTTACACTGATTGCCGCGTCTCTTTACGCCGGGGGGAACAAGACCGGCCAGGATGCCGCCAAGGCCGTCGATGACGGCATACTGAAATACAAAGCCGGAGACATGGACGGCGCGCTCGCGCTCTTCGGCCAGGCGCTCAACCTCCAGAAAGACATGCCGCAGGCCGTCTACGGCAAGGCCGCGATCCTCTTCATCGAAGGCAAGTTCGGCGACGCCACCGATGTGCTCCAGGCCTACATGGCCAATAATATCGGCGACAACTTCGCGTGGATGTGGGCATATATCGCCAGCGCTCGTAATGGCAACTCCGACAAGGCGACCCTCACCGACATGCAGGCGGTCACCGAGGAGAACTCCTGGCTTGGAATGACGCTGCCCCTCTTCCTCGGCCAAACGTCGCCCGGGGACTACATCGATCGGGTTAAGGAAGGCGCCGCCACCGCCGGCAATATGGCCGGTCCGGAGCTCGTGCGGGCGCAGTTCATGGCCGCGGAGGCCGTACTCCTCAACGGCGACAAGACCCAAGCCGGCAAGCTCTTCCAGGCCGCCGCGGACGCCCCCGGCTCGTTCCAGTGGGAGCGCGAGATGGCAAAGGCCGAGCTCAAGCGCCTCAAGGGCGGCCCGGCCGTCGAGAGCACCGAAGAAAAGTAAGCAGCCCATCCTTGGTTCTGGTTCATCGCGTAGGGGCGGGGCTCCGTACCCGCCCTTGCTGCATCTCGGTAATCGTTCCCGCATGCATTGGTCGCGGCGGCATTTCTTCTTATCAATCCCACCGTGCCCGTTCGCAGCCGTTCTTTCTTGACACGCCCCTCCCAAACAATAACATTTTCTCACGTCCAATCCGCTTGACTTCCGGAGGGGTATCGATGCCGAAAGCCTCCAAACGCGCAAGTGCCTCCAAGTGGCTCGAAATGCATCTCTTCGGCCTTGAGTATCTCTCCGCCGAAGAGATTACCGAGGTGCTGGATCTCGCTGACAAGTACCGTCCCGCGGCCATCGACACGTCCACGCGGCTCGGCACGCTTAACGGCAAGGCCGTCCTCAACCTCTTCATGGAGCCTTCGACTCGCACCGCCATCTCGTTCGCGATAGCCGCGGAGCGCTGCGGCGCGAGCGTCATCAACTTCGCCAAAGAATCCTCCTCGACGAAGAAGGGCGAGACGCTCATCGACACCGCCCGTAACATCGAAGCCATGGGCATCGACACCATCGTCATCCGGCACTCGGCCTCCGGCGCGCCGCAACTCCTGTCGCGCGTGACCGCCTGCTCGATTGTGAACGCCGGTGACGGCCGCCACGAGCATCCCACCCAGGGGCTCCTCGACATACTCACGATGCGGCAGGCCAAGGGGCGCATCAAGGGGCTTGAAGTAGCCGTAGTCGGCGACATCGCGAATTCCCGCGTCGCGCGCTCCAACCTCTGGGGTCTCAAGAAGCTCGGCGCCCAGGTCACGTTCATCGGCCCGCCGACCATGCTGCCAAAGACCTTCGAGAAGTTCGGCGCCCGAGTCGTATACGATTTCGACAGCGTCCTCGGCGAGTTCGACGTGATCAATATGCTCCGCATCCAGTTCGAGCGCCAGACCGACGCGCCGATCCCGAGCGTGCGCGAGTACTCCAAGCTCTACGCCCTCACCGAGGAGCGCCTGGAGCGCACGAAGAAGGATTGCCTCGTGATGCACCCGGGGCCCATTAACCGAGGCGTGGAGCTGCCCTCCACGGTCGCCGACGGTCTCCGCAGCGTGATCATCCCGCAGGTATCAAACGGCGTCGCGGTCCGCATGGCGGTTCTGACGCTCGTCAACAGGGTCAGGGACGAGAAGATAAAGTCTGGAGAGCTCGATGTCCCCTCAAAACGGTAGAATCCTGATCCGCGGCGCGCGGATCATCGATCCGGCGAATTCCCTCGACGCCAAAGGCGACATCCTCGTCGAGAACGGCCTCATCGCTCGCCTGGGCAAAGTCGACGCGAAAGGCGCCGAAGTCGTCGACGCCTCCGGCCTCATCGCGACTCCGGGCTTCATCGACATCCACACGCACCTTCGCGAGCCCGGCGCCGCCGGCAGCGAGACTGTTCTCTCCGGCGTCAAGGCCGCGGTCAACGGCGGTTACACCGCCGTCTGCTCCATGGCCAATACCGATCCCCCGGTGGACGCTCCCGAGCGCGTCGGCTATCAACTGCTTCTCGCGCGCAAGGCCGATTACGCGCGCGTTTATCCCATCTGCGCCGTGACTGTGAACCGCGCAGGCGAAGCGCTCGTCGAGATGGCCTCCTGCAAGGAGGCCGGCGCAGTTGCCTTCAGCGACGACGGCTCGTGCCTGCCGACATCCAAGATCGCCGCCAAGGCCCTCACCTACGCCAAGGTCGTGGGACTTCCGATTATCGAACACGCCGAGGACGTTACGCTCTCCGGCTCCGGTGTCATGCACAAGGGCGCTTACTCCACCGTCCTCGGCCTCTCCGGCATATCGACCTCCAGCGAAGACGTGATTGTCGCGCGCGACTGCGTCCTCGCCAAGGAAACCGGCGGCCGGCTCCACTTCGCCCACGTATCGACAAGCGGCTCCGCCGCGATAATCGCCCGCGCCAAGATTGACGGCCTCGCAGTCACCGCCGAGGTCGCGCCCCATCACCTCATTCTCGACGACTCCGCGCTCGAAAGCTTCCACACGTGCTTCAAGGTCAAGCCGCCGCTCAGGAGCCGCGACCACGTGGAAGCGCTTCGCAAGGCCCTCGCCGCCGGCGTCATCGACTGCGTCGCCACCGACCACGCCCCTCATCGCTGGGAGGAGAAAAACGTCGAATTCGACAACGCCGCCTTCGGCATGACCGGTCTTGAGACTACCTTCGGAGTCCTCAACACCGCGCTTGTCGGATCGAATGTGATTACGCTTGCGCGCCTCATCGAGCTTCTTACCGCCGGCCCCGCGCGCGTCCTCGGTCTTCCCGGCGGGACGCTCAAGGTCGGCGCCCCCGCCGATATCACGCTTATCGATCCGGCCCACGAGTGGCTCGTCGACAGCGACAAGCTCTTCACCCAAGGCCCCAACTGCCCCTTCGAAGGCTGGCGCCTCAAAGGCTCAATCGTCTGTGTCCTCGTCGGCGGCCAGTGGAAGAAGCGCGACGGGGCCGTGCTCTAAGAACTGTGTAGGGTGGGCTTCAGCCCACGCGTTCAAGGCGATCTAATCGCTCGAAAATGCCGCGCCATCCGAACCTCGTTCGCCCATGTGAGCCGCCTCCTTTCGCACCTTCCCACTTTTCCACGTTCCCACTGCGGCGCCTCGCCGCCAGGGTCTTTCAATTCTCATCGTAGCGCCGCGCGGGCCAATGACTTTGTAGGGGCAGTCATGTAGGGCGGGCTTCAGCCCGCGCGTTCAAGGCGCCTTGCTTATGTGAGAAACGCCGCGCCATCCAGGCACAAGCTTTCTCTCTAAGTCCATGTTTCCAGCACTTTTCCCGCCTTTCCCCCTATTCCCACTTCTCCCACGATAACGGTCTGGGCCGCGCCCCTTGCATCATCTGTGCGCTTGCGGACAATTGCCGCCTGACTCAAAGGATGTATTTTGGAGATGCTATGCCGGGCGCGATACAAGCTGTTATCTTCGACATGGACGGCACCCTCACCGTCCCCGTCCTCGATTTCCCCAGGATGAAAGCCGAGATCGGCATCCCCCAGGATCAGGGGCTCCTTGAGAGCCTTGCCGCGATGGGGGAGGGGGAGCGCTCCGCCGCCGAAGCTATTCTCCTGCGCCACGAGCTTGCCGCCGCGCAGGATAGCGTCCTCAACCCCGGCGTGGCCGAGATGCTTCAATCGCTCTCGCGCCTGGGCGTTCGTACCGCCATCCTCACCCGCAACTGCGCCGAGTCCGTCCGCATCGTGACCGGGAAGCATTCGCTCTGCTTCGACGCGGTTGTCTCCCGCGAAGACTCCAAGCCCAAGCCCGACCCCGACGGCGTTCTCGTCGCGGCCTCACGCCTCGGCGTCGACCCCCAGGCCTGCCTCGTCATCGGCGATTACGAGTTCGACATCCAGGCCGGCCGCGCCGCCGGCTCCCTCACCGTCCTCTTCTCCCCCTCCGGCCGCTCCTTCCAAACCGTCCCCGACTTCCAGATCCGCGACATGTCTGAGCTGCCCATGCTTCTTGAGTCGCTGGCGTGAACCGCTTCTCGTCCGAAGCGCCCTCTCGCATTCCGCCCCTACATTTCTACAATCACTCTGCTTTGAGGTCTCTCGTCTCCGGCCTGCTCGTCCAAGGTGTCCGGAGTTGCGTCTGACAATCTGCGTAATCTGCGCAATCTGCGGATAATCCATTCTTCTCCCAAATGGAGTTCTCCTCTTGAGCGGGTCCGAAGACGCGCCCATTCGCCTCCCAAGAGGCGGCGACGACATAGAGCTGACGGCGGCCGCCGCCGGCGCGTCCGGCATTGTTGAAACGCGCGAGAGTCGCGTCGAGGGCTTGAGCCCCCACCAGCAGGACCCGGCCCTCGCCGCTTACTGGCGCCTCGTCAACCGCCACTTCCGTTGGAACCTGACCGTTAACGTCCTCCAGGGCAGCTTCGCCCTCTTCTCCATGGCCGTCTTCATGCCGGAAACCGTGCTTGCGACCTACATGACGACGCTCACCGACTCCAAATTCCTCATCGGCCTGCCGTGGGCGCTGTCGCTCTTCTACTGGTCGTTCCCCTCCGTGTTCTACAGCTACTGGATCCACAAGCAGACCAACCGCCTCCGCGCCAATCTCATCCTTCAGGCGCCCGTGCGCCTCGCCTTCACGCTCATGGCGCTCTCAGCCCTCGTCGCCCGCGGTGCTTCGCCCCTGTGGACCATCGCCGTCTTCTTCTTCGGCGAAGCGCTCCTGAGCTCCACCGGCGGCGGAGCCAATCTCGCCTGGCAGGACCTTCTCGGCCGCGTGCTGCCGCCTTCACGGCGGGCGATGTCTTTCGGCCTGCGCGAAGCCTGCGGCCAGCTCTCTGGCCTCGTCGGCGCGACTATCCTCGGCCTCATGCTCAAGGGGCGCGGCGCCGCCGCCGCCGACTACATGTGGCCGTTCCTCATCGGCGCCGCTGTCTACTGGGTGTCGTGGGTAGCCCTGGGTTTCAATCGCGTGCCGCGCTGGCCGATTCCCCCTGCGCCCGACCGCGGCTGGCGTGAATACTACGCCGATATGTTCCGCATCCTCGGTCGCGAAGCCAACTTCCGCAGCTACGTCCTCGTCAAGTGCCTCATGGCCGCGACGTGCATCTTCAACTTCGGCCTCTTCGCGTCCTACGCCGTGCAGGAGTTCAAGATCTCCAAAGCCCTCGTCGCAGGCGCGTTCACGGCTCTCGCGCTTATAGCCCGTGTGATCAGCGCGCCGCTTGCCGGCCACGCGGCGGATAGGAGAGGCTTCAAGAAGACGCTTCTCGCGGGCTTGATGATCGGCACCGGAACGCTTCTTGTCGGCTTGCTGCTGCCTTACATGGGCCCCTATGCCGTCATAGGCTTTGCGATCATCTACCCCCTCAACGGCGTCTCCGGCACAACGGTATGGCTTGCGGACTTCAACATGGTGCTTGAGTTCGGCAGGATCGAGGACCGCCCGCGCTACATTGCCGTCGCCGCGGCGATCTCTTCCCCCGTGGCGTTTGTCGCGGGCGCGACCTCCGGGTTCCTCGTGGATATGGTGGGCTACCGCCCGGTGATGGTTGCTTCTCTCGTTATCTCAATCGTCGTCTGCGTCGTCGTCTCCCGCGTCCTCAAAGACCCGCGCCACGCCTTCCACCCCGCCCCCTGAGACGACACCGCTCTCAACGTTTCTCTGCTTCGGTTTTCCTTTCTTGCTTCAGTCTTCAGCCTGCTCTGTTCTTTCCCCTTCGGACTTCAGACTTCGGACTGTAGTTAGAACTCCTCGTCCTCATCCTCCGAGAACTCCTCTTCCTCCTCCTCTTCCTCGTCTTCCTCTTCGGCCTGATCCTCGATGTAGGACTCATACTCATCGTGGGTCATTAGCTCGTCGAGCTGCTCCACGTCGGCCGCCTTGATCTTGATGAGCCAACCGTCGCCGTAGGGCTCCTTGGATACGATTGATGGGTCGTCGACAACCGCTTCGTTGACCTGTGTCACTTCGCCGTCGCAGGGGCTCACGAGCTCGGCGACGGTCTTGACGCTCTCAACCTCGCCGAACGGATCTCCCTGCGTCACCGACTCCCCCACCGCGGGCAGCTCGATATAGGTTATGTCGCGCAACTCGCGCACGGCATAGTCCGAAATGCCGACGGTCACCACGTCTCCTGCGGCTTGCGCCCATTCGTGGGTCTCGGCAAATTTACGCGCCTCCTGAGCCATCACACTACCTCCTAATGAACTTGTCGCCTTCTGCGTTCGCTTGCTGCTCTCACCTGCGGTGCGGGAACGTCCCTTTCCCTTTGCCATATCCGCCCTCCGTCAAGCGCTTCGCGCCGATAGCGTAAAAACGTCACAAGTCGCTGTCAAGGCATTCTTCGCCGTCTCGGCGATTTTCCGCGTCGTTTAGCACAACCGCTTTCTATGCCTTGCCTTACGATGTGCCCGACACGCCTCGTACTCCCTGTGGCGTTCGGCAAGACCCCTCTTCACTAACGGCTGTTCCGCCGTTTTGGCTTTTTGGAACTGTGTTCGCCCCCATACCTTCCTGGGGCTGCAAATGTACCGTAAAGGGGCCGGGAATTCCCCTCGGCGCTGTTGAGGCAAGGTTATCGGACAACTCCGGCGTTTCGTGAAGAAAAAAACTTTGGTGTGCTTCTCTTTGTCTGATACTGTCGGACGACCTCGGCCTGGCCGCCGGTATTACGTAGGGGCGCTCTCGTCAGTCGCCCACTGGTACGGCAGGCAGTCCTGCCTGCCGACCTTACGGCGCTGCCTTTTGCGCCGATGCCTCCGGCGGTTCCTTCGGCCTTCAGCCTTCAGCTTTCAGCCTGTCACCTATCGCCCCTATCCCCTCCAGATACGCCTCGAGGCACCTGGGCAGCCCCTCAAGATCGTACCCCCCCTCAAGCACGCTCGCCACCTTCCCCCCGCAGCACTCCCTCGCAAGGCCCAGGATCGCCTCGCCCAGGCGCCGGTAATCCTTAACTTCAAAGTTGAGCCCCCCGACCGGATCATACTGGAAGCAGTCGAATCCCGCCGATACGAGCACCATCTCCGGCGCGAAAGGTTTCACCTTCTCTTCCAGCACCTGTGACCAGCGCGCGAGGAACTCCTTCGATGGCGTGTCATACTTGAGCGGCACGTCGACGATGTGCGCCGGCGCAGAGATCGGCGCGCCAGACCCCGGATAGAACGGATGCCTGTGGAACGATACGAAAAACCCCCGCGCATCGTTCCTGAACGCCTCCTCGGTGCCGTTCCCGTGGTGCACGTCGAAGTCGAGTATCGCAACCCTCTTCAAGCCCCTCACGTCGAGAAGGCGCTTCGCCGCTATCGCCACGTTGTCAAACAGGCAGAACCCCATCCCCCTGTCGTGCGTCGCGTGGTGCCCCGGCGGTCGCACGAGCGCGAACGCGGTCCCATACTCTCCGTCGAGAACGCTCTCCGCCGCGCCAACCGCCGCCCCCGCCGCCAGCACCGCCGCGTCAAATGATCCTCGTGAAACCGGCGTGTCCGGGTCGAGGTCCCCGCCGCCCGACTCCGCGAGCGCGCGGACGCTTTCAATGTAGCGGCCGGAATGAACGCGCTTTATGTCCTGCAGGCCTGCCGGCTCCGGCGAGACGAGTTCCATGCCGTCGATGTGCCCGCGCTTCTTGAGATACTCCATGCAGACCACAAGCCGCTCAGGAGTCTCGGCATGCTCGCCGGTCTGATGATTGAGGAATGCATCCGTATAATAAAGGGCTGCTCTCCGCACTTCCCCCGCGCCCCTTCACTACTTTCCCTTGCTGCCGTTACACCGTCACTGTCTCATGTCTTCAGCAACCGTAGGGGCAGGCCCCCGTGCCTGCCCTTGCCGGAGGCCAAGTGGATCCTTGAGCATCCGTTTCCGCTGTCCCTACGCCCTTGGCGCCCTTTGCCACTGCAGGCTTGGCACCGTAGGGGCGCACGGCTGTGCGCCCAGTACGATCCGCCTGCGGTCCGCCTGCGGCGGATCGGCCTTACGGCGCCGCCTCTTGCGCCGATATCTTTAGTCTCAGTACCTTCAGTCTTCAGCCTTCGGCCTTCAGTCTGCTTTCTAATCCAGCAGCTTTATCACCCCTTCTCCATTCGGTGCCGCCAGCGATGTCGCTTCCGCGCCGAGATCCTTTTTGACGTCCGCCAGAAGCGCCACTATCTGCTCCAGATCCGCGCCGTGAGGCTCCGTCGCCAGCGCGTTCGACATCATCACGTCGATGTCATTGACTGCGGGGTTTATCGCGCCCCCGCGATACTCTTCTATCCCGCCTCTGAGCCGCTCGATCTGCTTTATTCCGTCTTCGAGCACCGTAACCGCTCCGTCCGCCCAGAACGACAGGCTGTTGGGTCCGCCCGCCCCTGCCGAGGCCACGCTCTTGGAGTAGTCGATACTCGCCGCTTCGACGTCGAGTGTCTCGGCGTCCGACAGCCTCGCCCGGCTCGAGCCAATGGAGCTTGATGATATCTTTGGAAGGCCCAGCGTCTTGCCGCCCGCGTCGAGCGTCATGCCGCCGTCGAAAAGCTTCCTCCCGCCGAACGCCGCCTCCGCCGCGAGCCCGTCGACTGTGTTTATCGCGAGGTCCACGTGCTTCTGCATCTGGGCCAGGGCCGCCTCCGGAAGGCTCCTCGCGTCGCGCGCCTCGCGCGCGGTGTCGAGCGCGAACGACAGCGCCTGTTCCATGTTGGAGAGCGCCTCCGTCGCCTGCCATGCCGCGCCCGCCGTCACCTGCAGCTTCTGGGCCCGAGCGCCGATCTCGGCCAGCCGCGCGCGCAGCGCCGGATCGCCCGACGACGCAGCGGGCTCCAAGGCCTGCATGGATTCCTTCAGCCTGCCGGCAACCGCTTCATGAAACGCCGGCGTGATAAGCGGCTGCGTTCCCGGATTGACACTGGGGGTCTGCATGTCCGTCATAGTCCACCTTCCTTGGCGCAGACGTATCTGTTAGACCTGCATCATGCGCCGCTTAGTATAAATGCTTCTCGCGCCGCTTTCAAATCTAATTCCGCGACGATTTCTTCAGAGGGATTTCTCAGACGTGCCCGGACACAGAACGGATATGGCCGACAACCTTCTCTTCCTGGTGCGCTTGCGGTGGACGACTTCTTCGGCCTTAAGCCTCGTTTTCGTCTGCGTAGTGTTCAGCTTGCTTCAGTCTTCAGCCTTCGGTCTTCAGCCTGCATTCACCATTGACACCACTCCCATTTCCCGGTATCCTTTCGCGGGCGATATTTAGGGAAGGCGAATGGACAAATCTCCGAAAATCATTGTAGTCATGCCCGCTTATAACGCGGCCAGGACTCTTGAGCAGACCTACAACGACATCCCTCCGGGATCGGTTGACGAAGTCCTCGTCGTTGACGATGCGTCCCGCGACGATACCGTCCAGATCGCCCGCCAGTTGGGCCTGCGCACCTTCGTCCACCCGGCCAACCGCGGCTACGGCGGCAACCAGAAAACCTGCTACACCGAGGCCCTCAAGGCCGGCGCGGACATCGTAATAATGCTCCACCCCGATTATCAGTACGACCCAAAGCGCATTCCCGATATGCTTAAGCCCATTAAAGAGGGGCGCGCCGACCTCGTCCTCGGCTCGCGCCTGGCTGACGGCAAGGCGCTCGAAGGCGGCATGCCGCTCTACAAGTTCATCTCCAATCGCTTCCTCACGACCGTCGAAAACCTCGTCCTCAAGCAGCGCCTCTCCGAGATGCATACCGGATACCGCGCCTACACCCGCAGGCTTCTCGAGACGATCCCCTTCACGGCCAATAGCGAAGGCTTCGTCTTCGATACCGAGGTCATCGTCCAGACCGTCGCCTTCGGCTTCAAGATCGCCGAAATCGGCGTTCCCTCCAAGTACATGCCCGAAGCCTCCAGCATCCGCCTGTGGCCCAGCATCGTCTACGGCTGCCGCACGCTGTGGACCCTCGTCCGCTACGTCCTGAACAAGCTTCGCTTCACCCGCGACCCTATCTTCCAGAGAAATGGCGCTCCTGCGAAATAGCGTTGAGAACGTTCAGCATCGCTCCCTATCTATTTGTAGGGGCGACGCACGCGTCGCCCGCCAGTACGACAGGTCCGCCTGTGGCGGATCGACCTTACAGGCGCGGCTTGTGCGCCTGCATAACAGTCGCCGGCGCGCCTTGGTCGTTCCGTCGCCCCTATTGCGCTTGTCCGGCTATTTGATTTGTCTCCTTTCCTTCGCGGTTCTCCTCGCCGGCTGCGGCAGCAACACCCCTTCATCCGCCCCCGCTACCCGCGCCCCGGTGCTTTACACCCTCAAGGTCGGCCCCGCGGCCGCTCAGGTCCGCCTCGCAACCACCCCCGAGGCTCGCACCCAGGGCCTCTCGGGCAATATCTCTCTCGGCGTCGATGAAGGCATGCTTTTTGTCTTCCCCGCGCCCGAGATACCCGCCTTCTGGATGAAAGATACACACACTCCTTTGTCGATAGCCTTTATAACGCCCAAAGGCGCGATCTCCGACATCATGGATATGGCCCCCGAGACCCTTGATCTCCACGCGCCCAGGGTGCCGGCGATCATGGCATTGGAAATGCCCGCCGGATGGTTCGCCAAACGCGGCGTCAAGCCCGGCGATCAGGTCGTCCTGCCCGCGCGCCTGGACCCGCGCGACGTAAGATAGCTTGTTGAAAACCCGCAGCGGCTTTCCTGGGAAAACGTAGGGGCGGTACTTGCTGCGCCCAAATCGTAGGGGCGACTCGGTGAGTCGCCCTCTGAGTAGAACAGGTCCGCCGCCGGCGGATTCACCTTACGGCGCTGTTTTTCGCGCCGTTTTAGTCCCCTCTCCCTCTGGGAGAGGGCAGGGTGAGGGAGCGCTGTAGACTATGCTTTGTATGCAGAACTCGCCTTCGCGGCCGGACCGCTCCTCTGCCGCACGCTCTACTGCTCAACTGCTCCCCTGTTCTACTTTCTGCGGCCGCAGGCCGCCGGGAGAGGGCAGGGTGAGGGCCGTTCCGGAAAGCGCTCTCGACTCTTCAGGAAAGCTGGCCGTGTGGCACTGGTGGCTCGTCCGCCAGTGACGAATGTCTCGATCCGCATGGCGGATCGATCCTTTGCTGTACCGAGGTTCTCATATGAATCAGGAAGCTGTCAACGCTCACCTCACAAGACTCTCCATCGTCGCCGACCGCGTCGCGAATGTCGGCCACGTCGGCGAAGGGATCGAAGCCGCACTCCAGGCGGTCAAGGACCTCTTCAGCGCACAGACCGTCGCGCTTCTGGCCCTCGATGACCGCGCGGAGAACCTCCGCGTCCTCGCCTCGCGGGGCCTGAGTCCCTCTTTCGCATCCGCCTTCGCCCGGTCTATCGGCACCGGCATCATCGCCGAAATCTCCCTCGGCGGCATGGCGCTTCTCCTCGCCGAGCGCGCCGTCGATGAGGACGCCTATAACGACGCCCGCCTCGAGCACGATTTCGGCTCGGCGATGGCCGTCCAGCTCGCCGCCAACCACAAGCCCCTCGGCGTCCTCTACTGCGATCACCGCGACGCCGGCCGCTTCTCGCGAAACGACCTTCAGCTCTTCCGCTGCCTTGCGCTCCTTGCCTCCGTCGCTATGGAAAAGCAGGACCTCCAGGACAAGGTCTCGCGTCTGGCTATCACCGACACCGTCACCGGCCTCTACACCTACAATCACTTCTACAACCGCCTCGCCGATGATATCGCCCGCTCCCTGAGATACGGCGGCTCCCTCGGCGTGCTCCTCTTCGAGATCGCCCACCTCGCGTCCATCGAGGAGACTTATGGCCGCCTCGCCGCCGAAGAGACGCTTCGCTACGTCGCCGACAAGGTCCGCGAAAACACCCGCGGCATCGACTATGCCTGCCGCTACGGCGGCGATCAAGTAGCTGTCGCCCTCATCCGCACCGATAAGCAGGGCATCCGCGGCGTCGCCGACCGTATCTCTCCCCTCATCGGCGAAACCTCCATCACCTGCACATCCACAAGCCCCGCCATGGTCCCGGAGCTCCGCTCGCCGGAGCCAAAAAGGGGAGTCAAGACCCTTTGCGTCAGTGTCTATATCGCCGGAGTCGTGGCCCCGGAGCATGGGCGCAACATGGCCGACCTCTCGACAAGTCTCGAGGCGGCCCTCTCCTCCGGGCGCTCCCTCGGCCCCGGCAACCTCGCCCTCGCGAGAGAGTGAGCTTCAGGAATGTCCGTGGCTCTCTGCAAGAACGTAGGGGCGCTGCTTGCCGCGCCCAAATCGTAGGGGCGCACGGCTGTGCGCCCACGGTCCGCCGCAGGCTGACCGACCTCGCGGCGCCGCCTTGTGCGCCGAACATGCCCCCTCTCCCTCTGGGAGAGGGTCAGGGTGAGGGCCGTACCGCCTTGTGTCCTCGTTGTGCAAAGGAGCTTGGCTACCCGTGGTCTCGTCTACTGCTCACCTGTTCTACCGCTCTACTCTCTGCGGCCCCAGGCCGCCGGGTGAGGGCTGCGCCGCGTTGCCTTCGGGCTTCGGACTTCAGCCTTCGGACTGGTTGCTTCAGCCTTCAGCCTTCAGTCTTCAGTCTGGTTTAGTGCCTTTGCTCCAGTCTCCAGCCTCCGGTCTCCGGTCTGGTTTTGTGCTTTTGCTCAAGCCTCGAGTCCCAAGCCTCAAGCCTTGTTTTCTCAAAGCCCTTTCCCCCGAGGTGTTGCCATGACTAAGCAGTGTCTGCTCATCGCCGACATGATCTTCGACTTCGTGGACCCCGCCGGCGCCCTCTACTGCGGCATTGACGCCGAGCGCATCGTCCCGCGCGTCCGCGAGCTCCTTGACGAGTTCCGCGCCGAGGGTAGTCCCGTCATCTACCTCGTCGACAACCACGATCCCGACGACCGCGAGTTCAAGCTCTACCCGCGTCACGCCGTCGCCGGCTCCCCCGGCACCCGTATCATCGAGCCGCTCGCGCCCCGGCCCGGCGAGCCCATCGTCGCCAAGAAATTCTTCTCCGGCATGCGCGCTTCCACCCTCGCCGACCTCCTCCGCGCCGCCAAGCCCGACAAAGTCCACCTCACCGGCGTCTGCACCTCCATCTGCATCATGGAAACCGCCTCCGACCTTGTCGAGTCCGACTACAAAGTCGTCGTCCACGCCGACGCCGTCGCCGACTTCGACCCCGAAATGCACCGCTGCGCCCTCGAGCGCATGAAACGCGTCCTCCAGGTCGATGTCCTCTCCGGCGCCAGGGTCTGACGCTGCGCCAACTACCTGATCTCTTTGGTTTTCGCAGTTCCTTCGGCCTTCAGCCTTCAGTCTTCAGCCTCTTTTTTATGATTCCTGACACCCTCCCTCGCCGATTCCCGTCCAATACCCCGAGGCGGTGACTCCCCGCCCTGGGTATGAACGGTTTTCCTTCTGTACACGAGTTGATGTGAGAGTAGGCTCGTATGCCAAACGGTCTCGCGCTGCACAGCGGTCAAAATCTGCGTAATCTGCGGATAATTGATTCTTGTTCTTTTTCGGACTTCAGACTTCGGACTTCGGACTGAATCGTGGAAGGAGTCGCCCCATGAAACCTTGCATTCTCGCCGCCACACTCGCCCTCTTCCTCCTCGCCGGTTGCGAACGCTACGACTATGAAACCAAGGCCTCCCGCACCATCGACTTCTCTGCCAATATCGCCTCCGGCCAGACGTTCCTCGTCAGCGCCCCCGGTAACCACATCGACGTCAACGTCACCCACGGCAGCGGCCCCGGCTGCAAGGGCAAGCTCACCATCAAGGCCACGGCCAATAGCCGCAAGGCAGCGGAGAAGAGCCTTAAGGACACTCAGGTAACCTTCAAAGAGACGTCCACCGGCGTCAATGTGAACGTCGTCGCCGCCGCCAGACACATGCCCCTTGTCTTCGACGTCACGCTCCCCAAAGGCGCCGGCGTCGAGCTTCGCAGCGAAACCGGCAACGTGACCGGCAATCACGTCGATGGCCCCTTCAAGGCCGTATCGCAAACCGGCATGGTCTCCGCCGAAGATGTCTCCGGCCCCATCTCCCTCCAGTCCGATACCGGCGCGGTCGGCGTTACCTATCCCGATGACGCGCCGCGCTCGCCGAAGATAACTGCCACGAGCAAAAGCGGCGATGTCCACTGCGACGATATCGCCGGCGACGTCAGTGTGGAAAGCCAGAGCGGCGACATCGACGTGACCTACTGGAAGAACGCGCCCGCGTCGCCGGCGGTGAAGATCCATACTGAAAGCGGCGACATCGACTTCACCCCTCCGGGCGCCCTCGACGCTCACGTCGACGTCTCGACCGGGAGCGGTCGTATCTCCGGCTCCCTCGCCGTCTCGCCCGCCCCCGGCGCCTCTGCCAAAACTATCCAGGTCACCGTCGGCTCCGGCAAAGGCAGCGTCACGCTCCAGACCGGTAGCGGCGACATCGACATCCACGAAGCCGAAGGCTCCGGCGACGAAGAATCATCCGCGCCCCTTGATTCCTCAACCGCCATCTGATACAACTGCCATTGTGTTTGATTGCGTAAGGGCGCTGCTCGCTGCGCCCGCAGTAGGACAGGCATTCCTGCCTGTCCACCTTGCGGCGCGCCTTCTGCGCCGGCCACCATGCCTTGGTTTCTCGCCTGCTCCCCTGATCTCCTGCTCTCGCGCCGCAGGCGCGTGGTGGGGCGGACATTCTTGTCTGCCACCTTACGGCGCTGCCTCCTGCGCCGGTCTTCATTTCCTGTCTCTGTCTACTGTTCAACTGTTCACCTGTTCTACTCTCTGCGGCCCTTGGCCGCCCGCAGGGGCGCGCTCGTCCGTCGCCCAATAGTAGGGCGGGCATTCTTGCCTGTCCACCTTACGGCGCCGCTTTCCGCGCCGATGCCTCTCAATTCTGTACCTTCGGCCTTCAGCCTGGTTTCATGCCTTTGCTTCGGTCTCCAGTCTGGTTCATGCTTGCGTCCTCTTCTCTCTTCTGATACAACTGCCGCAACAGCAGGGAGATCCTATGGCCTCGATCTACGACACAATTGTTTCCGCCGCCCAAACGCTCGGCCTCGAATACCGCATCGAGTCCCACGAGCCCGTCTTCACCTCCGACGTCGCCGCCCGCGTTTGCAGCCATCCTCCCCGCCAGGGAACCAAAACCGTCCTCGCCACCGACGGCGCGCGCCTCGTCCTCATCACCGTCCCCACAAACGCGAAGATCGACTTCAGACGCGTCCAGCGCCACTTCAACCTCGGCCGCCTCTCCATCCCACGCGACCCCTCCCTCTTCTCCCGCCTCGGCCTCCCCGCCGGCGGCCTTCCTCCCTTCGGCCTCCCGCCCGACGTCCTCGTCTGCGTCTCCCCCTCGCTCTGCGACGAGCCCCACGTCTACCTCAACCCCGGCCTCAACGACAAGACGCTTGTTGTCTCCGGCCCCGCCTTCCGCGCCCTCGCCCTCCACTTCGGCGCGGTCTTCTTCGACATCGCGAAAAGCACGGAATGAATCCGGGGCACGGAGTTCTACTCGGCGTCCCCCAGCCTCTTGGTCGGCGGCGCCCATTTGGTGGAAATGCCGCCATGCTGAAAATGACGTTACGTCCGTCGCCGAGGTGGTATGCCGAGCGCTGCAACTCCAGTCGCCCTACAGGCTCCTTGCGTTGCAGCGCTTGACCGCATGGTGACATCCGAGGACGCCGGCCTTCAATGGGGCCGTGCCTCATAAGGCACGGAAATCCGGATCGCGGCCGGCGCGGAGGTTCCGGGGCGGCATGCTTCAATGGGGCCGTGCCTCATAAGGCACGGAAATAAGCAAGCGTCGCGGCGCGAGGAGTGCGGATCCCGATGCTTCAATGGGGCCGTGCCTCATAAGGCACGGAAATGCCGCAGGAGGGCAGCCCCCCGACCGCGTGAGCGAAGCTTCAATGGGGCCGTGCCTCATAAGGCACGGAAATCCCTTTCTGTTTCAGCCTATCGTCCGCGAATGAGAAGCTTCAATGGGGCCGTGCCTCATAAGGCACGGAAATCTCGCTCAGGCCCGACCAGCGCGCCCAGGACCTCGACGCTTCAATGGGGCCGTGCCTCATAAGGCACGGAAATCCCTTCACGTGCTTCCTCCTTTCCCAGAAGCGCAGACTGCTTCAATGGGGCCGTGCCTCATAAGGCACGGAAATCTCTCGCGGAGCGACGGTAATGCTTGAGTCGCCAAAGCTTCAATGGGGCCGTGCCTCATAAGGCACGGAAATTTTCTCACCGCGCGGGCCACCGGGCCCGCGCGAACGAGCTTCAATGGGGCCGTGCCTCATAAGGCACGGAAATCCACGCAGGGCGCGACGGACCCGACGCACGTGACATTGCTTCAATGGGGCCGTGCCTCATAAGGCACGGAAATTCGCCGCCGACCCCGTTATCCTCTCGACGGATACTGGCTTCAATGGGGCCGTGCCTCATAAGGCACGGAAATCGCGAGCTGGGGAGAGGCGCTCGGCAAGGTATACGAGCTTCAATGGGGCCGTGCCTCATAAGGCACGGAAATGGCGTCAGGAGAGATCTGCTTGTACAGACTGAACCCGCTTCAATGGGGCCGTGCCTCATAAGGCACGGAAATCCCGCACCGCGGCGACGAGGTCGAATCCGCTCGGATAGCTTCAATGGGGCCGTGCCTCATAAGGCACGGAAATCAGGCAGAGAGGATCTCTACCAGATAGCAGCCTTGCAGGGCTTCAATGGGGCCGTGCCTCATAAGGCACGGAAATCCGACAAGTATCAGGGTGTTCCCCGCTCGACATGGCACGCTTCAATGGGGCCGTGCCTCATAAGGCACGGAAATAGCGCCCGATGTTTCTTGACGAGGATGCCCCATTGGAGGCTTCAATGGGGCCGTGCCTCATAAGGCACGGAAATAGTCACCTTCGCAACTCCGCCCGCCACATCAGGATACATCGCCCTTTTCGAGCGCTTGCCCTGACCGACACGCATCCGCCTCTCTCCTTTCTCTCTTTCTTGCACCTAACCTCCTTGTTGTCAAAGAGTTCGAGCGGCCCCCGCCTTTCAGCCGTCACCGGACCGCTCGATTCATATAACCTGCACCCGCGACGGCGGTTCATATGCTTTCCCGATGCACCTCAGCGTCGCCCCCAACTCATGTCGACAGTCGCCCATGTCCAGGATTATAACCTGATCCTCCCTTTGATTCACTGACGACTTGAGCCGCCCGTTGAGCTCCGCTAACTCACGATCATTGAGCTCACAGAGAAACACGCTGTACTGCACGTGGTCCCCGTTGCCCATCAGCGTCTTGAATATCTCCGTGCGCCTCTTGTCGTCCGAAACGTCGTACGAAACAAGGTATCGTCGTCGCATCGCTACCTCGTCACCATGCCGGCGTACTCCGCCACGTCCCCCTGAAGCCACCGGCACAGCAGCCTCGCCTGCAGCCGGATGATGCTCCTCCATGAACACCGATAGTCGAACAAGGGATGTGTAACCAACTGGTCCAGCCGCGCCTCATACGCCCTGATAAACGCCTTGCGCCCCGAAGCCGACAGGATGCACCCCGCCTTCGACCTCGTGAAGTCCTTCGCCGATACCATCCCCGTGTTGACCGCCGTGATCACCGCGCTGTCAACCACCAGCGCGCGAAACTCCTCCATGAGATCCAGCGCCAGCGCCGGCCGCCCGTGCCTCGGCTGATGATAAAGCCCCCACCAGGGGTCCAGCCCCTCCGACAGAATCGCCACCGTGCATTCCTTCGCCAGCATCGCGTAACCGAACGACAAGAGCGCGTTGATCGGATCCTTCGGCGGACGCCGGTTGCGCGATTGGAAGTCCCAGGATGCGTCCATGTCCCTCGGCGCGAGCATCCTCGCGAAGTTCGCGTAGTACCGCGCCGCTATGTTCCCCTCCAGCCCCAGAAGCTGCTCCGTCGATCCCGCCTCCTGTGCCTTCCGCAGCAGGCCCGCCATGTCGTCAAGGTCCCTCGCCGGCGCTTCCGATGCGTTGCGCCGCAGCAGCGTTCGTTGATTGGCCCCTTTGGCCGACACAACAGCTTTCGCCAGCGCCAGACACCTATCGCGGTTCGCCGCCGCCCTGAATTGCGCCTCCCGCGCGTAAGCGTTCCGCAGCGTTATCCCCGTCGTCAACCCGTAAAACCAGTGCCCGCTCGACAGGTGAACCACCGGAATCCCCGACTCGCACAGAAGATGCAAAGTCTGCGCCGTAACCCCAACGTTGCCGCAGAGCACCAGTTGGCTCACGTCCTTGAGCCGCGCCCGCGCTATCTCCTCCTTGCCCTTCCGGATCACAAGAGACTCTCCGCTCTTGCCTACCGTCGCCCCCTGCTCCTGAATGTAGAGCGGCAGAGCTTCATCCCGCGCCGGATATAGCCGCCTCACGTCAACCCCGCCCGCTCCCTCACGCTCCCGCTTCAGCGCTAAGGTCTCGTCAGGCAGACATATGCCCGCCAACGAGCAGCCCACGCACTTCGGACTGTCGTCAAGAGGGGCGGGCAGTTCCGCCTTCGTCGCGCCCGCCCGCGCCTGTGAGACGAGCTCCAGCGTCCGCAGCTCCAGCCCCGCCGTGAACGGCACGTCCACCCGCGTCCGCGATCCCACAAAGTACAATACCCCGTGATCCGAGCGGTATCCCTCCTCCCTCAGCAGAAGCCCTTGCGCCATCAGCTGAACGCGCTCCGGCTCGTAGCACCGCTCCGCGTTGTTCGGAACCCTGCCCCGTTTCGTCTCGACCGGAACAGCCTCGTCGTCCGCCGTGGAAACAAGGTCCAGCTTCCCCGTAAGCCCCAGCGCCGCGCTTCCAAGAACCACCGACCGCGTCACGACCGGCGGCTCATCCCCGTCTGTCGGCCCGGACTCCTCCGTCCCAGACACCTCATCCCCGCCGTCTCCCCCCGCCCTCTCCGCGTCCGGCAGCACGTGATCCAGTTGATCCACCCGCCTGTGCGCGTTGCGCCCCTCCACCGTGAACGCGTTGTCCGCCCACCGCCCCTCCACGTGCATCAGATGAAACAGCCTCGGACAATACGCGTACTCGTTGAGCATCCGAAGAGGCAGAAGATCTTGGCCCTCTTCCGGCAGCGCTCCCGACGCGGTTTGTTCGCTCATACGAAACCTCAGAATACAGCGGTAGCCGATGTGAAGTTCGGCGTTTTCCCCACAAGGATGCGCCGACAGCGGAACGCCGCGGAAATACCACGCGCCCGCAGTCTCTCGGCAATCGGTCTTTCAGATTGAAGGTCCTGCAGACGGAGCAGTGAAGCTGTCTCGGCCAGCCCCAGGAGACAGGACCAGATGGGCCACGTCCATCGCGCATTGTCCTTTCCCAAACCGGTGAACCCGCTGGTTGAGAGCTTGTCGCCGACGGCAAAGGACTGGAAGAGCGGGAATGCCTCTATGGCCAGCCGGTTGGCGCCGAGCATGCCGCCGTTCTTCTTCCGCGCAGGGTCTCCCTCGGGCATGACCCACTGATAAGCGTAGCGACGATCTTCCGAAGGGTCGACATGCAGCGACATATTCTCGAGAGAGTCGGCATAATCCCAGGTGACAAAGAGAGCGCGGTCCAGGTGCCCTCGCTGAGTGTTGGCAACAACGCTCCTGATGTTTCTCGGGAAGTAATCCCGCCGCGCCGTCTGAATCTGGCTTGCCGCATCCGGGGCAAGATCGGAACAAAGAGCGGAGAACCACTCCGCTGCCTCGCGGTTCTCTGACGTAACCTCGCTCAGGACCGGGCTCTTCCTGTCGCCGGAGAGAAACTTGGCGGGGTGATCCTCCATGTCCTTGGCCAGCGCCTTCTCAAGAGACTCCAGAATCAACTCGCGCTTCGCTCGCTCGTGGCCTGATGCATGAATGACCGGTCGCCATGCTCCGGCGCGGCTTATCCACGCCATTCTGACCTTCTTGTCCGGCCACGCGAAGCTTAGTGTCCGCAACGCGCCCAATGCCGCGAGAAAGGCGAGCGGATTGCTGCCATCGAGGCCCTCCAGGATAACCCCTTCGGAACGCGGTGTTGTCGAGGTCATGCGCGAGCCTCCTCTGCCTCTTCCTCGCGCTGGCTTGCCCGTTGATCGGCAAGCCGCAGCACGGCTTCAAGATACGCAAGTCCCCACCAGCCGAAGCGGCGCGTCATAGCCCAGAAGCGTTCCGCAATGCCCGAATCCAGTCGATGCGCCGGAAGAGCTGTCCGTTCATCTCCCGCCAACCTCAGTCCCCCAACCTCGACATCCGGCGGATCCTCGTCCGGAACCATAGGAGCGAACGGCCTCCCGTAGCCGTGATGGCTGGCCACAAGATGAAGCGCGAGATCCCGCAACACCGGTTCGTCCGGCAAGTCGGCGGCGCGTTTGGCCAGTTGCGCCGAGAGCATCTCGTGACGAAAACCCTTCGGCAGCGAACTCCGTCGATACGCCTCCGCGCGCTGTTCCGGCGTTAGCGCCATTCTCGACGACTTCGCCCATAGCGTCGGCTGCGCCCAGGCATCCTCGACGCTTCCGTTGAGCAGCAGCGCCTGAAATCGCTCGTCCGCCTTGCCGAGATCGTGGAGCCGCGCCGCCGCCAGTATCGCCCCCTCCAATCGGTTCAGCGACAGTTTCGGCAAAACCTCTTGGAGGATTTCGAGGACGTGTCTTGAGTGCTCTTCCAAGGAAACCCTTCCCCGGGTTCGCCTCCGCGATGTCTCGTCGCCGCCATCGTCCATTGCCGGAAGAAAGAACCTGTCATCCGTGACGCGCCGCCGCGTCGTCAACACTATGCCTTCCATCGACGCCGGATAGCGCTGCAACGTCAAGCCGTAAGTCTTGTCTCCCAGGAGTCGCAGGGCCTCGGCTTCATCCGCCGCTTCCGCCGGCATGGCGTCCGCGATCTCTCGGAGTACTTTCTGCGCTGCGTCGACGCGCACATCCGTCTCTCGATTGCTGACCCATTCGCGCAGCGTCCCAAGCGCCTCGCTCTTCGGCCAGCAGGCTAAGCGCGACGGAGTAAGCCGCATAATAGCGCGGCTTCGAGACTCCCGGAATGCCTCCTCCCCGACATCGACCCGGCGAGCAGCGTCTGACTCCCCCGGCGCGTCCGGAATATGGCCAAAGACGTTCCATCCGCCTTGCTCAATCGACAAGACAAGCGTATCGCCCGGGCGAATGTCTCCGGCCTTTCGTACAATCCTGCTTGAGCTCGGACCGCGCCACGCCAGAACGGCCCGGCCCCTCCCGCGCTTGCGCTTGTCGTCCGCCTCCTCCGGTGTCGAACCCTCCAGCGTGTCCCCGCGTCCCTCGTCAGGCGCGTCTTCGCCCACCATCCATCTTCGGAACGCGCCGATAGGCACAGGCATGCACTCGCAGCCGGACGGCGGACACAGACTGACAACCTGCGCCCATTCTTCCTCATCCGGTTCGCCCGACAAGTCGCTGCGCCAGCAGACCTGCACGTCCGGTTCCCCGCGTTCCGGCCCGTGCAGAAACAGCGACACGTCCGGATCAGGCATTGGAGACGGGCTTGTTTGCGCCCAAGCGTCGACGTACGCCGGAAACATGATCGGACCGTCCATGCGCGGAGCCAGTAGCGGGTCTATGTCCGTTCCGCTGAGTGTGCGCTCCATCGCGCTGATCCCGAAATCGACCGCCGCCTCATTCCCCTTCTCCTTCTTCCCCTTCTTCGCAACGGACTCTAGCCACGTCCAGGTCTCCGACAGCGCGCCGCCGTATATCGGGTCTTCCTTGTCATTCCTCTGCTCATGCCGGATCAGAATGCAGCCTCTCGCATCGATGCCGCGCCCCGCGCGGTTGAGCCTCCCGAACCGCTGCCGCAGCGCGTCAAGCGACGCGCATTCGCTTACCATCGCGTCAAAATCAAAATCCGCCCCGACCTCCAGACACTGCGTCGCAACCACAAATACCGGCTTCTCCAGTGCTCCTTGTCTTCTTGCCTTGCCCACTCTGGCCTCAATCGCGGCGGTCACCCTGTCGCGGTCAATCGGTCGCATCCGCCCGATTGCCAGATGTACCTCCGCCTTGTCGCCTTGGTTGTCCTTGAGTATCTCATAGATCTTCCGAGCGGTGGCCACCCTGTTCACAACTACCGCAACCGTCTCACGCCCGTCGCTTTGCAGTCTCTGCGCTTCCTCCACCGCCGCGCGGGCCATTTCGTCCGTCTCCCCGTCTCTCTTCTTCACCGGCTTGGGAAGATTCACGCGCTTCGATGCGCTCAGTCGCCGTTTCAATACTTCCCTGTCGTCATCCCCCAGCCGGAAGATGTCCAAGACAAGGTCGCTCGTCATCGGCGTAGCCGTCATCTGCACAATATCCAAACACGTCGCGATAGGTTCCGCCGCCCATGTTTCTCCGCGATAGCGCTTCACGGCATCAAGGGCTTGAGCGAACGGCTGGCTGATGTGCGCCTCGTCCAGAAGCAGCAGGCTGTCGTTAGTAACAAGCGCCGCATGCAGCGGTCGCGCCCCTTCCGACACGCCGAATCCCCTGAACAGCATCCGAGACCCAATCTGATCGATCGTGCTCGTGATTATCGTCGGCTGAGTTACCGACCTGGCCCATCTGTTGTCCCGATATATCCCGCCGCGAAGGACCGCGACGTCCAGCGGCGGAGCGTCGTCATCTCCGCTCAACTTGCGCAGCCCGTCGGCCACGTTGCGCGTAACCGATCCCCGCGGCGCGCTGAGCAGTTTCTCCGCGATCTCCTTCGCCCGACCGTAAGCCTCGTCCACGATCACGCGCCGATTGACCACAAAGAAAACCCTTCGCCCCACTGTCCGTTTGGCCGCCGGAAGGTCCGCTTGTATCGCTAACGCGAACACCGCGACATCCAGACACGCTGTCTTGCCGCTGCCGGTGGGCAGGTCCATAACGTGAGGCCAACTCCCGGCGCACACCTTCTCCGCCAGCTTCTGCTGCCAAGGATACGCCGGTCTGCCCCATATCTCCCTGAAGAACTCGCTGAACCGATCCGCCCGCAACGTCATTGCCCGCCTCCGCTCAACGGCTTGCAGAATCCGTACCCGCGATATCGCCCCGCGCCCAGAGCCAGCGGCCCTTCTATCTTTCTGTCGAATATCAACCGCGCGTGGACTTGCTGCCTCATTGGCTGACTTGCCTTGGTCGGCATCAGCGCGAAGCCCCCCTTGCCCGGGATCGCTCGCGGCGCGCCCGTGTGCCAACTTGTCTTGCCCACTTCGACGGTCGCAGGTGTCGGCAGCCCCTGTCGCCTGCAGCTCTCCGCGATTATGTCGCGGCACTCCTCAAGCCATCGTGACCGCTCCTTGACATAGTCGGCCTTGGGGTGACGATCGAGCACTATTGGCGTGACCGTCGCCCAGATGCGGCTCGGTTTCGTCCATGTTTCATTCTGCAGCGCCCGCCGGTCAGACTCGCGGGTCTCCCGCGCGAGGGTCCATGCGCCCAATATTCCAAGCTTCAGGTCGATAGGCGACGGTTCGCCGGAGTCATCGTAGAGAAGTCTTCGCAGCGCCCTCCCGCGTTCGCGCCGTCCCATCTTCTTTGGAAACGCCAGCCCCACGCCCAGCAAGTGCCCGTCAGCATGAGCATCGCCGACAAACGCCAGCGGCAGCAGCGCCACGTGGGGCTCCTCCGATGGCGATCCGTCGCCCCGATGGCCGCTGACCCATTCCGGCGTCGGATCGCACCTCGCCAGAATCGTGTCGCGTAGCGCCGTCAACAGTTGCCACGTCGTCTCCAGGCCTATCGTCGGCCCCTTCTGCAGCGTCAGTATCATCATCTCACGATCAAACGCGCCGGAGATCGCTTCCTCCTGGCCCTTCGCTTCTTCCACCTTGCAGTACGACTGCCACAGGCCGATCGTCGGACGCCGTGAAACCGTTGCGTTGAATTGCGACTTCAGATAGTCCAGGGTCCCTTCGGTCCCAACGCGCAGCTGAACGCTGCCGTCCTCGTCAGGATTCCAGTTGGCCGCCGGCGGATTGCCCTCGACCCACATCTGCACAAACGAAGACGAGTGCCCTATGCGAATCACTTTCGCGCAAAGGCGTTTCAGCGCGCCAAGACACGCCGCGTCCGCCGTCTTGCCGGGCCATATGAGATGAAGGGTATCCTCGCCGGGTCGAACGCGCGGAAAGAAGCGCGGCTGTCTCGAACGATGTTGCGGAAGAACTGAAACGCCGTGCTTGACCGCGTCTTTCTTGACATCTCCCTTGGTCTTGGTCGGCACGGACGGGTCATTGACGGGCACATAGTGCGTCACCGCGTCCCGCGCCTCCGCATCTGAAACCCTCATCGCCGGCGGAGGCAGGCTTTCAAGCCATTCCAGAGCGACGCGTTCGGCCTCGTCCTCGCCGGTCTCGAAATACGCCGCGGCCATCGCCATGAATGCCCGCGCCGGGTGCGGCGGCCACTCGGCCTTTTCCCGGTTCGAGACGTCGGTCGCGACCGCGTAGCCCGTCAGATACCGGATGCCGAGCGCAAACATCACTCGCCCTCCTCTTCCTCGCCTTCATCTTTGCCGGCCGCTGCAAGTGTCTGGCTTCTCTGGACGAGCTGCATCAGTTGTGGCGCAGGCTTGAGGACCAGAGGCTCCTTCCGCCAAGACAGCCCCTTAGATTCCGCCGCGGATACCGCCTCCCGCAGAATGCCTATGGCTGTGTCCGCCTCCAGCTTCAGTCGATCCGGCGTCTCCCCCGGCCGGCCCAGCAACTCCCAACCCATTGGCTCTGTCGGCCAGAGAAGGCATCGCGAGCGCAGGTCGAATCCTTTTTCCGCTGCCAGCGCCGCGGCACAAAGCGCCAGGGCCGCCAGGACCGTACGCCCCGCGACGTCCACGTCCGTACTTACCGCGCCGTTTACCGGGAATCGAAGCCTGCGCAACGCCGGTAAAGACAAGGTGACTACCTGCTCGGCGGAAGAAATCGTCACGCCGCCAACCGGGATGGGGTTACCTTTCTCATCCAAAATGAGCCGCTTCTTGTCTTTGCGGTAGTCAATATCCGGCGTCACGTTCCCATGATTTGCCTCTGAAGGTCGTCCCTGATCGGGGTACTTTTTCTCAGAAGGATCGTGATAAACGTCTTGGCCTTTCTTGTTTGGCTTGTATAGAAGCTTCTTGCCGGTAGGTTCATTATCTTTTCCTTTCTCGTCGATCGCTTCCGTTGGATCGAGCGTGTATCCCCCATCCGCCCGGCGGTAGAGCGGCCCGGCAGTTTTCACGATTTGTAGCGGATCACTCCGGCTGCTGGTCTTGACGCCGTACACCGCGTCTATGCCGACGATCTCGCCGACTATCGTCCTCTGAAACTTCGCTCCCATGCCACCCTTGGGACCCGTCGAGTCCCACAACCCGAAAACGAGCGCAGTCGGACACAGGCTATACAGCGGGGTGGCGTTGGCCAGGCTTGCCGTGTCAAGGCATTGGCCTTCGGCCGTCTTTCTAAACGGCTGGCCGTCGAGCAGGCTGTCGCGCAAAATCGCGTCTGCGATGCGGTGCGGCGCCTGAAGACTTGTCACTCTGCCGATGGCCGTAAGCAGATCGGCGTTGGAGAAGTCCACTACGACGACCGGGATGCTGATCCGACCGTCATCTACTGCCGCCTGCAACGCCTCTTCCATGCGATTGGCCTGAGATTGGACCGAGTCCAGAAGAACGCAGTCGACTGTTTCCTCCCGTCCCGCCACGCGTCGTTTCTCCTTGGCGTATACGGCCCCCGCGTACGTCGGGGGAAAAACCTTGTCTCCCTGTCCGCCGGCGGGCTGTAGTATCGTCTTGCACCGGAACGCGCATGTATCCCCGCGCACGGCCCCCTCAAGATCCCGAAACGTGAACGACTCGCCGCTTGCCATCGTGCTCCCCCTTTCAATGAATGTCCGCGTGAGAGTTCCTGACCTGGTATCCCCCCGGCCACGGTGACTGCTTCAAGGTGCCGATCGAACGTCCCCAATGCTACGTTTCGCTTCTCGCCGGGTCAAATGACTTTCGTACGTCCCGCGTGATTACCGTGCTTCCCGCGCCGCCGTGCCCCCGTCTTTCCCAAAGCGTTGAGGCGTTCGTTGAAGACCTGTGATACTATCCATTCCTCCAATACCGTCAATCCCTTCTCTTTATTCATTGATGAGAGACGAGATTGTGACACACACCGCGATTGTTCTAACTCCGCACCGGGAGTCCCCGAAGCGCCGCGCCCCTGGCTCCGGACGACCATCGGATTAGAAATCCGATGCTCTGCCTGAGCACTATGCCCGCGCTCATGACAGCGGGGATGTGATTGTTCCTTACCGCAAAGACCTGCTCTTGACGCCCTTTTTTCCTTTCATGTTTATGCCTTGCCTTCGGCCTTCAGTCTTCAGCCCTGATTCATGCCTTTGCCCAAGCCCCACTTGTCGTCCGGCTTGTCGTCCGTAGTCTTGACGAAGGACGAAGGCTCAAGCCCTCTTTTCTCACGTCTTTCTTCCGCCGTCTTTTCCTTTTGCCCTTCCCCCCAACGGCGGTATAATCCTCTGGCTCAATGCCAGACAGGGGGATCGGTCTCCGCGCGCGCGGTTAGCGGCTACGCGGCGAGTAGACGGTGATCGTTTCTGTTCATTTGCGATCATTTTGATCATTTGCGCGAGGGGGAGATAATGGCGTCAGCGGACCTCTGGCGACCCATCCTTGACGAGATAGAAAAGCGCGTCCGCCGCCAGCAGTTCGAAACGTGGTTCCGCTGCGTCGAGCCGCGGGAAGTAACTCCCAGCCGGCTCACGCTCACGGTGCCGAACCGTTTCTACAAAGACTGGCTGGACAACTACTATTGTTCGATCATAAAGGAAAGCGCCTGCGCTGTTACCGGCGAGAGCCCGGAGGTGCTCCTCGAGATCTCCGCCGCCCCTGCGGCCCAGCAGGGCGCGCCTGTTATCACCATAACTCCTGGACCGGAGGATACTTACGAGGAGTCGCCCGCCGACTCCGAGTTCTCTTCCGCCAAGTCCGCGCAGGAGGAGCTCGAAGCGCCGTACCGCTTTTCCCCCGATTACACTTTCGACAACTTCATCGTCGGCCCGTCAAACCGCCTCTGCCACGCCGCGGCCTTAGCTTCAGTGGAATCTCCCGGCCGGGCATATAATCCTCTTTTCATCCACGGCGGCGTTGGCCTCGGGAAAACGCATCTCATGCAGGCTGCGTCGCGGGCCTTCCTCGCCCGAAACCCTCGCGCCAAACTGGTTTACACCTCCTGCGAAGAGTTTGTGAACGATTACGTGTCGGCGGTTCAGAAGGGCGACGTCGCGTCGTTTCGAAACAGGCTCCGCGACGTTGATTTTCTGGTGATCGACGACATTCACTTTCTCGCGCGCGCCGAGCGGACACAGGAAGAGTTCTTCCACACGTTCAACAGCCTTTATAACGCCCACAAGCAGATCATTCTCTCTTCAGACAGCGCCCCCGCGGAGATCCCAAGCCTCGAAGAGCGGCTTGTCTCGCGGTTCAAGTGGGGGCTTGTTGCGCGGCTCGATCCGCCGGCGTACGAGACGCGGCTCGCGATCATCCGAAAGAAGGCCGCGCTAAAGGGTTACGAGCTTCCAAACGACGTCACCGAGTTCATCGCTACGAGCATCGAGTCGAACATCCGCGAGCTCGAAGGCGCCCTTATCCGCGTTCTGGGCTACGTCGCTCTTACGAACCGGCCGATGAATCTTCAGATTGCGCAAGAAGCGCTGCGCGAATTGGTTACGACGCGCCAATCGGTGAATATCGAAGACATCGCGCGCCTCGTCGCCACCCGCTTCGGCCTCAAACTCTCCGACCTCCAGGGCAAGCGCCGCTCCAAATCCATCGCTCTGCCGCGGCAGATCTGCATGCATATTGCGCGGCGGCTGACGGAGTATTCGCTTCAGGAAATCGGTGGCTTTTTCGGCGGCCGCGACCACACAACGGTGATGTATGCGGACGAGAAGATCGAGAAACTCATCGAAGAAGATCCGCGGATTCGGCAGACCGTGAGCGAGGTGAAGGGAGAGCTTGTAAGGCCCGCCCGATAGAGGCAAAAAGAGGGTCCAAAAAGAGGGGTTCCGCAGGCCTCTTCTGGCCGATAAACATGGGGATAACCTGGCTGGTTTTCGGGGGAGGAAAACCATCCCGATTTTGACAATGCCGGAGCCTCCGGAAAGGGGCGCTGGAAAGCATCGAAAACAGGGGTCATAAGTGTCCGTTTTTCCACTGTTTTTGCACACTCCCCAATAACGGGCTTACGATACACAAATTATTCTGTTGCAAGGTTTTAGGTCTCGGATATAATAAGGTTTTCCAGAAATTCGTCGGCGATATGATGGGGGGTTAAGAGAGAACTTAAAACTCACCCAAAATATACCACCGAAAGCCGGCTCAAGAGGAGGGAGAAAAAAGATGGAAATCAGGGGGAAGCGCGAGGCGTTAGCCGAGGCGTTTATGGTAGCCCAGGCAATAGCCACTACGCGCAGCACAAGGCCGGTCCTGCAGAACCTTCTTTTGACGGCATCCAAAGACGGTGTAACAGTCTCAGCGACGGACATGGAAATCGGTGTGAAGTGGAAGATTGCCTCGGATGATTGCGAGGTAAAGAAGGAAGGAACGGTTCTCGTCTCGGCCGCAAGAGTAGCTCAAATCGCTCGAAGCGTCGAGTCCGAAGAGATAAGCCTGAAGCAGCAGGAAAAGGGATGTCTTATCAAGGCGGGAAAGAGCACCTTCAATGTGATGGTGGAAAACGTTGAGGACTTCCCGGCCATTCCGGACCTTCCGACGAAACCTGCTCTCGAAATAGACGCCGCAAGATATTCGGACATGATCAAGAAGACCCTCTTCGCCGCGGCGAAGGAATCGACAAGATACGCTTTGAACGGCGTTCATCACGAAGTAAACGACGGGCATTTTGAACTGGTAGCAACGGACGGCCGCAGGATGGCGCTTGTAAAAGAGAAGGTCGGCAAGGACGTGAAGATGCCTGGCGCCATCGTGCCGCTCAAGGCCCTCGCGCAGGTCGAGCGCCTCAAGGCCGCCGAGAACGAAAAGCTCAAGATCTTCATCGAAGAGCGGCAGATATTCTTCGCGACGGAGCACGGGATGGTTGTGAGCCGGCTTGTGGAAGGCCACTTCCCGCCGTACGGCGACGTGATCCCGAAGGACCCCAACAAGAAGGCGACGATTTCCCGTGGCGCGGTTCTTTCCGCGATGCGCCAGGCGGCGCTTATGACGAGCGAGGAATCCAAGTCAATCGTCATGGCTTTCAACAACGGCGAGCTCACTGTAACAGGTCGCGCTCCAGACGAGGGTTGGAGCGAGGTTAAGGTTGATGTGACCTATGAAGGAGAGCCGATAGAGATACGGTTTAACCCGCAATTCATCATCGATTGTCTATCCGTGGCGGACAGCGACGACGTTGCGATGGAGATGAAGGAGCCGTCGACGCCGGCGCTCATGAAGGACGGCAGCAATTTCCTGTACGTGGTCATGCCGATCCACATTGTGTAGGGCTGAGTATTTCTATAGATCTTTGCGGAATCAAAGAAGCGCGAGGTGATCCGCCGATGGCGGATCGAGACGTTCATCACTGGTGGGCGAGCCACCAGTGCCACACGGCATGCTGCAGCGGCAGCATAAAAGGTCAATAATGGGAGACGCCAAGCCCATAGGCGAGGCAATCGCCCGATGGATGACGAAATCGGGGTTGGCGCGGCGATATGAGCACAAGGACATCTACGCCGCCTTGCAGGAGACTGTCGGCAAAGACGCGGCCCACTGCCAGATTACGGCGGTCAAAAAGGGAGTAGTGCACGTCCTGGTCGACTCGGCGACCTGCCTCCACGAACTGGCCAATTTTCGCAAACAAGAGATTCTTGCCGGACTCCAAAAACAAAAAGGAATCGGAAAAATCCACAACATCGAGTTCCGGCTCGGGACCCTGGAGCAACACTAAATGAGCAAGGAAAAATACGACGCAACTTCAATCAAGGTGCTCGGCGGCATCGAGGCCGTCCGCAAGCGCCCCTCCATGTACATCGGCGATACGGGCAGCCGCGGCCTGCATCACTTGGTCGAGGAAGTTGTCGACAACTCCATCGACGAGGCGATGGCCGGCTACGGCAAGAAGATCGACGTCACGATAAACGAAGACAGCAGCGTGACGGTAACGGACGAGGGGCGCGGCATCCCCGTCGACATGCACAAGGAGATGAAGCGGCCGGCGCTCGAAGTGGTGCTTACGACCCTCCATGCCGGCGGCAAGTTCGATCACACGAGCTACAAGGTGTCGGGCGGCCTCCACGGCGTGGGCATTTCCGTCGTCAACGCCCTCTCGGAGTGGCTGGAGGTAGAGGTTTATACCGACGGCAAGATCCATCGCCAGGACTACGAGCGAGGGCTTGTCGCAAGCGAACTCTCCGTTGTAGGCAAGACGAAAAAGACCGGCACGAAGGTAACGTTCAAGCCGGACGGGAGCATATTCCCCGAGACGTCTTTCCGTTACGAAACGCTCGTCGCGCGCATGAGGGAGCTCGCATTTCTCAACAAGGACATCCGCATCACCTTGAAGGACGCACGCGACAGCCGCGAGGACAGCTTCCTTTTCTCCGGCGGCATCAAGGCCTTCGTCAAGTACCTCAATGAGGGCAAGGAGACGCTGCACAACGACATCATCTACTTCGAGAAGGAATCCGACGGCATCACGGTCGAAGTGGCGCTGCAGTATAACGAGGGGTTCGCTGAGACGGAGCTCTCGTTCGCCAACAACATCCACACGCACGAGGGCGGCACGCATCTGACCGGCTTCCGCTCGGCGCTGACCCGCACGCTCAACAACTACGCTCGAAACGCCGGGCTCCTCAAGGACACGAAGGCCCCGTCAGGCGATGACCTGCGCGAGGGTCTCACCGCGGTCATCTCAGTCAAGATCCCGGATCCCCAGTTCGAAGGCCAGACCAAGACCAAGCTCGGTAACGGCGAGGTCGAGGGGCTCACGGAGTCTATCGTCAACGAGCAGCTCTCGACTTATCTCGAAGAGCACCCCTCCACCGCGAAGAAGATCACGGAGAAGGCAATCCTTGCCCTTCGTGCCCGCGAGGCGGCGCGCAAGGCGCGCGAGCTCACGAGGCGCAAGGGCGCGCTTGCCTCCGGCAACCTCCCCGGAAAGCTCGCCGACTGCTCGACGCGCGATCGCGAGTGCTCGGAGATATTCCTCGTCGAGGGTATCTCGGCGGGCGGCAACGCCAAGCAGGGGCGCGACAGGCGCTACCAGGCGATACTGCCGCTCAAAGGCAAGATCCTCAACGTGGAGAAGGCACGCATCGACAAGATGCTAAACCATGAAGAGATTCGCACGCTCATCAGCGCGCTCGGCTGCGGCATCGGGGTCGAGGAGTTCAACATCGAGGGCCTGCGATACGGCAAAGTGATAATCATGACCGATGCAGACGTCGACGGCAGCCACATCAGGACGCTTCTCTTGACGTTCTTCTTCCGGCACATGGTGCAGCTCATCGAGGGCGGGCGCGTATTTGTGGCGCAGCCGCCTCTGTACAGGGTGAAGCGCCGCAGCCGCGAGGAGTACGTTTTCAGCGACAAGGAGATGGACAAGGCTCTTGTGGACATGGGCCTCGACGGCGTGAAGCTCGAGATCGCTTCCAACGGCAAGCACAAGACGATCACGCTCGACGAGAAGGCGCTGCGCACGGTGGTCGAGAGCCTCACGCATCTGGAGGACATGCACCGCGTGCTGGAGCGCCGCGGCGTGCCGTTCAAGGAAGTGATAGAGTACTACCTCACGAAGGGCAAGGCGCCGCGTTACTGGGTGAGGCTCAAGGGCCACGGCCAGCTCGTCGAGAGCGAGAAGGAACTCGCCGGCATCCTCGCCAAGACGAAGGCAGCTTCCGGCAACGGCAATGGCAACGGGAACGGCAACGGCTCGGAGGAGGAAGAGGACTTCGTGGTCGAGATCCACGAGATGAAGTCGATAGAAAAGGACCTGCAGGCCCTCGCGGCGGCGGGGTTCAACCTCAAGAACTTCTTCGAGCGGCGCGCGGCGCGGGAGAAGAAGGCGGCGTCGTACGTGCTCATGAGCGACGGCGAGAACGTGGAGCTCGACGGCATCCGCGAGATGCTCGCCGGGCTAAAATCTCTCGGCCAGAAGGGTATCGACATCCAGCGGTACAAGGGTCTCGGCGAGATGAACGCGGAGCAGTTGCGCTCGACGACGATGGACCCGGCAAGCAGGACGCTCATGCAGGTGAAGATTGAGGACGCGGTCAAGGCCGACAGGATGTTTACGATTCTCATGGGGGACCAGGTCGAACCGCGGCGCGAGTTTATTGAGAGACACGCGCTGGAGGTGAGATCGCTGGATGTATAAGAAGAACAGGCTGAAGACCGAAGGCTGAAGACTGAAGGTACAGAAATAAAGGCATCGGCGCGAAAGGCGGCGCCGTAAGGTGGCAGACAGGAATGTCCGCCCCACCAGAGAACAAGAGGTCGACAGGCAAGAATGCCTGTCGTACTTGGATGTAAGGCCGCTGGACGTATAGGCCTCCAGAGGCGTTGGCAGGAACGGGAGGAGAAGTTCCAATCGCATTCAGGGCGGGGAGGGGGGAATGAGACGGGTATTGGTTCTCTCGATCGGGCTTCTCTTGGTTGGCTGTGGGATTCCCGTGAGTGTGCAGTCCTTCCACGAGGGGCCGCCGCTGAAGGGCGTGCACACAGTGTATGTAGAAACTGGTTCAGTTTCCCTGTCCAGATCTGGCACAGCCGTCGTAAGTGTCTCAACCACAGTCAATGTTAATTCGACCGTCGCGGCACCGCAAGGCGATGCAGAGATTCTCAAGAAGAACGTAGCATTCAGTCTGAGAGAGCATGGGCTCAAGACAACGGAAGAAAAGCAGACAGCCGATGCCGTTGCGGTTTTTTCTGTAGGCGCGATTACGGACGAGGACCAAGAGTGGGTTGCCGAGAAAATGTTCTTGGAATTTCAAGACCCCAAGACGAATGCACCCATATGTGTTTTCAAGGCGGACGATGGCGACTACGAGACCGTTGAGGATCTTCTGAAGGCGATCTGCAAGAGAATATCGCAGGAGTTCCTGTGAGAGTGCGAAGGGCTCTGCGGTAATGGATACGAAGGAGAAACTACCATAGCTGAGATACTGAACAATCGGGAGAAGATAGGCGAGCTCCTCATCGAAGAGGAGATGAAGGATTCGTACCTGAGTTACGCGATGAGCGTAATCGTCGCGAGGGCCCTGCCGGACCTGAGGGACGGCCTGAAGCCTTCGCAGCGGCGCATACTCGTCGCGATGAACGACCTCGGACTCGGGCCCCGCTCCAAGTACCGCAAATGCGCGAAGATCGCCGGCGACACGTCGGGCAACTATCACCCGCACGGCGAGACGGTCGTGTATCCGACCTTGGTGCGCATGGCGCAGGACTTCGTGATGCGGTACCCCTTGATCCAGGGGCAGGGCAACTTCGGATCGATCGACGGCGACCCTCCTGCGGCGATGCGTTATACCGAAGCGCGGTTGACCAGCGTCGCGATGGAGCTCATCGAGGACCTGGAGAAGGACACCGTCGATTACATACCGAACTATGACGAGACGCGCAAGGAGCCGGTGGTATTCCCGGGGCGTTTTCCGAATCTCTTGGCCAACGGCTCGTCAGGTATTGCGGTCGGCATGGCGACGTCGATACCGCCGCACAACATCACCGAGCTCTGTAACGCGCTCCTCAAAGTAATCGACAACCCGGATTGCGCGGTAGCTGACCTCATGAAGATCATACCGGGGCCGGACTTCCCGACGGGCGCTCTTATCTGCGGGCGCCAGGGGATAAAGGACGGCTACACGACGGGCCGCGGCACGATCACGGTCCGGGCGCGGGCGCACATCGAGCAGGTGAAGGGCGGCAAGAAAAATATCGTCTTCACCGAGATACCATACCAGCTCAACCGCGACATCATCATCGAGCGCATCGCGCAGGCGGTGAACTCCGGCGCGGTGACGGGCGTGGCCGACGTGAGAAACGAATCCGACCGCGAGGGGTCGAGGCTTGTGATCGAGGTCCAGCGCGGCGAGGAAGAGCACGTCGTGCTGAACCAGCTATATAAGCACACGCAGCTCCAGACGTCGTTCAGCATCATCCTTCTGGGCCTCGACCACGGCAAGCCCAAGACGATGTCGATTAAGGACATGCTCCTCGCGTACCGCGACCACCGAATCGAGGTCATCCGCAGGAGGACGCAGTACCTTCTCGAGAAGGCCGAGGCGCGCGCGCACATCGTCGAGGGCCTGCGCATAGCGGTCGCCAATATCGACGAGGTCGTGGAGATCATCAAGAAGTCAAAGGACGTCCCGACCGCGAAGGAAAAGTTGATCAAGCGCTTCAAGCTCTCGGAGATCCAGGCCGACGCGATCCTCGACATGAGGCTTTCGAGACTCACGGGTCTGGAGCGCGAGAAGCTCGAGGCCGAGTACCGCGAGCTTATGAAGATGATCGCGGAATACAAGGCGATCCTCGCCGACCAGGACCTGGTTCTCGACATCATCCGCGAGGACCTGCACGAGATAATAGAGAAGCACGGCGATCCTCGCCGCACCGAGATCGTGGGCGCGATAGAGGACTTCGACATCGAAGACCTCATCGCCGAGGAAAACGTCGCGGTCGTTATCTCACACGAGGGCTACATCAAGCGGATGCCGCTTACCTCCTACCGCCGGCAGCACCGGGGCGGCAAGGGGATAACGGGCGCGGACACGAAGGAAGGGGACTTCATCGAGCACCTCTTTATCGCGTCGACGCACGATTACATCCTCTTTTTCACCAACACAGGCAAGTGCTACTGGCAGAAGGTCTACGACATCCCACAGCTATCCAGGACCTCCAAGGGCCGCGCGATAGTGAATCTTCTGGAACTCTCGCAAAACGAGAAAGTCGCGTCGATGATCCCGGTGAGGGAGTTCGACGAGAGGCAGTTGGTGATGGTAACCGAGAGGGGCATTATCAAGAAAACGACCCTCAGCGCCTATAGCCATCCCAAGCGAGGCGGCATTATTGCGATCAATCTCGACAAGGGAGACAACGTGATGGGCGTGCTTCTTACGCGCGGCGACGAGGAGATCATCCTCGCGTCGAGCAACGGCAAGGCGATACGTTTCAAGGAGTCCGAGGTTCGCAGCATGGGCCGCGTCGCGCGCGGCGTCTCGAGCATCAAACTGGGCAAGGGCGACGTGGTCGTGGGCGTGGTCGCGGCCGACGACAACGAGACGCTTCTCACCATATGCGAGAGCGGCTACGGCAAGCGCACGAAGATGGACGAGTACCGGACCACCGGCCGCAGGGCCAAAGGGGTAATCAACATCCAGACCTCGGCGCGCAACGGCAAGGTCGTCGCCGTCCTCGGCGTGCGTGACGAAGACGAAATCATGATCATGACCGAAGAGGGCATGGTCATCCGCACGCCCGTAAAGGACAGCCGCACTCTCTCCCGCAACACCCAGGGCGTGACCCTCATCAAGCTCAACGAAGGCGATAAGGTCACGGCGGTGGCAAAGGTGTTCGAGAAGGAGGGGGAGGAAGGCGGCGAGGGAGAAGAGGGCGTGGAAGAAGACGAGGGAGCGGCGGAACAGTAGCCACAGTCTCCGAGGCAGCAAGCCTCGGATTAAAGCATGAATCACAAGGGGCGCTTTCGAGCGCCCCTTGTTCTTTTCACTGTCAGTAACCAGAGCGCGCCCCATACAGTCCGGTCCGGACGTAACTTTGAGATCACAAACTGTGCTCTCAAACGCGCCCGCTGTGTTCCATCAGCGATCCCGCCGCCGAATTCAACCATACCGCCATTGCCGCCCGGCGCGCTGCTCGGGCTATCATCGTTAGGCCTCCCGGCGACCTCCTAAAACGCTCCGGGCTCATTTATCGTCTAACGGGTGACGCCCGAATGCGCGTCATCGCGAGACACTTAGTCCGGAGAGGAGGTCAAGGCATGCGAAAGGTGATTGCACTTGGTTCCTTTGTAGCATTTATGCTTCTTTCTGTCTCGTGGGTTCGCCCGGCATTGCCGGACGACACGGCCGGCAAGACGGAGTCGTCAAGCCGGCCGGAATCTGTCACTCTGCCTCCCGACGAGCAACAGGCAGGCTTCGTCCGCCTGTGGAGCCAGACGAAGTGCAATTTCGCGTTCTTCGACAGTGTGCCCGAGGTGGACTGGGACAAGGTCCTGGTGAAGTACCTGCCACAGTTCGCCGCGCCTCGAAGCAGGCAGGAGTACTACCGGCTTCTGGAGAAGTGTCTCGCGCAATTGCGTGACGGCCACACGTACGTGGAGCTGGCAGCATTCGACGAAAGCGATCGGCCGGCAATTCTCGTGAGGCCCATCGAAGGCAGGGCGATCATCGTAAAGGTTGCCGACGATAAGTACCTTGCCAAGCAGGGCGTTACGGTTGGCTGCGAGATCCTGAATGTCGACGGGCGCGACGTGAAGGATATTCTGGACGAGGACATCTGCCCCTACATCTCAGCGTCGACGCCGCAGATGCTGGCAGAGCAATCGTACTGGCGCATCCTCGACGGGCCCCGCGACAGCGAAGCGGCGGTAGTCATCCGCGACACGCAAGGGCAGGAGCGCGCCATAACGCTTGTGAGAGACGGGCGCAACCGGCCGGAGGTCTGGCAGGGCTGGCACGTTTTCGGCTCGCCGGGCGTCGGAAATGCCGCGGCGATCATCCGTGAGTCACAGGCCGCTGACGCCGGCGGATTGCCCAAGACGCACGGCGAGAGCGCCTTTGAATACCGCGAGCTTGACGGCGGCCTCGCATACGTCGCGCTCAGGTCGTTCACGCATGACGAGTGCCCGCGCGAGTTCGACAAGGCGCTCGACAAGGTGAGGAGCTCGAAAGGGCTCATCATCGACGTGCGCGGCAACGGCGGCGGCAGCAGTCCAAACGGCTTTGCCGTCATACGCCGCCTTATCGACAAACCCCTCCAAAACGCCACGTGGAACAGCCCGCAGCATATCGCGTTACTGGAGGCCTGGGGCGACCCGCAGAAGTGGTTCCAGAAACCGATGGCGGCTTTGAAGCCGGCCACGGACATAGCGCCGTTTCTCGGTCCTGTCGTCGTCCTCACGGACGCCGTTACGATCAGCGCGGCCGAGGACTTCCTCATCCCGCTGCACTACGCGCACCGCGCGACGCTCGTTGGCGAGAAAACCGCCGGCAGCACGGGGCAGCCTCTGGTCATGGACCTGCCGGGCGGAGGCGTGGCCCTCGTCTGCACCGCGCGCAACACGTACCCCGACGGCCGGGAATTTGTCGGCGTAGGCGTCATCCCGGACGTTGAGGCGCACCCGACGGTTGAGGACGTCATCGCGGGGAGGGATGCGGTGCTTGAGAGGGGCATAGAGGTCATGAAGAATCTCTCGGCCAGCGTGGAGAGCACGCAGTAGAGCGGGATGCGCGATCATGCAAGGGGGAGAGGGAGAAGAGGGGGAGGCGGCGCAGGAGTAGACCAAGTCCCAGAGGCCGCGAGCCTTCGATCATGCGACAAATCACAAGGGGCGCTTTCGAGCGCCCCTTATCCGTTCCAATACCCAGCCCAATACTTGACCAAGATGACTTCCAGCATTGGGCTTCGCGACCCGAAATCGGTGTCTGACACCAATTTATCTGCTGGGTGCATAAGGAGTTACGCGTATTTAATTAGTGTCAGACACCGATTTTGGTAGTCGGTTGCGCGTACCGGAATTGCGTGGGTTGTCCTGGGAGAAGAGACCTACGATCTGGCGAAGTGCAGGAAGAGCACGAGCGCGGCGTGGTGTGCCCACGTCTCGTGTCTTGGCCCGTGCTTTGCAAGATACTCACGGGGGACGGGCGGTTCTGAAATCCCGCTGAGGCACAGCCCGGCCTGAACAGCGGGGTTGATGTAGTCCTCCAGCCGGTAGGGGTTCTGGTAGCTCTTCACAATGCGGCGATCCTTCGCGGTAGAATTCGTCCACTCGACGAGGGCCTGTTCCGTCGCGAAGTAGCACGCCACCTTTCGCGCGGTTACCTTGGCATCCTGCACTTCCCATGAGGACTTCGTCGTGAAGAAGCATGGGTGCAGCAACGACACGTAGAGGTTCCCGCAAGGCTTGAGCACCCGGGAGATCTCATCATAAGCCCGCCGGACATTCGTGCAGTCCATCAGGCACATCGGCGCGAGGACGATGTCAAAAGCGTCTCCGGGAAGGGGCGCCAGAGAGGACATGTCGGCGAGAACGAAGCTCAGGCCATCTATTCCTTCCGATCTGCTTCGGGCAATTCGGATCATCTCTTCCGAGTAATCAACGCCTGTGACCTGATTGCCGTCGCGCGCAAAGAACCTGGCATAGCTGCCTTCGCCGCAGCCGAGGTCCAGGATTGTCTTTCCGGCGGGAGAGCCGACGAACGAGACGAAGCTCGGGAATATGAAGTCGTTGCGTAATGTATCTGACTCAGTATCGATATTGGACGCCCACTCTGCGGCATAGTCATTCCAGAAGGCCTTGTTGTCGTCCATGTCGCCATGTCCCCCAACATAGTTGGCGCTAAGCCGCCAAGCCGATGCAAACACCTGCGGCATTATATGCAGGCGCATCGATACAACCAAGAAGGTTGTGTACTAATAGGTGTCTGTACTAATTGGTGTCTGACACCCATTTATCTCCTGTCTATACAAGGAGATACGGCGATTTAATTGGTGTCAGACACCGATTTTCGACGGCGGTCGCGCGTCTCGGGATGGCGAGGGCGGGTCGGGGGCGATGCGGCCGATGTCGGTACTGTCACCGCGCTGCCATCGCAACGGCATCCTTGAGCAGGTCGACGGCCCTGGCTTCCTCGGCGATGCCGACCTCAAGGATGGGCGCGATGACGGCTATGCGTTTCGGGGTCCGGGCGCGGGAAGCGAGGTCTTCTGTCGACGAGGTGCCGGCGCCGACTTCGACGCGGTAGCGGTCGTAGAGCTTGTATGCCTTGTCGTATTGCTGCGCGGCGGCGGTGAGCTTGTCGGCCAGACGCTTATCCGACGTGCGCGCTACGCGCCGCAGCCATGTCGCGCATGCCTTGCGGGCGGCGAGGCGGGAGAAGGTGGCCCAGCAGAACCACTCCTGGCAGTTCTGGAAGTCCTTGGCCGGATCCTTCACGTCGGCCAGATACGCGTGAAGCGCCGAGAGCCCCTGGGGGATCGTCTCGTTGCCGCGTTTGAAGTCGTGGGGCAGGGCGAAGCGCAGCGCACGTTTGAGCGATTCGCGCCAGACCGCGGAGGCGTCCGGTGTGCGGCGCGTCTTCACGAGCGCGCACACTTCGTAGGGCTGGAGCTCGGCGATATCAAGCCAGCGGGGCTCGTTCCAGATGAAGAGGACTTCGCGCTTGCCGTCACGCTCGCGGTACCCGCAGAAGACGCCGCCGTCCCACTGCTCGGTGAGGATGGGCGTTCCGGCATCTATATGCGTTTTCATGAAAGACCAGAGGGGCCCCTTGTCTTCGATGAGCGCCGACTCGTACGAGTAGCCGAGGCTTTCCGGGAGGAAGCGGAAGACCTCGTACGGCCCGTCGCCCCTGGGATCGCCGCGCAGGGCGAGGAACGCCGGTGAGACATCGCCGTACGTAGAGCCTATTTCAGTAGGCCTCGTGAGCGGCGTTGCGAGCGCCCGCAGGCCATATGCAAGGAGCGACGACGAAGGCTTATTCAGAAATAAGTCGAGGAGGAGCGACACAGCAGATGGCGTGCGGCCGCCGCAACCCGAAGGGACGCCTACGATATGCTTCGCATTGCTTTGTCGCTCGTCGTCGACGTGTATCGAACACGCCTTCCTCCTCGCTTCGCGCACGGCTCGCATCTCGCGGCGTCGCCGCCACGATGCCTACTGAAATAGGCTCTTACAGCCGAAGCTGAACGCCCAGCCCGTTGCCGCGGCGAAGTCGACGTAGTCGATCTTCGTGCCGAGGGCGTTAAGCGCCTGCACGTACCCCTTGACCATCTGCGGCGGGAAGTACGGCATCTCCCTGCCGAGGCGTCTTCGCGCGAGCTTCAAGAGCGCGGCCGGCGCAACTTCCGGACTGCCGCTACCCTCGACGCGAGCCCTGAGCGCGTTCCAGTTCTCGAACCCATACTCGAGAGCGAGCGCATGCTGAGCGTCGTGCAGGGCGAGGCGGCGTTTAAGTATCTCCGCATCGTTTGCGTGCTCGAACCGCCCCAGGAGGCGCAGCGCCGCGCAGATGCTCCTGTCGCCGCCGCGGTGGGCCTTGAGGAGATCCTTGGCCTGGTTTCTCAACTGGACCATGCTGGGCTTGGAAGGAAGGGACTTGGACATAACGGCCTCCTTTCAGTATTGCCCGGGGTCTGCTCTCGCGGGCAGAAAGAAGGTCGAGTGTAATCGTAGTCGGTAGGGTGAACTCGGTTCTTTCCGCAGACCAGGAGGCGCCCTCTTGCGCCGGTGAAGTACAGGCTATCGCGGCCGAGAAGGCAAGTCAAGCGAAAAGCGGGAGGCCCAGCATATGTGGAGTTTGGCGCACAGATCGGTCAACAATCCCGTTAGCGAATTCAACCATACCGCCATTGCCGTGCGCCGTTGGGAGAGGTATGATTCGTAAGGTGGAGTGATGCGGCCATGGAGAGGGGTGATGAACCTCGACGATCTGGCGAAGAGGATCCGGGCGGCGCGGGAGAAGAGGCACCTCAAACAGACCGACCTCGCGAGCGCGCTGCAGGTGAGCCCGCAGGCGGTGTCGAAGTGGGAGCGCGGGGAGAACGCGCCGGACATCGCGCTACTCGTGCCGCTGGCAAGGCTCCTGGCCGTTTCGGTCGATGCGCTTCTTGGCGCGTACGCGGAGGACCGCGACGTGTTTGAGGCGACGGTGCTTGCGGCGGGGGCGCAAGATGCACGGGAGAAGTCGGAGACTCTCAGCCCTCGCGACTTCGCGGCGTGGGCAAACGGCGTTTGCGCGCAGATGACGGAGGCGGTGCTCGCGCACGGGGGCGTGCCCGTGAAATACATGGGGCCGGGAATCCTGGCGTTTTTTTCGGGGACGGATCACGCGCGGCGCGCGGCGGAGGCGTTGCTTGGCGCAAAGCGCGTCGCGGCGGCGCCGATTAAGGGCGCGGCTGCCGAGGGGCTCATCTACTTCGGGCCGATCGGCCACCCCGACTACGCGCAGCCCGATGTCATGGGCGAGCCGGTGACTATTGCGCTTGCGGCGATGGATTGGGCCGCGGCCAATACGAAGTCCGGCCTCGTGACGGCGGTGGCCGCGAAGGGCGGCGGCGCGGTCGGCGACAGGCGCTTGGGGACGAGGCGGCGGGTGAAATTCGACCGCGTCATTCACGAGGCGGTTCTGCGGGAAATAAGGGTCTGACACACAGGCAGTTTCGCGGGCAGTTCTGAAGGCGGGAGATCCTTTAAACAATGGCAGCGGGCTCAGACTGCGTCTGACGCCGCGGGTGGATAATCGGTGTCTGACACCAATTTATTCGCCGTATCTTCTTGGTATATCAAGATAAATTGGTGTCAGACACCAATTCTGGACACCAATTTTGACCCCGGAAGGAGGGCGATGATGAGCAGAAAGGGACAGGTTGCGGCGGTGGTGGGGGCCAATTGGGGGGATGAGGGGAAGGGGAAGATCACGGATGTGCTGGCGAGCGGGTTTGACTACGTCGTGCGCTTCCAAGGAGGAAATAACGCGGGGCACACGGTGATAAACGAGTACGGCAAGTTCGCACTGCACCTCGTGCCGTCGGGGGCATTTCACAAAGGCGTGACGAACGTCCTCGGCCCCGGTGTCGCTGTAAACGTCTCAGCGCTTCTCGCGGAAATCGACTCGCTCGTCTCGCGCGGCGTGCCGAGGCCGCGGGTCGTAGTGTCCGACCGCGCGGAGGTCGTGGCGCCGTATCACATTCTCTTCGACGAGCTGGAGGAGAAGCGCCTCGGCGCGAGGAGCTTCGGGTCAACGCGCTCGGGGATCGCGCCGTTCTATGCGGACAAGTACTTGAAGCTCGGCATACAGGTCGCGGACCTCTTCGACCGGGAGCGGCTGCGCGGGCGCGTCGCGGCGGCGCTCGAAGCGAAGAATGTGCTTCTGAAGCACCTCTATGGCGTGGAGCCGCTCGACGCGGGCGCGGTCGTCGAAACGCTCGCCGCAGAGGGGCGGCGGATCGAGCCGCTTGTGTGCGACACGGTCGCGCTGCTCAAGCGCGCGCTCGCGCAAGGTCAGCGGATACTTCTGGAGGGGCAGCTTGGGACGCTTCGCGACCCGGACCATGGCATATACCCCTTCCCGACGTCGTCATCGCCCCTGGCGGGTTTCGCGTCGGTCGGCGCGGGCGTGCCGCCATATGAGATCACGCGGATCGTCGCGGTTACGAAGGCGTATTCGAGCTGTGTCGGCGCGGGCCCGTTCGTGACGGAGCTTTTCGGCGACGAAGCGGAGACACTTCGCGAGAAGGGCGGGAGCGCCGGCGAATATGGCGCCACGACGGGCCGTCCGCGGCGCGTTGGGTGGTTTGACGCAGTCGCGACGAGGTACGGCGCGGCCGTACAAGGGGCGACGGAGCTGGCCATCACAAATCTCGACGTGCTTGGATACCTCGACAAGATCCCGATCTGCACGCGGTATGAAGTCGACTGCGTCGCGACGGACCGGTTCCCGCTGCCGCTTGCGCTCGACCGCGCGAAGCCGGTCTTCGAGATGATGCCCGGGTGGAAGAACGATATTTCAGCCGCGCGCCGGTGGGACGATTTGCCCAGGGCGGCGAAGGCGTATGTGGAGAGGGTAGAGGAACTTGTCGGCGTGCCGGTGCGGCACATCTCCACAGGACCGTCGAGAGAACAGATGATCGACAGGGGCGTGCGGCACGGCCTCTGTGGTAGATAAGCATTTCGGCGACGAGACCCCAAGGCGGCACGGCCCTCAGCCGCGGCCAGGGGCCGCAGAGAGCAGAGCAGTAGAACAGTAGAACGCCCGGCAGGAGCACAGTCCGCCGGCGAGACCGGCAGGGGCGCGCGATAACCGACTGTGGAGCGCTCTCTCACCCCTTCCCCTCTCCCGGAGGGCGAGGGGACTGCGCGAGGCATCTCGTGCGAAAGGTCGACAGGCAGGACTGCCTGTCGCACTCAGCGGGCGACTCACCGAGAGCGCCCCTACGTTCTTGACGGCGTCGTCCAATCCTCCTTCCGTTTGACAATTCCGCGGACGCACCTAAACTTATCTCCTTTGAAGAGCGGCGCTTGGGAACACACGCGCGCATCGTGGAACGAAGCGCGATAACGCCGATGTCTTTCGCTGCGAAACGCAAACCAAGAGGTGCTTCATGGAGAGCGATCCCAACAAGACCACCGCGAGCGATAAGGAAGCCTTGGAGCGCCTCGGCGCTGCGAGAAATGCGATACTCGCGGAGCTGGACAAAACCATCATCGGGCAGAAGCAGGTGATTGACGAGCTCCTCGTGGCGATATTCGCTCGGGGGCACGCTCTCCTCGTCGGCGTGCCGGGGCTCGCGAAGACCCTTCTCGTGTCGAGCCTCGCGAAGTGCCTGTCCCTCAAGTTCCACCGCATCCAGTTCACTCCCGACCTCATGCCGTCGGACATCACGGGCACCGAGATCATCCAGGACGACCAGGCGACGGGGCAGCGGCGGTTCAAGTTCCTTCATGGGCCCGTATTCGCAAACATCATCCTCGCCGACGAGATCAACCGCACCCCTCCCAAGACGCAGGCCGCGCTTCTGGAGGCGATGCAGGAGCGCGCGGTGTCGGTGGGGGGCGTCGACTACAAGCTCGTGGAACCGTTTTTCGTCCTCGCGACGCAGAACCCGCTGGAGCAGGAGGGGACGTATCCGCTCCCCGAAGCGCAGCTCGACCGCTTCCTCCTCAACATCTTCGTGGACTACCCCTCTGCGGACGAAGAGCTCGACATCATGCGCCTCGCGACCGGACCGGCCGGGACCGAGCCGCAGGCGATACTTTCCGGCGAAGAGATGATGGGCCTGCAGGCATTGGTGCGCAGGATCGCGGTCGCGGAGCACGTCTTCGAATACGCGCGGCGGATCGTGCGCGCGTCGCGGCCGGGCGACGAGACGGCGCCGGACTTCGTGAAGAAGTACGTGTCGTGGGGCGGCGGCCCGCGTGCGTCGCTGGGCCTGATACTGGCCGGCAAGGCGCGCGCGGCGCTCATGGGGCGGCCGTGCGTGACCGTCGACGACGTAACCGCGGTTGCGCTGCCGGTGCTGAGGCACAGGCTTATACTCAACTTCGAGGCGCAGTCGGAGAACCTTTCGCCGGATGAGTTGATCAAACGGCTGATGCAGCAAGAGGTCGGCGCAGCGCGAGGATAAACGCGTTTGCCGAGAGAAGGTGATCCGCCACGCGGATCAAGACATCTGTCACTGGTGGACAAGCCACCAGTGCCACACAGGATGACCCGTTAGCAGAGCAGGGGCCGGCAGGGCAGGCTCCAAAGGGTGACGCATGTCGAACGTCCTCGATCCCAAGATCCTTTCGAGGATGGAGCGGCTCGACCTGGTCGCGCGCTTCGTCGTGGAGGGGTTTCTGTCGGGAAGGCATAAGAGCCCCTACCGCGGGTACTCGGTCGAGTTTTCCCAGCACCGCGCCTACGCGCCGGGCGACGACAGCCGCCACATCGACTGGAAGGCCTACGGCAAGACCGAGCGCTACTACCTCAAGGAGTACCAGCAGGAAACCAATCTCATCGCGCACGTCCTCGTCGACGTCTCGAAGTCGATGGAATACCGTAACGAGCACCTCGCGAAGATCGACTACGCCAAGATCGCCGCGGCGAGCCTCGCGTTTCTCATTCTCGACCAGCAGGACATGGCCGGCGTGTATTCGTTCGGGAAGTATCTGAAAGTGACGACGGAGCCGACGGGGCGGATGGCGGCGTTCTACGATATGTGCGAGAAGCTCTTGTCCCTGAAGACCGCGGGCGATGGTCAGGTCGCGCCGGCCCTCCACCAGGCGGCGGAGATGATCAAGCGGCGCGGCGTCGTGGTGGTCATATCGGACTTCCTCTCGGACGTGAACGAGACGCTGCGCGGCCTGGAGCATCTGAGGTTCGAGGGGCATGACGTTCTCGCGCTCCATGTCCTCGACAAGGCGGAGATCGAGTTTCCGTTCTCCGGCACGTGCGTATTCGAGGGGCTCGAAGGCGGCGGGAGCGTCCTCACCGACGCGCCGCGCATCAGGAAACGCTACAAAACCGCGCTCGCGGAGTTTCTGGAGAGGCTTCGCTCCGGGTGCGTGCGCGCGCAGGTGGATTACCTCAGGACCGACACGTCGCAGCCCTTGGAGAGGATTCTCGCGGCGTATCTCATCTCGCGCGGCAGGAGGCGGCGATGATCTTCCTCGCTCCGGCCGTCGCGTTCGGGGCGGCCTTGGCCGCGGCGCCGATCATCATCCACCTCCTCAACCGCCGCAGATACAAACGCATCCCATGGGCGGCGATGGCTTTTCTCCTCGAGGCGGTCGTGCGCTCGCGAAGGCGCCTACAGATCGAAGAGTGGCTCCTCATGCTTTTGCGCGCGGCGGCGCTTGTGCTATTTGCGCTTGCCTTGGCGCGGCCGCTCCTTAACGCCGCGGGCCCCTCGCGTGGCGCCGAGGCGGTGATACTCCTGGATAAGAGCGCGAGCATGCGATACAGCGAGGGCGCGGGAACGCTCTTTGATTTCGCGAAGGCGCGCGTCCACGAAATTCTCTCCGGCCTGGGCGCGGGCGGCAGCGCCGTGCTCGTGACGTTCGACTCCGCGGCGGAATTGCCCCTCGGTATCGAGCCTTCAACGGACCTGAATGAAATCCGCTCCTGCGCCGACCGCGCGACGGTCGGCTGGGCGGGCACGGACTATAACGCCGCGCTTGCGGCTGCGGCCGAAGCGTCGAAGGGTTTTCCCTCGCGCGCGCCGGCGGTGTTCGTCGTGAGCGATTTTCGCCGCGGCGCGGAATCGGTCGCCTCGGGGGTCGCGTCCAAACTCAAGGGGCGCGTGAGGCTCGTGCCGGTGACGGACAGCGACGGCGACGACATGGGCGTCGTCGGCGTCGTGCCGGCGGGGCAGGTGTTCACGACCTCAGCGGACCTTCTCGCAGTCAAGGTGGTTAATTCCAGGCGCACGCGAAGCACAGCAGGAGTGTCCGTATCGGTCGACGGCCTCCCGCCGGAGACGACGCCGGTCGCCGTCGACGGGCAGTCTGCGGCCAATGGGCTTATCTCCGCGCCGGCCTTGTCGAACCTCGGAGTCCATAGCATCGTGGCAACCGTCCCGGCGGACCCCTACACGGCCAACGACAAGGCGTACGGCATCATCGTCAGGCGGCCGCTGAAGATCGCTGGTCTAAGCGCCGGTGAGGCGGGAGTCTTCCTCTCGGCCGCGCTCGCGGCGGCGCCGCAGGGGTCGTTCGAAACCGTGAACGCTGCCGTGGTCGGCTCGCGGGAAGTGAACGACATCGACGGATTCGTTCTGGCGGGGGAGTTGCCGACGGGGGTGCGGGCCGAGGCGATCGCGAAGCGGATCCGCGACGGCGCGTTCGCGGCGGTGTTCGTGGATGACCCGGCGAAGGCAAAAGACTTCTTCAGCGCGATTGACGCGAAGGCGCTTGCTGAGGCAACCGCCGCCGCGGGGGAGATCACGGGCGCTTTTCATCCGGCGCTTAGCGGCGCGCACGCGGTGACGGAGTTCATCAATTCGAGCCCCGACCTTAGCCTCGCGAACGTGAACGTGAAACGCCTTGCGGACTTCGCGCCCGCGGGTGAGGGGATCGTCACGCCGATGGTGGTCGAGACGCCGGCGGGGCAGAAAGCATTCCTTGCATTCGCGAGGGTTGGCGATGGAATGGTGGCCGTTTTCAACTCTTCGCTCGCGCGCGAGAGCGGCAACTTCGCAGTGAGCCCCTTCTTCGTTCCTCTTCTCTATGAAACGCTATCGGCGCTCGTCGGCGACCCCTCAGCGGGCTTGACCGTCCCGTGCGGCGCCGTCGCGACTGTGCCCGCGACCACGAAATCAAGCGAGGTCGACGTCGAGGGGCCCGAGGGGACGCTCAAGGCCGCGCTCAAAGGGACAGCCAAGGGATTCGTGTACGCGTTTGTGCCGCCAAGCCCTGGGTTCTACAAGGTGGCCGGCGTGGAGCTTGCGGCCAACGTCCCTGCGTCGGAAGGAATGCTGACTCTCGCGCCGCGCTCCGAGATCGAGCATGCATTTGGCGGCAGCGCAGTGAGCGGAGATCTTGCCGCGGCCGTCGAGCACTCGGCGCGCGGAAGAGAGATATCGGTGCCGCTTCTCATCGCGGCGCTTCTCGCGCTGGGCCTTGAGATGCTGCTCGTCTACGTTTTCAAAAGGGTTGCGTAATGGGCACCTGGGGATTTCAACCGCTCTTGGCGCCGTGGCAGGTCCTTGTCACGGCGGTTGCGCTTGGGGTCGCCGGGTGGCTCTATTACCGCACACGCGATGATGCGCTCACGGCGCCGAAGAGAGTAACACTTGCGGGCTTGAGGCTCGCGGCGTTTGCGATTGCGGTGCTCATCCTCACAGGGCCGGTATCGCGGACGGAGGAAACCCTGAAGCGCGGCCGCGCGCTCACCGTCCTTGTCGACACGTCCGCCAGCATGGCGACCGCCGATAGCGGCGCGAAGGGCAAGACCGCGCGCATCGACCTGGCGCGAGAGGCGCTCGTGGAGGCCGCGTCGAAGCTCGCGAAGCAGTACGATTTCAAGGTCTATTCCTTCGATGCGAAACCCTCGTTCCTCGGCCAGGTGTCAGGCTCCGGCGAGGGTAAGTCCGTCGCCGAAGCGCTCCAGGCGTCAGGGACGGCCACGGCCTTGGGCGATGCGCTCGTGGAGGCGGCGCCGAGGAGAAGGGATTCGGCGGTGCTTGTGCTCTCCGACGGAGCATCGAACTCGGGGAGAGCCGTTTCCACGGCCGCGGAAACGCTCGCCGCGCGCGGGACGAAAGTCTTCGCCGTGCCGGTTGGCCGTGCCGGGCGGCCCAACGTCGCGATCAAGCGGGTACTGGGCCCGAAGCTCCTCCTCAAGGACGAGCCGTCGGCCTTCTTCGCCGAGGTCGCGTTCGCGGGCGGCGTAACGGGATCCGTGAAGGTGAGCCTCAAGCTGGGGGATAAGACCCTCGCCACCGCCGAGGCCGCGCCGTCGGGCACGCCCGCCTTGGTCCGGCTCAACTTCAACGCCGAAGGCGAAGGGGATGTGACTTATACCGTCGTCGCGGACGCGCTGCCGGCCGAGGAGAACGTAAGCGATAATCGCCTCGACCGCACGGTCAAGGTCGCCAAGGAAAAGCTGAAAGTGCTATATGTCGAGGAGGAGCCGCGCTGGGAATATCGCTTCCTCAAGAACGCGATCCTCCGCGACGATCGCCTCTCGCCCAAGCTCCTCCTGCGCGCCGCGGATAAGGGACTGGCGGCCGCATCGTACAACGTGACCGCGCTGCCCGCGACACGCGCCGAAATGTTCAAAGAGGACGTGATCGTTATCGGCGACGTGAACGGCGACTTCTTCCTGCCCAAGGACCTCGATAACCTTCGGGCCTTCGTGTCCGAGGGCGGTGGGGGGCTCCTCTTCATCGCGGGGCCGGCCTTCGACCCGGCCAGGTATACGCCCCAGGTCCTGGGCGACCTCCTGCCCGCCGACGGCGCGGGCGAGGCGAAGCTTCCGGCAAATGGCGTGACGCTCACGCTCACCGACGCCGGCGCGGCGAGTCCGGCCTTGACGTTGTCCGCCGACGATCAGAAGGAATTCTGGAAGACGCTTCCCGCGCTGCGGTGGATTTACTCGGTGAGGCCCCGTGCAGGAGCGACCGTGCTTGCGGAGACGGTCGACGGCCAGCTTCCCGTCATCGTCGAGGAGCAGTTCGGCCGCGGGCGGACGATGCTCATCGCAACGGATGAACTCTGGCGCTGGCGTCGGGAGCACGGCGACGAATACATCTACCGCCTCTGGGCCCAGCTCGTGCGCTACCTCGGCTCTCGCCGTCTCGCCTCCGGCTCCGCCGCCGGCGAGCTCACCCTCGCCTCCGACCGCATCGCCGTCGGCCAGAGCGTCTACGCGACCGCGTACCTGGAAGACAGCCTCGCCATGCCGCTGCGTGCCCCTTCCGCCGAAGGCGTTCTGGAGGCCCCCGACAGTTCGCGCTCCGACGTCGCCTTCTCCAAGTCCGGCGAAGGCGCCGGCCTCTATCGCGCCGAGTTCCCCGTCGCCGCGCCCGGCAAATACACGCTCTTTGTGAAGGGGCAGACCGGTTACCTCTCTCAGGCCTTCACCGTATCGAGCGACCCAATCGAATCGCTCTCCAAAGAGGCCGACCTCAACACCCTCGAGGGCCTCGCCTCCACGACCGGCGGCAAAACCCTTACCACCGACAAGCTCTCCTCCATCCTCGCGCTCTTCCCCCCCGACGCCGAAAAGGAAATCCGCATTCACGTCGCCCCCCTCTGGTCCTCCTGGTGGTTCCTCTTCCCCATCGTAGCACTCCTGTGTATCGAGTGGGCACTGAGGAAGAAGTGGGACTTGGCGTGAGGCACCGTGCCTTTAGGTGATGTGCTGGGGTGGCGCGACGGGGCGCATACGCCGCGATAAGAGGTTTCGGAGATGATTACATGAGTAGCAGATCCACTTGCCACCGGGACGCAAGAACAGCAAGACTGCAAACGACCGAGAGCGACATCGTCGCACGTGCCTAGCATAGATATCTCTGCAAGACGCTTGCAAGCCACGCCGGCCCAATGTATGGTTATCCGAGCACTTGGGGATGTTCACCGGCGTATAGCGGACAATCGGCACAAGGGGGCCCTCATGGCTAACGATTGTGGCAACAAGGGAATCGTGAATCCGGCAGATATTTCGCTTGCGAGAAAGCGGAGATTCCTCTTGGAACTGACGGAGGACCAGTTCCGAGACAAGGCCGTCAGACCCCTGTTCTTGAGAAAAGGCCTCAGGCATGGCCGGGAAGTGTGTGGTCCAGACGAGGAAGGAAAAGACTGCTATTTTCTAGATGAGAATAAGCTCGGCATGCGCGAACTATATGTGGTCCAGACAAAGCGCGGCAAACTGAATATGACGCGCAAGACTAGCGAGAACGTGCATGAGGCGGCAACACAACTTAGAACCGCATTAGCCACGACGGTACCCATCGCACCCACAAAGGAACGTCTTTCTCCCAACTACGCTATCTTGTGTGCAAGCGGAGAGATCAATAGCACGGCAAGGGAATGGATCTGCAGCCAGATTGACGACCCGCGAGTGAGATTCATGGACGCGCAAGACCTTATACCGGAGATCGACAGATACTACCCCGAGTTCTGGTATGGGATAGACGCAGAGAAATTCCCCTATTTGAAGGGCTTAAAAGAACACCTGCTGAAGTCGTCGGACACGATCACCTTGGCGGAACTGGATATAGACGGAAGCACCGGCTCCCCGATCACGGACGAAATGTATGTCCCCCTATACCTGTACAAAGTTACAGCGCAGATCGTGAAGCGCTCAGGTCGGTATGTCCGGGAACCCAAGTTCGATCAAGTACCTGTGCACGCGCTACTGGCAAGGAAGGAACGGCTAATACACTTGGTTGGCGGTGCAGGTGCCGGAAAAACGACCGCGCTCAGGCGCTTTGCCTATTGTATTGCAGAGAAGTCGCTGCAGGCCGAAGGTCCTCTTGACATACCTGTTCTCGTCAGGGCCTCGGATGTGGCACGGTCTGGTGACAGGCTCGTTGATCTGGCCGCAGTCTCAGCAGCACAGCACTCGCCAAATGCCAGTGTGTGCTTCTCCACCGAGGACCTAGCCGATGGAAGAGTAGTGTTGCTCATCGACGCCCTCGACGAGGTCGGCTCCGCAGACAGGGCGAGCGTTGTCGCACGAATAAGCGAGTTCCACAAAGAATATCCGGAATGCAGAGTCATCCTGACTTCGCGCGACTATTCGGGCATAACAGGCCGGGCCGACTTGAACGCGTTCAGCCGATTTCAGTTGAGTCCAATCAATTTCAACCAGGCAGAGAAGATCCTGCAGCACTTGTACAGGAAGAAGTCAGTGCAATCTGAAGGGATCTCAGAGGTCCTAAGGCAGCTTCAACAGGTCCACGGAATCGAACTCAATCCTCTCTTGGTCACGATCTTCGCTGCCACATCGGACGTAGCACGTAGAGATATCCCGCCCAACATCACCGAGCTTTTCAAGAAATTCACCGAGCTTATGCTCGGACGCTGGGACCAGAGAAAAGGAGTATCCCAGCAGTATCAGTCTGTTGTGAAAGACTTCCTTCTTCAGCAGTTGGCTTTCAACATGCACTCCAGACACCTAACTAGGCTTCCACTGGAAGAGTGTCGGGCAATCTGCTCCGACCTGATACGCGATACGGATATTCACGCTGACTTTGATACCCTGTTTGACGAGATCGTAACGAGATCAGGGCTGGTATGTGTAGAAGCCGATGAAGTGAGATTCCGCCACGTTCTGTTGCAGGAGTTCTTTGCAGGTAGATCAGTTCAGTCGGCGGATTTCTTCAGATCGGTGCTGTTTGATGAGTGGTGGCGGAAACCCGTGATTTTCTACTTTGGTGATCATCCCGCAGCGCACGGCGATCTGACCAAGCTTGTCGATGTGGCCCGAAGCTACACAGGCCCACAGTTGTACCACGGCGCGATCACCATCGGCCTAGCGGCACAGGCGTGCTACCTGTCAAGAACCGCTGAGAAGGAGCAATCACTGCAATGGGTTATTGAAGCGCTGGCAGAGTCAAAGGAAGGCTACATAGAGGCTGCGGATAGACAGCGTCCCGGCTTCCCGATGACCTCGTTTCTGAACTACTACATGTATGCGAGAGATGCGGTTGCGGCAAGCGCAATAGTCAAGTCTGCCAAATCATTCATTGATACAGCCTTGTCTAAGGTGACCCTTGAGAAGAAGGAAGAGATAGAGACGTTTTGGTACATTGTCTCTTTGATAGAATCTGGTCGACTCGACTTGGCAGAAGAAGTGGTGAAGCACTTCAAGCCATCCGACGCGCGGTTATTGCTTGCGCTTCATCTGGGGTGTTTCCTCATACAGCATCTCAAAGTTTCCTCAACTAACGACAAGAAGACGGCTGAACGGATATGCAACAGGGTGGCCCCCCTAATTGCGCACCTGCGGGACGCGGTACTGCGGGAGGTCTCGAGCATGCTCATAGAGGTCCGAAGCGGGAAACTCACGGCACTCCCGGTTCCCGAAGCGGATCAGAGCGATCCAGACGGGGAATAGCGGCGCGCGGGGCTGTCCGTGACAGTCCTTTGCTGAGGCGACCTACGGCGCAAGCTATTCGAGCACCCGCAGGTGAGTTAGGGATTGGCGGAGCCGATGAGCGGCTGCCGAGAAACGTTCGAGTTCCTCCGCGCAGTCGTTCCAAACAGACGCCTTCGGCAATGACCATCCATGTGCCCCCCGCTCACCCGGTTACCTGTTTCCCTAACCCGCGCCTGAGGGCGTGCCGCAAGGGGCCCTGTCCACCGGTGGCAAATGAAACGCTGCTGGAAAGTGGACGCATAGTTTGACCTCCACGAACAATGATGTAAAATATACTGCACGTGTTGTTTTAACCACATCGTGTGCAGAAAGACGCTATGCTGGAACAATTGTTTGGCTCGAGGCTGCGCGCGGTGGTCGTAGGGAGGCTGTTCTCACGACCCGGCGAGAGATCCTTCGTGAGGCAGTTAAGCGCGCTCGTCAGCGAAGACCCGGCAAATGTGTCCCGGGAGCTGGCGAGGCTGGAGCGGCTGGGCCTCGTGGTATCGGTGGTGGAGGGTCGGCAGAAGTACTACCGCGCCAATCCCGAGAGCCCCGTCTATCCCGAGTTGCGCAGCCTCGCCTTGAAAACGGCTGGCCTTGCGGACGTGCTGCGACAGGCGCTTAAACCCTTCGCAAGGGAGATCGACGTAGCCTTTGCCTACGGATCGCTGGCGGCGGGTACCGAAGGACCGCAGAGCGACGTGGACCTTCTCATTGTGGGCGAAGTGTCGCTTCGCAAGCTTGCGCCGGCGATCAGGCATGCGAGCGAAACCCTGATGCGCGAGATCAACCCCGTGGTATTGAATCCGGCGGAACTCAGGAGCAGGATTCGCAGGCGTGACCATTTCGTCACGACTGTACTGGACTCGCCGAAGATACTCCTCATCGGCGACGCGGCCGGCCTTAAGCGAGTTTCTCAGCGGAAGGTGTCCCGAAAGGAGTGACTCGCCAGCCAGCGCGTTTTACCCGCCGCCCGATCTACGCGCCTGAGGAAGCGTTATTGCGGTTCGTCTTCGGGTGTGTACCTTCCCACGTTCTCACCTTCCCACTTTCCCACGCGCGCTATCCGCTCTCGCGGCCTCCAGCCGCGAAAACATTGCCCCCCTTCTTGGAAAAACGTCTTTTCCTGGAAAATCCCCTAACCCCTTCGCCCGCTTACCCTTCTGCAATGCCTCGCCCCAAGACCCCTCGTCGTAACTCCTTATCTCTCACCCCCAAACATTGCCTCCCCCTGATCTATAGGGTGCCGGTGTCTGTGGGTTTCCTTCGGTCTTCAGCCTTCAGCCCTCAGCCCGGTCCTCTTAGGACTGCTTTACTCGTGCACCTTCTGAGGAAAAATCTGATGATTCGTAACTTCTTGAAAATCGTGCTACTCCTTTATTTACAAGACCTTACGTCGAGCCGGCTCCTCCGCGCCGCCGGATTTCTGCGCCCAAACAGGCCCGATTACTCGTGCACCCCGCTTTCATACGGAGGGACCGTTTTTCCTTCTTTCGTCTGGTTGCGTCAGCCTTGTCTTTCATCTGCGTCCATCTGCGCGCATCCTTGTCCGGCATAGCCTTGGCGACGCCGGATGCGGATCGATCATTGGGGTTTGGGTGCGGGTTGTTTAGTCCAAGCACCTATGTCGGTTTCTTGGCGCCCTTAGTGCCTTGGTGGTGAAATGCTCTTGTCGGTTCGCGTAGTTCTCTGCGGACCCTGCGGACCCCGCGTGAGAAAGGTTTCTTAGTTCCTTCGGACTTCAGACTTCGGACTTAGGACTGGTTTACTCGTGCACCCTTGGAGGAAAAATCCGACGACTCTCAACTTTTTTCAAATAGTGTTACTCCAGCCCACGCCAGCACTTGCGTCAAGGTCATCGCTCTGCTCTGCCCATTTTCCACCCCCTCGCAGCCCCGATTACTCGTGCACCCCACATTAGTACAGAGGGCCCGCGTTTCCGGGTTTTCGTTCTCCTTCGGCCTTCAGCCTCGTTTTCATGGTTTCTGCTCCAGTCTCTGGTCTACGGTCTACAGTCTTGTTCTGGAGGTGTTCGTGATCTACACTCGCGACTACCGCGTCCTCTTCCCCCTTACCCCTTCCGAACTCTGCCGCCTTGCCCGGCAGATCGAGGAGTCGCCTAACGAATGCTGGACCTGGACCGGCTACCTTGGCCCCGGCGGCTACGGGCGCGTCTACCTGCACGGCGCTCTGTGGCAGGTGCACATAGTTATGTACGAGCTCTTTGTCGGTCCCGTCTCTGAGGGCTGCGTCCTGCACCACAGGTGCCGCAACAGGGCGTGCTGCAATCCCGCGCACCTGAAACCCGTCACTCAGGGCGAAAACATCGTGGCTGACTTGGAACTCTCCCCCAGAAAGCGCCCCAAGCGCCCAAAGGCCTGGTGCAAGAACGGCCACGAGCTCTCTGACGACAACGTCCGGTACCGCACCGTCAAAGGCAAGCGCCGGCGCGTCTGCCTTGCCTGCGAAGCCGCCGCCCAGGCGCGCCGAAACGAACGCCGCCGACTCAAACGAGCCGCCGCAGCCGCGTTGCGTGCTTCCGGCGACACTTCTGTGCAGAGGGAGGCTTGAGGTGGTGACCTTTCGCACTTTTCCCACCTTTCTCACTCTTCGCGCTCCCGGCCGATGGCCGGGGAGGGTCAGGCATGAACTAGAAGGGACTGCAAGTCCTGCCCGCCCCTCCTATCAAAATCCGGCCGAAATCCGCTGCCATGGCCAGGCAGCACTTGCAGTCCTCGCCTGCCCCTCCCGCCCGGCAGGGCCGGACGTTGTCTGGACAAAAGCGAACACTGCGTTATTATTGGGGCAGCCGGGCGGCCTATGGCCGCGGGCGGGAACGTGAGAAGGCGGGAATGGTGTTGGAAACCGTGAGGGCAAGGCGGCACGGCCCTCACCCTGGCCCTCTCCCAGAGGGAGAGGGGAATTGGATAGAGAGATAATAACTCGGGGGCGGGCATAGAAAATCTGGAGGAAGGGATATGGCGGGATTGATGTTGGTTGTAGCGGCGATGGGCGGACTTGTGGCGATTTGTGCGATGGCAGCGCCGGCCAAGGGGCAGGCGCTACCGGTCAAGTTCATTTCGAACTTCACCGGTCCGAAGGAGGTTGAAGGGTTTGTAGTTACCGGCGCCGACGCGAGGTGGAGCAGCTCCACGGAGGACGGGGCGCCCGTCGAAGGGACGGCGCTCGAAAAGGAGGGGGAGAAGGCCGGGTCGCTCTATCTCCAGCTCATCCCGGGCAAGACATATACGACCGTCGAGTACGCGGCCGAGAGGGGCATGCCGGCGGACTGGCAGGGGTACGATAGGCTGGTGATGCACTTCGAGAACGGCTCGGAGTTTCTGATTAATCTATGGCTGACCGTGACGGACGCATCCGGCGCGAAGTATTTCGCCGACAACCTCTGGATCAACCGCGCGAAGACCCGCGTGGAGGTGCCGCTCGCGGAGCTCCGCACCGCCGCCGGCGAACCGCTCGATCTCGCGAACGTCAAGACCTTCAAGCTCGACATACGAAGTGCGGAGAAGTTCTATCGCGACCTGTGGCTTTTCCGGTTCCAGTTGGAAGGGGCTGAAAAGCCGGTCGTGAAGGCGTCCGCAAAGTCGATGCTCTTCAACTTCAGCCTTCTCGGCGCGGCGCCGCTGCCGGGCTCGAAGCTCGTACACGAGAAGACCGCTTACGCCGATTGGCGCGGCTACGGCTGGATGCCGGGGACGCCGGAGCTCACGGCGACGTACTTCAAGAAGCCGGACCGCTTGACCGCGGCGTGGGTGTGGCAGGACCTCGGCAATCAGAAGGCGACGTTCCGCGTGGATCTGCCCGACGGGAAGTACCGCGCGCGGTTCTACGGAGGCAACTACAACTCGAAGGCCCTCGCGGTGAAGGCGTTCACGCTTTCCGTCGACGGCAGGAAGGTCGCCGAGAAGAAGGTCGATCCGAAGACCTACTACACGACCAAGGGGCACTTCTTCGGGATGGATCACTGGTACCAGGAAGGCGAAGACCCCTACGACGTCTACGTCGCGAAGTACTACCAGACGTACGATTTCTCGTTTGCGGTCAAGGGCGGCCATGCGGAATTCACATGGACGAAGACCCTGGCCGCGTTTGGCTTGCTCATTGCGCCGACCGGCGATGAATTCGTGAAGGCCGCGGACGCAATCGAGAAGGCGCGGCGCAAGGACGTTGCTGAGAAGATCCATGCTCCTGAGCCGCCCAAGGGCAAGACCGAAGCCGACAGGATCGAGAAGGGGCGCGGCTTCGTGATCTGGTCGCGCAACTACCTCAAGAGCGTGGGCCTCTATGACCGTCCTGCGGCCGAGGAGAGAAATCCCAAGTCGCTCAAGGTGAAGGCGGCCATGGGCGAGCGCGGAAACGTCGCATTCACGCTGACGCCGATCCGGCCGATGGGCGCGGTCGAAGTCAAGGTGAGCGACCTCATGGCCGACGAGGGCGGCAAGATGCCGGCCTCGGCGATCCAGGTGCGTGTAGTGAGGTTCATGTGGCAGGGGTGGCCGGCGTCGATCGCTCCCGGCATACTCTATCCGACGACGAAGATCCCGGCTGCCGGCATGTACAACCAGACTGTCTGGCTCACGGTTACTCCGCCCAAGGATAGCGCGCCGGGCATGCACCGCGGGACGGTCAGGATAAAGACCAAGGCCGGCGGCGAGATCGCGCTGCCTCTCGATGTCTACGTGCGCCCCTTTGAGTTCACCAACAATCACGACAGGTCCTTCGCGCTTTGGCGCTGCAGCGACTACAATATGAATTACGCGCTTCGGTACTTCATGCCCGCGAAGATGGGCTACTTCAGGCAGCTTCTGGACGCGGAGTGCGCCGACCAGAAGGCGCACGGGGCGACGGCGTTCTACTTCAACCCGCCGATCATCAAGGGCGTCAAGGGCAGCAAGGTCCAGCTCGATTTCACGATTGTTGAGGAAGAGGCCAACGCCGCTAAGAAGTATGGCTTCTGCACGGCGGCGCGGCCGGGGATGGTGTTCCTCCTGCCCGACATCGCGCGCTACCTTATGAAGGAGACGAGGTACGGCGACTTTATGGAGCCCGAGGATATGTCGCCGGAACTGCCCGAAGCGGACCGCGTGGAGGAGTTCAGCGACCTCTTCAACGCGCGCTACATCGACGCGGCAAAGCAGATACACGCCTTCTACAAGAAGAAGGGGCTCCACGTGCTCCTCTATCCCGCCGACGAGCCGCGCGAGCGCAACACCAACAGGTGGAATCGCAACCTCGAGGACACGCTGCGCTACTGCAGGATGATCAAGGAGAATATCCCCGACGCGCAGATCTACGTCGACCCGATGCGCGACGAGAACGCCGGCGTGGACTACCTGCCCATCCTCGACGTCGTCGACGTCATCGGCACCCACCCCTGGGACCAGTCCAAGCGTATCGTGGAGCGCTGCTCCAACGAGTCTTTCCCGATCCTCTGGTACTTCAACGCGATTATGTGGGACAGATACGACTTTGGGCTCGAAAACGCTGCAGCGGACTCAAGGGGCACATGGCAGTGGCATTTTATGTGGGACCTGCTGCCGTTCCAGCCGTTCCATTCGTCGTTCAAGTGGGGCGTGACGGTGCCGGGGCCCGAGGGGCCGTTTGACACGCCGGCACACGAGCTTATCGCGACGGGAATAAGCGATTATCTATATCTCGCGACGCTGGAGGCAAAGATCACGGCGGCGAAGGACGCGGGCACGGCCGAGAGCGCGGTCGAATCGGCGGAGAGGACGCTTGCGCAGTTCTACGACAACGCGCCGCCGTATCCAACGAGAGAGGATTACGAGGGCGACCGGAAGGATCGGCAGACGAGAAGGGAAGTAATCGCGGGCAAGACGCTCGACCAGTGGAGAGATGCATTTGCGGAGCATATTCAGGAGATAGATGCGCAGATGACGGCGTTGTAGGCGCACGGATGCGAAGAGATAGGGCGACTCACCGAGTCGCCCCTACGACCGCTCCTCTCCCGGAGGGAGAGGGGAAATTGAACAAATGACGGCATGAGCCGCTCTGTCTGTTAGCGTAATGTAGTCTGGACGGTTGGGGATCAGAGGAGAAGAGAAAGACAATGTACAGGACGCTTGTGGTGGCGATCGCCGTTTGCGCGTTCGCAATATTCGCGGTCAGCGCGGGGCCGGCGTACGGGTTCGGGACGATGTCGAAGGGCGGCGCGAAGAAGGCGGGCGAAAAGGCGCCGGCGGCTTCTGAGGAATCGGCAGCTTCCGAATCGGAAAGTGCGGGCAGTGAGTCGGCCGAGTCGGCTGAAAGCGAAACAGGCGCAAGCGGGGAATCCGCGGAGACGGCCCCGGAGGAAGGCACGCCCGAAGAGGCCACAACCGAATCGACGGGGGAGGAGGAAGGCGGCGAGACCGCGGGAGAGTCCGAGGAGATGTCGGAGGAGTCGACGGAAGCCGAGATGGAGTCGACCGAGGGTGAAGAGGCGGCGATGGAATCAAGCGGAGGCGAGGAGGCGGGAATCGAATCCACGGAGGGAATCGAATCCACGGCCCCTGCGGAGGCGGCGCCGCTGAGCCCGCAGATAGAGGGGCTCTTGAAGAACATGGACAAGCGCGCGGAGTCGATAAAGACGCTTCGCGCGGACATCAGCATCGTGTCCCAGGAAGACATCGCGGGCGGACGCTCGTCGAGGCGCAACGGGCAGATGTTCATGCGAAAGCCGGACAGCATCTTTCTCGATCTCAACGAGAACGGCTATCCGCGCAAGGTGTGGATACTCGCGGACAAGATCGTGGACTACAGCCCCGATCTCAATTCGGCTATCGAGGTCGATCTCGAATCGAGCGCCGGGAGGCCGATGGTCCTGGGCCTGTCCACGACTTCGGACCAGCTGCGCGAGAATTTCGACATGGGCCTCGATTCGCCGACCATTGAGCATCCCGACACTTACATTCTCACGCTGACGCCCAAGGCGGACAAGCACTTCGATTTCACGTCGGCGGACGTGGTGCTCGACGCGACGACGCTGATGCCGGAGAGAATCGTCCAGAAGAACGCGGACACAGGCATCACGAAAACCTACGAGATCTACAGCGCCATGGAAAACGCCAAGATCCGCGACAACGTGTTTGTACCGGAACTTCCGTCGAATGTGTCGGTGCAGAAGTACGGGCTGGGGGAGTGGAAGGGGTTCTGACGCGGCCGGAGGCCGCGTGCGCGCTGCGGCGCGAGAGCATGAGACCAGGCGAGCAGGAGAGAATCGGACAGGGGCATAATCCGGCGGCGCAGCAGAGGTTCGCTCACAAAGCAACCTGTGGAGCGCTGCCTCACCCTGGCCCTCTCCCGGAGGGAGAGGGGAGATCACACAGCAGGATTGCAAGCCGGATGTCATTCCATTGAGCCGTGGCCGCCGATGTATTTGATGGCGGTGGCGGCGCGCCAGCGGACGTAGGGGTCGCTGTCATTCTGGGCGAGCTTGAGCTGCGGGATGGCGGCGGGGTACTTCAGGTTCGCGAGCGCTTCGATGGCGGCGGCGCGCACGCGGAAGTCGCTGTCGGAGAGAAGAGCGTATAGAGGGGCGAGGACGGCAGTGTCGTCGAACTGTCCGAGAGACCACGCCGCCCCTTGTCTCACGATGGGGGACTGGTCGCCGACCGTCAAGACAAGCGATTGAAGTGACGACTTGTCCGCGATCATGCCGAGAGCCCAGACGGCGCGGCTCCGAACATAGGGCGAAGGGTCGGCGAGCGCGTCAGCAAGGGCCGCAGCGGCGCCGGGCGCCTTCTGATTTCCGAGAGATGACGCGGCCCGGCAGCTCACCCACTCATCGCTGTCCTTGAGAGCTTCGATAAGCGCTTGCGTCGGCCGGTCGTCGAGCTTCATACCGAGCGCGAGCGCGGCGTTTTCCCTCACACGCGGCTGGGCGTCCTTGAGGGCGCCCATGAGCGGCACAATCGCGCGGGTGTCCTGCATCTCGCCGAGGGACCTCGCGGCGCGCGCGCGGACAAGAGGGTTAGGATCGCCAAGGAGTGCCACAAGGGTGTCCAGTGCGGGCGGACCGATGATGCCCAGCGAAGCCACTGCGTCGAGCTTGACGGCGTCGTCCTGGACTGCAGCGGCCAGCGGCGCGACGCCCCGAGGGTCATGCAACTCGCCGAGGGCGCGGACGGCCTCGCGGCGGATGGCAAGGTCGGCGTCCGACAAGCGCTCGATGAGCGCAGGCGTGCCGCGGAGGTTCTCCAGGTCGGCGATGCCCTTGACCGCTTCGAGGCGGACCGAGGGATCGCTGCTTTTCGCCTGCCGGATGAGCGATTGGATCTCGTGCTTCGAGGAGCAGCCGCAGAAGGCGATGCAGACGGCGAGCAAAGCGGCGACAGATATGCGCAAGATGGAATTCATGAGGGTAATTATACAGGGGCGCGGCTCGGGATGGTATGGCAGCGCGCCCTGGCATTCCGGCCAGAGCGGGTACGGAGCCCCGCCCCTACGGAAACCCGGCATTATAGGCTTTTTGCTTGACACCTTGCGGTGGGGCGGGCATAACTCTGTTGTTCGTGGATCTCGGGAAAACATAGAGTTGGAGGCACCATGAAGAAAGCACTTGTACTGGCGATGGGGATTGCGCTGACGGCGGCTTGCGGAGCATGGGGGGCCGAAGCGGCAACGATTCAAAGCACGTCTACACAGGAAGCGGCCGCGGTCAATTCGACCACCGCGCCGACGGAGAAGGCGGCTGAATCGAAGTTGCCCGAACGGTCCGAGGCGGTCAACTCGGCGTGGCTGCCCGGCCTGGAGGCCGGCCTCGAGATCTATCACACCAAATACACGGAACCGAACGTGATGAAGAATAGCGGCATGATGTACGGGGTCACCGGCGCGTACACCTGGCGGTGCAAGCCGATCGTGCCGAGATTCGAGGCGAGGCTTGCGTTCGGCGAGGTGGACTACACTTCGCATATCGCGGGGACGCTGGACGGCATACCGGATACGGCGTTCGAGACGAGGGGGCTCCTGGGCCATGATTTCCCTGTGAAAACGACCACGCTCACGCCGTACGCGGGGCTTGCGTACAGGTATCTGAGGGACGATTCTAGCGGGAAGGTAACATCCAAGAGCTTCTACGGGTACAACAGGGAAGCCAACTATATCTACAGTCCGATAGGGGTCGCGACGGCCACGCCGATGGGGAGAGGCTGGACGTTTGGCGCGACGGCGGAATATGATCTCTTCTGGTTCGGCAAGCAGTTCTCGCATCTTTCCGACGTGTCGCCGTCGCTGCCGGACGTGACCAACGATCAAAACGACGGCTTCGGATGGCGCGGGTCGCTCAGGTTCGTGAAGCAGTTCAGGAGAAACAGCCTCGTGATCGAGCCATTCGTGAGGTACTGGCACATATTTACGTCGGAGGTGTCATTCGGCGGCATCGAGCCGGATAACCAGACGGTGGAGGCGGGCATAGACGTGGGAGTAACGTTCTAAAGAGCGGCGGCAGCGGGATGTCGAAAGGAGGTCCGCCGCTGGCGGATCAGGACTGTTATCACTGGTGGGCAAGCCACCAGTGCCACACAGTGTGCTGCATTGGCAGCACAAAGATTAGTAGCACAGCGCAGGGCGGCAGAAGGGCGCACGGCCGTGCGCCCCTACGCAACGACACAACCGATAGGAGCGATGATGAAGCTCACGCAGTTTTCGCGAAGCGAGAAGGAGCGTATACATGAGGCGTCGCTTGACGTGCTGGCGACGGTAGGGGTCGAGGTGCCGCATCCCGAAACGCTGGGGCGGTTCGCGGCGAGCGGCGCGAAGGTGGATCGCGAGAGAAAACGCGTGTTCATACCGGCGGAGCTTGTCGAGAAGAGCCTCAAGACCGCGGGCAAGCGCTTCACGCTCTACGGGCGGGACAAGTCGCGGCAGGCGCACTTCGGCAGGGGTATGCGCAACTACAACTCCATCGCCGGCGAAGCGCTGTGGCTTGAAGAGGACACGATGACGCGGCGATACGCGATGCTCGCCGACGTCGTGACGGCGACGCGACTTGGCGACGCGCTTTCGGGGATCAATATCGTCGGCGCGATGGCGGACCCCTCGGACGCGCCGCGCGCGGTGCAGGACGTCCTTATCGCGGCGGCGATGATCAAGAACACGACGAAGCCCATCACGTTCTGGTTCGGCAATCGCGCTTCGGGCGCGTTCATTTCGGAGATACTTATCGCGCTCGCGGGAAGCGAGAAAAAGGCCGCGGCCAAGCCGCTTACATATAACTTCCTTGAGCCGATCAGCCCGCTCAAGTTCGCGTTCAACGGAATCGACCTGCTCTATGAGTTTGCGCGGTTTCCGCTGCCGGTGTCGATTGGGCCGATGGCGCAGGCAGGGGCGACGGGGCCTGTGACGCTTGTCGGGACGATGGTGCAGGAGAACGCCGAGATCCTCGCGGGCGTCTGCATCACGCAGCTCATCCGCGAGGGGACGCCGGTGTGTTACGGGGGCATCCCGCACACGATGGACATGCGCACGACGCAGATGGTGTTTGCGGGGCCGGAGCAGGCGCTCATGGCGGTCGGGATGGTCGAGATGGCGAAGTTCTACCGGCTGCCGGTGTACATAAACGTCGGGCTCACGGACTCGAAGGTGCCGGACGCGCAGGCGGGGCTGGAGTGTGGGATGACGCTTCTGGCGGGCGCGCTCGCGGGGGCGGACATCTTCGGGCACATGGGCATCTGCGGCGTGGACCAGGCGACGAGTCTCTCGATGCTCGTGATGCAGAATGAGATCATCGAATACATCGAGCGCATCATGAGCGGCGTCGAGGTAAACGACAACACGCTTGCGGTCGACGTCATCAAGGAGGTCGCGCCGCGGGCAGGGGCGAACTATCTTGCGGAGCCGCACACGGCGGAGAACCTTCGGGCGGAGCACTGGTTCCCGAAGCTTCTCGACAGGCAGTTCTTCGACGCGTGGCGCAGCGGCGGCATGAAGGACATGGCCGCGAGATGCAAGGAGACCAAGGAGCTACTCCTAAGGGAGCACGTCGTCGAGCCGATCGATGAGAAGCTTGAAAAGGAGATAGACAAGATCACGGCTGCGGCGGTGAAGTCGGTGTAGGTGGTATAGTCTGCGGGCGGGGCAGGGCGACTCGCCGAGTCGCCCCTACGTTTCGCCCCTATGTTGGCGATGAGGGCGCAAGGTGGCACGGCCCTCACCCAGCCCTCTCCCAGAGGGAGAGGGGACTATCGTGGTTTCCGAAACTCGGCGATCACTTCTCTAGTGTAGTGTTTCATACAGATGATATCTTATCGAGCACCTCTTTTGCGCGGCGGACTTTGGCGAGGATGTCGTCAGCCTTGGCCG